>Ga0268262_10002124_pt1 | contig 23379 bp, 24 predicted proteins | sample TergutNc150P3_FD_190354 | JGI IMG/M metagenome (GOLD analysis project Ga0268262, IMG submission 190354) | Nasutitermes corniger P3 segment gut microbial community from laboratory colony in Florida, USA - Nc150 P3 (SPAdes) (version 2) | ecosystem: Host-associated > Arthropoda: Insects >...
GCGGATTAAAGTAAAATTAAATGGACTTAGTCCTGTTCAATACAGAATTCAGTCTCAATTAGTTGCTTAAAAAAAATATGTCCAACTTTTGGGGGTCACTTCACATGCCTTGTCTCTACAAATTTATACATACAAATAATTTATTGTTAATCATGAACCAAATTTAACATAAAGCATTACATCTGTTAAATATTAAAGAGACTCTCCGCCTTCTTTTTACCGGTGATCCTTTCATAATCGTCATAATCTACAAATACCAGATCAGGCAGTTTTATTTTTGTTCTCCCTACTATATCCACCTTCCCGCCTTTAGCATCCTTTGAAGTGGCATATTTAAAGACTCTGCCGCATCCGGGACATTTTTTTAAATCCTTGAGTTCAATCCCTATTTGCTTGCACCCGGGACAATGACCATATTTATCTTCAACCATTATTATATGATTTTGTATATCTTCGATATCAATCTCTTTCCATATCCTCATATATTCCATTATTCTTACCCCCCTGTAAATATCTTTATTTTTTCATTTGGATTTCTTAAAACATACTCATCAATAATTTCAATCATTAAATCTATTTCATTAAGATTTCTGATTTTTCTGAAAATCTCATGTGAAAAAACAAAATTCTTTGAAAAATAGAATGCAAATCTATGAGCCCTGCTTTTATGCAGGTACTCCGGAAGATCATTTTTGATTCCAAGCAAAACCTCTTTAAAAACAGCGGCAAGATCAACCTCTAATCTGTAACTCCCTGTTCTAATAAGTTCATCTGATAAGGCAAAAATCCATGGAGCTCTGACCCCTTCTCTCCCAATCATAATCCCATTGCATCCGGTTTCATTAAAACGCCTGACTGCATCTTCAGGCGAGGCAATATCTCCATTGCCTATGACCGGAATATTTAAATTCTCTTTAAGCAGTTTAACAAGATTCCAGTCTGCTGTTCTTTTAAAGGATTGTTTTCCGTCTCTGGGATGAAGTATAATATAGTCAACGCCTTCCCCTTCTAACATCTTTGCAAAATCAACAAGATATTTGCGATCACTATACTCAAAACCGCTTCTCATCTTCACGGAAAGTCTGCCTTTACAGACTTTTCTGCATCTTTTTACAATGTCCCGTGCAAGGACCATATTTGATAGTAATCTTGAACCTTGAAGCTTCTTTATTATATCAGGTGCGGAGCATCCCATATTTATATCAATACCTTCTGCTCCCTTTTCCGTTAATATCTCACATGCCGCTGCCATTAAATCCGGGCCGCCGCCCAGAATCTGAAAAACATAGGGATTGTCGTCCCTGTTCATATTTAACAGATATTTATTCTGCTCTGACCCATGTACTATTGCAGCGGCGCTTAGCATCTCGGAATATAGTATAGTACATGAGTTGAATTTTCTTATACACCTTCTAAGTGAAGATGTTGTTATCTCCGCCATTGGAGCCATGAAGAGTTTCTTTTCGCTGTTTATCATTACAATTTTATTCGTTTATTGGTTTAATATTAATTTAAGCAGGGGTCTAATAAGTATTAAATAACATATCAGGCTCAGCGTGACTATGTCGGGCTTAGCGCGACTATGTCGGGCTCAGCGTGATTAGTTACATTTTTTCTATGTCATTGCGAGCGCTTCAACCGCGTTTGAGTATAGATTAAGTAACTTGCGCGTGGCAATCCAGAGGAATAATTTCTCCTACTGGATTATATACCTCTGGATCGCCACGCGCAAGTTTGCACTGTTTTACTAACGAACTTAAAACAGGTTTCGCGATGACATAATATGTAACTAATCACGCTGAGCCTGACATGTTGCCTGTATATTACTTATTAGACAGCCTCCCATTATTTTATGGTAAATTAAATCATATATCATATAAAAAGTATATCATTTTAACAATAATTTATAATTGACATATTCTATAATTAGCCAAAATAAGGTATATAGGTTTTGAATAGGGATATTTATGCTTGTATAATAATATCTCTATTTTTTAAAAAATATATAAATTTTAATCTTCATATATTTCAGACATTAAAGCCTATTATATAAAAAACTAATTATCAAAAAAAGGAGCTTTTATTATGAAAAAACTATTAGTTGTTATCTTTTCACTCATGCTTCTTTCATTCTTTGCATGTGGGAAACCTTCTGATACACTAAAACCGGGTTTTAAAATAGGTTTCATGGGACCACTAACAGGTGATGATGCAAATTATGGAAAACTTATGAGTCAGGCTTCCAAAATAGCCATTGAAGAATTCAATGAAAAGGGCGGATTTAGAGGTTTTGGGGCTGAATTAATTGTTGAAGACACACAGGGTCGGGTTGAAAAAGGAAATCCTGCAATAGAAAAACTTGCAGGCGTTGACAAGGTAATAGGAATTATAGGCGATGTTTTCAGCACAGTATCGCTTGCTGTTGCTCCGAAAGCTGAGGCAGCAAAAATTGTTATGATATCTCCATCATCTACACACAAGGACCTTCCTGATAAAGGGAAATTTATATTCAGAGATGTTATAAATGATGATTTACAAGCTGTTGTATTTGCAAAATACCTTGCTAATGTTGAGAAGGTAAAGACTTTAGCTATCCTTTATATTAAAAATGATTACAGCCAAGCTCTTGCAAAGGCTGTCCAAGACCAGTATGAAAAAGAGGGAGGTAAAGTTGTTGCTTCCGAAACAGGTCTGCAAGGAGACAAAGACTTTAAAACACAGCTTACAAAAATTAAAAGTAAAAATCCCGAAGCTCTTTACATCCCAAACTATGTTGCCGAGATAGCACAAATTCTTGAGCAGGCTAAACAGCTTGGTATCAATGCAAAGATATACAGCGCAGACGGATTCTCCCAACCGCAAATACTTGAACTGGCAGGCAGCCTTGCCAATGGCGTAATCTATACTCAAATAGCCGAACAACCGGCAAGTAATGCTAGAAAAACATTTGAAGCCAAGTATGAAAAAAAATGGGGAGAAAAACCCGATGCATTCAGCCTAAACGCCTATGACGGAACTAATATCATCCTTAATTCGGTTGTGGCAACTGCTGAAGTAATAGACGGTAATCTAAAAATCGATAGAGATAAACTAAGAGACGAAGTCGCTAAAACAAAAAATTATGACGGAGCATCCGGTAAAATCACTTTTACCGAAAATGGCGACCTTGTAGCCAATATAGGCATATACACCGTTGAAAACCAAAAATTCAAACAGATAAGAATGTTCAAATTAGAAGGACAAAAGCTGGTTGAGCTAAAATAAATAGAAAATATCTTAAGATCAGACTAGTATGAATATAGTCTGATCTTAAGCATCTATTAGAAGGTAAAAATCTAATGAATTTTTTTAACATCCCATCAAATGAATTACTCCAACATTTGATAAATGGACTAACCTTGGGAGCCATATATTCACTTATTGCACTTGGCTACACAATGGTATACGGCATACTAAAATTTATAAACTTTGCGCACGGTGAAATCCTCATGATTGGCGCTTATGCGGCATACTACTTTTATTCTTTTTTATACGACCCGGCAAAGGGTTCATCCTTCATAATGGCAATATTTATCGCCGCTCTTTTAATTGCCATGTTTGCCAGTGCAGCGCTTGGAGTATTGATTGAAAGATTTGCATATAAACCACTTAGAAAAGCGCCCAGACTTGCCCCTCTCTTAAGCGCTATAGGCGTTTCAATAATATTAGCAAACTTAGCTGCACTTTTCTTTGGAACAAAATCACGAAAATTTGAATACCCCTTTGACAATACAATCATACAGATCGGCAGCCTAAATATTACGCCAAATCAGGTCATGATACTCGGAGTAGGTTTTGTAATGATGGTTTCACTTAAACTGTTTATTGATAAAACAAAACTCGGAAAAGCAATGAGGGCGACAAGCCAAAATCAACCTGTAGCGTCGCTCATGGGAATTAATATAAATCGTATAATATCATTAACATTTGCCATAGGCTCTGCTCTTGCAGCCGTTGCCGGAGTTCTCATGGCGCTTGAATTTAAGGTTTATCCCACAATGGGAACCATGGCCGGGCTTAAAGCCTTTATTGCCGCTGTTGTCGGCGGCATCGGCAACATCAACGGAGCAATGGTCGGCGGTATAATCTTAGGATTGCTTGAGACTTTTGGAGTTGTAATATTAGGAATACCGCAAGGTTTAAAAGATACAATAGCATTCACTGTGCTTATTTTGATCCTCCTGTTTAGACCAAGCGGAATTTTACTTAAGAATATAAAGGAAAAGGTATAGAGATGGAAAACTTTATATTCGTTATCTTAATTTATACGGGAATTTATGCAATAGCAGCCCTTGGGCTTAATCTTGTAGTTGGATATACGGGACTTCTATCACTGTGTCAAGCCGGATTTATTGCAATAGGCGCATATACAACTGCAATTATAATGAATGCATTTAACACAGGTTTCTGGGAATCAATGCTTCTTTCCGGATTAGTTGCCGCTCTGTTCGGTTTCATAATAGGTATGCCCACATTGAGGTTAAGGGGAGATTACCTTGCAATTGCGACTCTGGGTTTCGGCGAGATTGTACAAAATGTAATAATGAACTGGGACAGCGTAACGAACGGACCTATGGGTATCCACAGCATACCGGAACCTAAACTGTTTGGAATGGCTCTATCGGCATCTTCAGATCAAGCTAAACCTCTCTGGGTATTAACAATATGGATAATAGCGGCATTATCATACTATCTGATTAGAAGATTGATAAGATCGCGCGTCGGAAGAGCTTTAGAGGCTATAAGAGAAGATGAAATTGCAGCTTCATCAATGGGGATTAATACTGCAAAATATAAGGTTGGAGTCTTTATTGCAGGCGCATCACTTGGCGGAATTGCCGGCAGTCTCTACGCAGGATATAGTCAGGCAATCGCTCCTCTTACCTTTAACTTTATGATGTCAATAATGATACTCTGCATGGTAGTTCTTGGAGGGCTGGGGAATAGTTTTGCAACAGTAATAGGAGCTATAATCATCACCATAGCATCGGAACTCCCAAGACTTATAGGAATTTCACATAGAATTCCTCCTCAATTGAATCAGGTGCTTTTTGGATGCATACTTGTTTTCATGATGATATATAGACCGCAAGGAATAATCGGCAGAATAAAACTTAACTATGCAAAAATTTTAAAAGAAGAAATTTTACATACGGAGAAATAAGGTGCCCCTACTATACACACAGGATCTAAGGAGAGAATTCGGAGGAGTAATCGCAGTTTCGGATGTTGATATTGAGATATACAAGAATTCTATAACAGCCCTTATTGGTCCAAACGGAGCCGGTAAGACAACATTATTTAACACAATCACAGGTCTTGATTTTTCCACAAGCGGACGTGTCTTCTTTAAAGGAGAGGATATAACCGAACTTCCCGCTTACAAAATAACCAGACTAGGAATAGCCAGAACATTTCAAAATATACGCCTTTTTAAAGAAATGACGGTATTTGAAAATGTCATGATTGGAAGACATTTCAGAGATACGCATCCTAAAATTGTAAAAAATGATCTTCTTAATTTTGTCATTGGGAAAGTATATATAAAAAAAAATGAAAAGAATATCTATGATAATTCCATTAAATGGCTGGATTTTTTTGATCTCCTTAACGTCCGGGATGAATACGCCAAAAACCTTCCCTATGGAAAACAGAGAGAACTTGAAATAGCAAGAGCTCTCGCTACAGAACCGGATATACTCTTTTTAGATGAACCCGCTGCAGGAATGAACGCCAGTGAAACCGACAGATTAATGAAAACGATAAAAAGAATAAGAGACCTTGGAATAACCGTTGTCCTTATTGAACATGACATGAAGTTAGTTATGAATATCAGCGACAAGATAATAGTCTTAAACTACGGGAAAAAAATTGCAGAGGGAACGCCTGAGCAGGTAAGAAATAATAAAGACGTTATTGAAGCTTATTTAGGAAAAACAAATGACTAACGAAATATTAAGATTAAAAGATGTCCATGTAAGATATGGTAATATTGAAGCATTAAAAGGGATAAATTTAAGTATAAACGAGGGAGAGATAGTATCACTCATAGGCGCAAACGGAGCAGGGAAATCAACCCTTCTTAAAGCAATTGTCGGGTTAGAACCGCTTACTCACGGCAGCATAGAATATAGAGGAAAATCGATCAGAGACGGAAGCAGAAACCGCAAACTGAATATACATACGGATAAAATCATCGCAGCAGGTATTTCAATGGTACCTGAGGGAAGAGGAATTTTTCATGAACTTACAATCTTGGAAAATCTCGAAGTAGGGGCATATCTTCTAACAGACAATTCGGAGAAAAAACGGCGCATTGAAGAAAAATTTGAAATGTTTCCCATTCTTCGCGACAGGAGAAAACAGCTCGCAGGTTATCTTTCCGGCGGAGAACAGCAGATGCTTACAATAGCACGGGCACTTATGAGTTCGCCTGCGCTCCTGCTCCTTGACGAACCGGCATTGGGGCTTGCTCCTATAATTATACAGAATATTTTTGCCACCATATCTAAAATAAATAAAGAAGACAAAGTATCCATATTCCTTGTAGAACAGAATGCAAGAATGGCTCTTGAGATCTCTGATAAAGGGTATGTTATGGAGACAGGGAATATAGTGCTTGAAGATAAAAGCAAAAATCTGCTTGTGAATCCTAAAGTAAAAGCGGCATATCTTGGAGAATAACATAGGGAAGAATATATTATGAATAGTATTCTTTCACAAAGCGATATAGAATTCTTTTTAAATCTCATCAATGATGCAGGCTCCAAAGCTCTTCAAATGCAAAAAGAAATTCTTGATATTCAAACAAAGAAAGATAACTCCTTAGTAACAGAAGCGGATTTTTGGGTTCAAAATTTTCTTAAAGAAAAAATATCTTCAAGGTTTAATAATTATCAATTTATATGCGAAGAGAGTACAAACGATAAAATAAATTTTTCAAAAGATACTGTCTCGGTTATAATTGACCCAATAGACGGAACAGCGATGTTCAGCATGTACCTGCCAATCTGGTGTATATCAATAGGAATTTTTAAGGAATATAAGCCTCTCTACGGATTCATCTTCTCTCCGGCATCAAACCTGTTGTTCTATAATGACGATCACAGTTCATACCTGAACGGCAAAAAACTTACTGCCGATCCATCAATTGAAATTGGCCATGAGACCAATATATTCTACTCATCAGAGATAAAAGATTTAACAATTAACTTTCCGGGAAAGATCCGAAACCTCGGCTCAACAGCTCTCCATGCAGCGTTAACGGCAGATAATAAAAGAAACAGACTCCTTGCATTCATCGGTAAATCATATTTATGGGATTGGGCAGGCGCGATCCCTGTTATGCAAAAAGCAGGGGTGAAACTGAAATACTTAGACGGCTCTGATATTGATTATAAATCTGTCATTGAAAACAATTTTAAACTTAAAGATTATGCAGTGGCATATAATTCAAATGATTTTGGCGTGATAGAAAATATATTTAGACGAAACAGTAAAAGTTAAATAATTAGCATTTCATTAATCTGTTTTGGGAGTTTTGGAATGTCTTCTGTCGCCGTCATCCATATATCCTCCATTTGCAAGGTCTGATAACCATGCGCAGTAACATCACGCAGACCGGAAATTGATCGCCACGGAATAGACTGGTTCTTTTTCTTTATGTCATCAGAAAGTAATTTTACCATTTCACCAAAGTCAGTCCTCTTTCAATGAGCTCGACATGTTATTTAACATATACAATTGCCTGCGTGCTACTTATCAGACAGCTCCATTTGTTTTAGTATTAGATTTCTCTTTTGTAACAGAAACTTTTTTTATCATAAATTTTCTTCAAGATTTTCACCTGATATTAAATTTACTATATAAAATTACAAGCTATACAATATTTTGATTGAGTCATATCAACATTCCGATAAAAAATGCTTGTACATATTAAAGCGTTTTATTGTTTAGTCATATAGTCAGTAAGAATTATGTTAAAGCTTGATTACCTCTTAGAAAACCTCTGAGATTCAAAAGATTGCTATCGGTGGACTGCATTGGTATATTACTGATGATTTATAAAATTTCAGGAAATTTAATAAATGAACAAAAAAAGAAATATTGCAATTATAGCCCATGTTGACCATGGGAAAACCACTCTTGTTGACGGAATGCTTAGACAGTCGGGAGTATTCAGAAATAATCAACAGATTGAAGATCGTGTAATGGATTCCAACGATTTGGAAAAGGAAAGGGGGATTACAATATTCTCCAAGAATGCTTCTATCCAGTATAAAGAATATAAAATAAATATTGTTGATACGCCCGGTCATGCCGATTTTGGAGGAGAGGTTCAGAGAATCTTGAAAATGGTAGATTCCGTTCTTCTAATAGTTGATTCTTTTGAAGGTCCCATGCCGCAGACAAAATATGTTTTAAAAAAATCCCTTGAGCTTGGTCATCATCCGATTGTAGTAATTAACAAAATAGACAGACCAAACAGCAGACCTCATGAAGTGCTCAGCTTGATATTTGATCTTTTTGTGGAACTCAATGCCGATAACGAACAGCTCGATTTTCCTGTAGTTTACACCTCGGCAAAACAGGGGATTGCAAAATATGAAATCGAAGATAGTAATGAAGATTTAAAACCGCTGTTTGAAACTATTATAAAAAAAATCAAAGAGCCTGATGGTGAAATAGATCTGCCTCTTCAATTACTCGTATCGGCAATTGATTATGATAATTATCTTGGACGAATAGGTACGGGAAAAATTCATAATGGACAGATAGCGGCAGGCGATACTGTTATGCTCGTTAAAAGAAACGGAGAAAATGTTGTATCAAAAGTTGCTAAGATTTTTTCTTATGAAGGATTAAAACGCATTGAGATAAAAAAAGCGTATGCAGGCGATATAGTATCAATATCAGGCATAGAAGGTATTGATGTCGGCGTAACCATTACCGATAAGGATTTCCCTGCTGCGCTAAACAGCGTTGAAATCGACGAACCGACGCTTGCTATGACATTTATGCAGAATGATTCTCCGTTTATGGGACAGGACGGAAAGTATGTAACCTCGCGGCATCTATGGGAAAGATTGCAGAGGGAGGCGCAGTCTAATGTGAGCATATCTGTAGAGAGGGCTGTATCCGGCGATGAATTTATTGTTAAAGGCAGAGGCGAGCTGCAGATGTCAATACTTATTGAGAATATGCGCAGAGAAGGTTATGAGTTTCAGGTCTCTAAACCTGAGGTAATATATAAAGAACTAAACGGCAGAAAGTGCGAACCGATTGAACTTGCAATAATAGACGTGGCAGATGAATTTACAGGTATAGTTATTGAAAAGATGGGTGTTAGAAAGGGAGAGATGATAAGCATGAAGCAGGGGGATGACGGATATACGCGGATTGAATTTAAAGTTCCCTCAAGAGGATTAATTGGATTTAGGGGTGAATTTCTCACCGAAACTAAGGGTACCGGTATATTAAATCAAACCTTTTACGAATATGACTATTATAAGGGACCTATACCGGGCAGAGGAAGAGGCGTACTTTTGGCTATGGAGGGAGGAGTTTCCGTAGCTTTTGCTTTAGATAACCTTCAAGAGAGAGGTGAACTGTTTATTCCGCCGGGGGTTAATGTATATGAGGGAATGATTGTCGGAGAGAACAGCAGAGAAGGTGATATGGTAGTCAATGTTTGCAAAAAGAAAGCTCTAACAAATATGCGCGCTGCAGGTTCTGATGAAGCGATACGTCTTACTCCGCATAGAGAGTTTAGTCTTGAACAGGCAATTGAATATATAGCAGATGATGAGCTTCTTGAAGTTACTCCAACATCAATAAGGATGAGGAAAAAATTACTTAAAGAGATAGATAGAAAAAGAGCAACTAAAAGAGTTAATGAATAGATTTTTTTGTAATATTTAGTAATTAGTTCTTTTATTTTTATATGCCGAATATAAAAAAGGAATAATTCTTAATAAATATATAAATATTGAAAATGATGTCAACCGAGTTAGATAATATAATCATTAACTATAGTAATACGATGCTAAATCTTTTACGGAAATCAATACAGATTGAGAGTAAAAGCGGTAACGAAGGAAATTTTGTAAAATTTATTGAATCGTGGGCTTCCGAACAAAAAATCAAGAGCGATCTTTTTGAAGTTGAAGTTGCAGATATGTATAATTTTTACCCGGCAGTTCCCAAACACTTGCTGCTTAAGGGAAGACCTGCTTTAGTCTTAACTATTCAGGGAAACGGTAAAGGTAAAAGCATCATATTCAACGCACATTCCGACACGGTTTCGGAAGGTATTATTGAAAACTGGAATTCCGGTCCTTTTTCGGGAGATTATGTCAATGGAATTATATTTGGGCTTGGAGCCTGTGATACTAAGGGTCCGCTCATTGCCGCCTTATGGGCAATGTCTGTTTTAAATAAAATAGTCCCAACCATTGACTGTGGAGATATTATGCTTGAACTTATACCCGGCGAAGAGGACAGCGTAGGGCTTGGGACTTTGGGCAGTATAAAGCGCGGATATAAAGCAGACGCTGCTATTATACTTGAACCGACAGAAAACATTCCAAGATGCGCTTCAAGAGGCGGACTAAGATTTTCTATTACAGCTACAGGTAAAGCCATCCACGGAACAGTAAAATGGAACGGCAAAGATGCAATCGGATCTATACGAAAAGTTCTTGACTCGCTTGATAAGCTTGAAAAAGAATGGAATGATAGAAATAGCGATGATCTCTTTGAACCATATCCGATTGCGCGCCCGATTACAGTTGATAAAGTCTATGGCGGAGAATGGCAGGGAATGATATGCGATATATGTAAATGTGAAGGATACTTTGAACTCCTTCCGGAAGATGATATAAATATGTGGTCAAAAAAATTTGCCTCTGCGCTGTTGACAATGCTGCCGGATGAAGATTTGGATATTGTTTTCAGCGAAACATATTTTGGTCATAGAACATCGCCTGATAGTGAACTGTGCAGATGTGTTGAATCTGTTTTAAATAATTCAAATGAAATGCTGCAATTAGTAAAATGGTCGGGATTTAATTCGGGCTGTGAATCTGGAGTACGAGCCTCGCTTCAAAAGACCCCTACGCTTGTATGGGGACCCGGCAGTGTACGGCACGCACATTCGGCAAACGAACAGATAGCCTTTAAAGACGTACAATTATGCGCTAAACTTTTTATTGAAACAGCCCTTAAATGGATACAAAAACCTTAGTTGATTAAATGAATGGTTTAAATTAAATGGATGGTTTAAATATGGAAGAAAATCTTAGAGTTAATTTAAAGACTTCAATTGAAGAATCAAAAAAATGGTTTGAACGTGCAAAAAAAGTACTATCAGGCGGCGTTAGCAGCTCTGCAAGAATGCCTGCAGCCGGAACAATACAAACTCCATTATACATTAATAGAGGAGCCGGAAGCCGAGTATGGGATGTTGACGGAAATCAATTTGTTGATTTTCTATTAAGTTATGGAAGTCTTATTATAGGTCATAGTCATCCTAAAATTTTAAACGCCATGGAAAAGCAGATTAAACTTGGAACAATGTTCGGAACATGCAATACCGCTGAAGTCGAATTAGCCGAACAGATATGTAAAATGGTCCCATGCGCCGATCAGGTCAGATATGCAAATTCAGGCTCCGAAGCAATTGCAGGAGCAATCCGCGCAGCCCGTGGATATACCGGCAAAAGTAAAATTTTAAAATTTGAAGGTCATTACCACGGATGGACCGACCAGCTTGCAGTAAGCAACAGACCGTCGGCAGAAGAAGCCGGTAATTTTGAAACCCCGGCAAGCAGACCGCATTCAAAAGGAATCCCCAGCGGTGTTGTTGACGACATAATAATCTGCCCATGGAATGAACCTGAAATTTTAAAGAATACTCTAAAAAAATATAACAGACAAATTGCAGCTATAATCGCAGAACCTCTTGTTGCAAATAACGCTTGTATAATGCCCAAATCCGGTTATTTGGAGCTGTTAAGAACAGAGTCTAATAAAAGGGACATTATACTGATATTTGATGAGATTGTTACAGGCTTTCGTATAGCCCCGGGAGGAGTACAGGAAGTATATGGAATAATACCTGACCTTGCAGTTTATAGTAAAGCTATAGGCGGGGGTATGCCTATTAGCGCTTTTGCAGGTAAAAGTGAGATTATGGAACCTATATCTAAAAATACGGTTAAACATGGCGGAACCTATAATGGCAATCCAATCAGCGCTATTGTAGCTCTTGAAACTATTAAGGTTGTAAATGAAAAAGATGCGTTAGCTCAAGCCTATAACGTAAGTAATGAGATAATGGAAATATTAAGGTTTGAGGCAAAACAAAATAATATAAATTGTATTATACAGGGTTTGGGACCTATGTTTCAGATTCTTTTTACGGATAGAGAAGAGGTAACAAACTATCGTCATCTCTTTGATGTTGATTCGCTTAAGTTTGGGATATTCAGAGATACACTGCTTGAAAACGGCATACATATTAACAGCTCATACTCGGCATGCTGGTTTGTTTCAACAGTTCATACGCCGGACGATGTGAATATTGCTAAAAAGGCAATACGTGAAGGGATGAAAAAAATTAAGAAATGAATAACATAAATAGTGATAATCATAAGGTAGTTATATGAATAATACGTCAGCAGAAAAGCAGAGAGAATATTTTGAAACATTCCCTGAAGCAGGGCAATGTCAAATATGGATAGATTTTGACGGAACAATTACAAAGAAAGATACTCTTGATGAATTAATTTTTAAATATTCAATAGATGACTCGTGGAAGTTAATTGAAAAAAGATGGCAGGCAGGTCTTATAGGATCGCGTCAATGCCTTGAAGAGGAGTTTGCCCTGCTAAGGATTCCCAAAGCAGAGTTGCATAAATCTATTGAAAATATTGAAGTTGATGACGGTATATTTAATCTATTAAAAATAATTAAAACCTATTCAATACCTATCACTATTGTCAGCGATGGAGTTGATCTCTTTATAAATCAGATATTGAAGAATAACAATATCCACGGTATTACAATACGTTCAAATACAATCGAACATAATGAGCCATATCTAAAACTTATCTGTCCATATAATAATACCAATTGCCCGGTAGGTTCGGCTCATTGCAAATGTCTTTCAATGGATACTCTAACAGCGGCTAATAAAAAATCCATATATATAGGGGACGGGCTGAGCGATCTGTGCGCTGCTAAACACTCAGATTTTATTTTCGCTAAAGGCGCTCTTGCAAAAAACTTAACTACAGAGGGAAAACTTTTTTTTGAATTTAAAGATCTCACCCAGATTGCAGACTTTATAATTGAGAAATGGGAAATTTAGACTGATGCTTTTAGAAAGCCTCCAGTATGTTAAAATAAGTTAATATATCGTTGCCGTTATATGCAAAATCAAGGCGAAGGTTAATTTTAGATTCCTTATCTACCATAAATCTTATACCGGTTCCGGCTGCTGCATGGGGATGATTTGTAAAGCTTGAAATTTTATGCCCTACCTCGCCTATACCTGCAAAGATAACCATGCCAAACCGCCATATTACGGGAAATCTATATTCAATTTGTATATTGGTCAAAAACTTATCTACATATCTTCCGTCAAGATAACCTCTTAGATTAGTCACATCGTCTCCGCCGATGGAAGGATATGAATAGAATGGAATATCGCCGCCGAGTATTTCGCTATATATTTGACCGCAGATTACGGATGAATATAATTTATAATACTTCCTTATATCAATTGAAAATTTATTGTAATTATAATCGCTTCCAGTCTTTTCATTATACTTAATAAGACTTATCTCTATAAGTTCGCCTCTATATGTATAAAAATCATCTTTTCGTGTGTCGTAGGAAATAATCCCGCCTGACCCAAAGATTTTTGTTGATCTTGAACCGCTGCTCATTCTATCGACCTCTCCGCCTGTCTCATACTTTTCAACAGAGTATCTCATAAAATCAAAGCCGGGTCCGATATATAGCGCATTAAATACTTTGAAAAGCGGAGCAAAAAAAAACCTGACACTTTTATATGTATAATTCTCTTTCATAGAACTTGGCATATCAGGTCCTATGCCATAATATTCGCTGGGAAATCTTTCTATGTCAGTATCGCATCTGACTTGCAAAAAATCATTCAGGAAATAAAAATCGCTCTCCACATTGACACCGTACTGCTTGTTTTGAGTATAAAAAGTCATGATCTTTATATGATCTTCCTGCGCGCTGACACTTTGTTCTTGGGCTGCTAAAGTGATTATTGCCCCTAAGCCGGCCATAAATCTTGTATCGGGAGAATATGCGCAAATCGGGAAAGGGATTATTCTAATTGTTTCTCCATTAATAGTTTTTTCATTAATGGTCTGTTCGTCAGACGCATCTGCAGTAGCAGAAATTTTTACACATATAAGCGTAACAGCTATAATTATTTTAAGCCTTATCATTATATCCCATTTCTTGATAATTAAATATAAAATACCGATTTAATCCAAATATCCAATGATAAAATTTTGTTGTTTAATGTTTTATTGTGAATAAATATTATTTATACAACAGGTGATTTGCACTAAGTCAACAATCAATAATATGCTGCGATATATCAATATAAATATTTAATGGTTTCAAAAGAAAGTAATATTCTAAATAATAAATTTGACACAAGTATATACCTGTTTAAAATTAGTTTAGTCTTTTGATATTATAGCTTATGGAATAGATTTAATGGATTTAGTATTATGGTTGCCGTTCTTTGTACTTAAAGCTGTTTTTGAAGGTACGGGTCACATCTTTCTTAAAAAAGGGTCTAACCGGCACTCGGAAGTTACAGGAATACGTTTTTATCTTCTGCTTCTTAAAGATAAATTTGTGCTTTTAGCTTTTGCAATAAATGTCTTTGAGATAATTTTGTGGGTTTTAGTATTAGCGTATCTACCGCTCTCTGTCGCTTTTCCGCTCACCGGAATGAACGAAATATTTGTAATATTTGCCTCGGCATATTTTCTGAAAGAACATATAAATATTCAGGAGTGGATAGGTATAGCCTCTATCTCCATTGGTCTGCTCATAATCATACTATACGGTTAGCCTTTAATGCTCGGTAATAAGGAACTCTTTTAATAATGAAATTTATCAGTCAACTTGAACCCACAGAACTCATAGAGTCATTTCATGAAAATCCGCCTGAGGATTTCACGTCAATAAAAATAGATATTGACGGCAATGAGCTTCATGCCTTCTCGATGAAATTTAAAATTCTTACAACTGTAAGTAAAAGGGCAAAAAATATATTGAAGTATATTGAATTTCTTATACCAAAGCCTAAGCTGCTGTTTATCGGGACAACAGTGACCGAATATTCCGTCTTCCCAAAAGAGAGAGGGGTTGATAAGGTATGCGAGGGTATTTTAAAAAAATTTTCCGAAAGAAAAAGTTTTGGTCTTATAGTAAAGGATATTGCAAAGGAATCGCCCATACTTGTCCAAGAGGATAACAGGTTCAACAATGAGTTAATAGACTCTCTTAAAGAGAAAGGATTTGAGATAATATATGGGGAGGCTCTTGCCTATATTAGTATAAATTTCAAATCCACTGATGAATTTATAAACCGGTTTTCCAAGTCGCGAAAAAAGACTTTTAAACGCAAACTTCGTTCCAGATCGAATTTAACTATTGACCAAATCCATACCGGCGATGAATTTTTTAACGAAGAGAACGTTCAATACTTTTATAATCTTTATTTAAATGTTTATAACGGCAGTTCCATACATTTTGACAAGCTGACTTTAAACTTTTTTAGATCTGTCCTGCAATCTTCCCTATCCGGCGGAATTGTTTTTGTCTATAAACATGAAGATAAAATTATAGGTTACACTATCTGTTTCAGGGTAGGAGATTATTTTAATTATAAATATATAGGTTTAGTATATCCCGACTCGCGCAATTTTAATCTCTACTATGTAACTTGGTTTGACCATCTTGATTATTGTATAAAAAATAATATAAAAGTATATATTGCCGGCTGGACCGACCCTGAGATAAAATCTTTCCTTGGGTCCGAGTTTACATTTACGTTTCACGCAATCTACATATCAAATCCAATTATCCGTTTTATATTTAAAAAAATGAAATTTCTCTTTGAATCGGATAAGGATGTAATGGAGAAACTAAAAAAATAATTTTATCAAATGACATGAGGTCAACTCTTTCAACTTGAGTATTGGAATTGTTTGAACCGTCAAAATCAAAAATAAGCGAGTTAGTGATGTCTGATGGAGTCAGAAAAATTATATATGTCGGAAAAAATCAAACTATTAATATTGTGGATTATTTTACTTACAATTGATACAAGCGCGCAGCTTCTGATAAAGACCGGCGCTGAAAAAATATCATTTGATAATCCGATTCAGATTAGAGTTGCCCTGGGGCTGAGCCTTTATCTGGGGGCATTTACAGTCTGGATGCAGATATTAAAATTCATGCGGCTTTCAATTGCCCTTGCAATAACGTCTATACTTCATATTACAGTATTGTCAAGTTCGTTTTTTATACTCGGCGAACAGATTAAACTATCGCTTATCATAGCGACAATTTTCATCTCAGTAGGGGTTATTATACTTGGGATAAGTGAAGGGAGGAAAGAGGAGTAGGGGGATTTGCCTGCATTGCGCCGAATAAAACGGGAAATAAAATGATTACTGTTTTTTTCATTGTGAATTTATTTCTGAAATTTTATTGTCATTTTTTTTGTTTTTGTTTCATTGTCCGCTGCGCTGCTCGCGGGGTTACTGTCGCTATTGTGGCAGACCGCCAATTACACGCTGGGCATCAATGTAGTCTCTCTATTTCTTTTTGAATTTCTTTAATAACTTCCTTATTTGCTATTTCTTTCTTATCTCCAACTTTAGTCGAAAACAAATAAAATACTTTCCCGCCGAAAACCTCTGTGAATTTTTTATGCGTTTCGGCTTGTAATGTGTATTCCTTATGAATTTCAGGTAATTGTATTCCAGAATTGACGGGTTTTATTTGTAATCCGATATATTTTTCACCTATTTTTATGAAGAAATCTACGTTGAACAGCCTATCCCATTCGTCTGGCGCTGATTCAATTTTTACACTCAAAATATTTTGTAACTGTCCATAAATGGTTTGTATTTCGGTCATATAGCCATCAAATGTTCTGTTCTTTTAAAGTTGAGTTGGAAGCGATTCATCGCACTATTTAAAATCCACTCTTTTGCCATAATTATATTATTTCTAAAAATTTTTGTTTATATCTAAATTCCACACTTTTATCCACCAGTGCCAACCCTGCTTTCAATAAACGTGCATTAATAAACGTTTTATTCTCAAGATACAAATAAGCCATCAAGCGATTTTCGCTGTCATATTTTATTTCGTCATGGCGCAGGAAGACGCGTTTCCCTTTCAGTTTTTTACGCAGAAATTCAGTAGCTTCTCCATTGATTACAGGATTTTGTTTTATACCTATGAGCCGTACCACTAAATCATTATTTAATTTGATAAGTTCGGGGCTGATAATTTCTTTAACGGTAAAAAATTCTTCGCGTTGTCCGCTGCTTTCGGTATCTATTTTTGAGCCGTATTGCAGTTTTTTGACGTCAATTTTTTTATTTAATTTGTGTGTATCTATAAACCGGTAAGGTAATTCTTTTATCTTTTCTTCAAAAACAAGCGTGGTTTCCGGCTGTTTGATTATCTCAGTTTCAGCCTGCATAAAGGCATCGTTCCCGCCGATTTTTTTCTCTATAATTGGAATATATTCGGGGTTTATTTCGTAGCCTATGGAATTTCTATTCAGATTTTTTGCAGCCAAAGAGGTTGTTCCGCTTCCAAGAAATGGGTCTAAAACGGTTTCGTTCGGAAACGAAAACATTTTAATTAAACGGTGGGGTAATTCTTCGGGAAACATCGCCAAATGTTTGTCCTGCTTTGCGCCGCTAAAATACCAATGTCCGTTAAAGTAGGTATTCCATTCTTCATTGGTCATCACGGAATTATCTTTTTGTTCCTGCGTGGGTTTTGGAGCATTTCCATGTTTTTTAAACAATAAAATATATTCAAAATCCAATTTCACAATGCCGTTTCGCGGGTAAGGAAAACTGCCCATTACTGATCCTCCTCCGGTAGTATTCATGGTAGTTGCCTTTTGCCATATAATTTTCCCCATAAAATCAAAACCGATTGTCTCACAGAATTTTATAATCTCGGAATGAATGGGTATTACTTTATATCTGCCATAATAGACTGAACGCGCAAACTGGTCGCCTATATTGATACATAACCGGCAACCATCGTGCAACACGCGAAAACATTCCGCCCAAACCAAATTCAGGTTATTGATATAACTTTCGTAACTGTCATTGAACCCAATTTGACTTTCAGTTCCGTAATCTTTGAGTTGCCAATATGGCGGAGAAGTGATAATCAAATGAACGGAACGGTCTTTTAGTTCGCTCATTTGACGGCTGTCTCCGTTGATTATTTTATGTGTTGTTTTCATCTAAAACTTTTTCGCAAAAATACAAATTTCTTTCAACTTTTTTTAGCTGCAAGACGAAATACCGCCATAATCAGGATATTGAAAAACCGTCCTATCTGTAAACGAGCGCATTTGCCTCGATAGATTACTATAATCACAACTCTACGATTACAAAAACAAGACTCACCAAAATTAAAAACAGTTGAAGACCAAAATACAATTTGGCTTTATCATAGTCATTACCATAAATTCCAATTAAGTAAGGACTAATGACAAAAAAGAGAGATAAAAAAGAATTAAAATATTCCCCGTCAAGGAAAAACGAAAATGCGCATATTATCATAAACAGGTAGTATATAACCATATTTATTGTCATAAAGACAGCTAAATAATGATTTTTTTTGGCATGAAATTTTTTATTATATATCAATCCTGCATATAAGACAAAAATAAAAAAGAATGAATTTGAAATTATACCAACAATTTTATAGTTATTAAAAAATCTAACCATACTATAACCCCATGAAAAAATCGCCAGTCTTTTTAAAGACAAAATCCTTTTCGTCATCAAGCACTATTAAGTGATAGCTATCCTTCAGCTTTATATATTCCTTTATCTTAGAACCAATATTTTTATACACTATGTCTCCGCTTTTTGTGCTGGCAATGTCATCTCTTTCGGAATGTATTATTAAAACTTCAGATTTTACTTTACTTAATCTCTTTATAGTATAACGCGACAACCTGAGTATCTGTAGTATAGAAATAGCGGGAAAACAATCAAGAATTTTTGCATCGTCCTTTTCCAAAGCCTCTTGAACTTTTCCTCTAACCTTTTCATTTTTTACTCCAAGCGAACTGCTCTCAGGCCACGCATAAAAAAATTTAATTACCGTATAAAGGACAACAGGTAAAAGAAAAATAATTTTAGGGATACTCCATCCATCAAGGAAGAGTGTAGTAGATAAGCAGGCTATTTTTTCAAGATCATCCCTTTCCATAGCAACGCACAGAGCAAGTACAGCGCCAAGGCAAATTCCTGATATATAAACTACATCATACTCTTTTTTTAATCTGTCATATTCTTCAAAAGAAAAATTTAACCAATCCTGCCATGTTGTACGTTTGAGAGCCTCAGTGCCTTGGCAATGACCGGGTAATTCGGGAATATATACATCAAATCCGAGTCTATGCAAATATTTGCCCAGATAATATAACTCGGCAGGTTCGCCTGTCATACCATGTAAAAGGAGTATTGCCTTATTAGCCGTTATACTCTGCTTAATCTCTATCACTCAATTTACCTGTTCAATAATATTATAGTGTAAAAAAATTTATGCATATTAAAAATCAGTCTATTACTATTTTTGGGTATGCTGATTTGTCAAATACATTTTTCAACTGATAAATTGCGTTATATTGCCGTTTAGATGATACGTATTGTATTACCTGACAAGTAATAAATTAACATATATTTTTATTTGAAATATTTAGCCTATATAAAGTTACAATTATTGTATTTCAAACTATGCTTACAGGTTATAGTGAAAAAACGGTTTTTACAGTTGCAGGTAAAATCGCCATTGTGAATGTAATCAGTAGAATAAGATCAGACCAAAAAATTATTTGCAATTCGGGATAGACAAAAAAATAATATACTTATAATGTTATTTAAAATTCAATCTGCATAAAAAATATTAAGTTAGGAGAATAACATGGAGTACGCATTTAATGTCCCTGATATGTCATGTAATCATTGTAAAATGAGAATAGAAAAAACAATGAATGAATCGGGAAAAGTGAAAGAGATTAAAGTTGACCTTGATAAAAAAATGGTTACACTTGAATCTGAACTATCCGAATCCGACTTGCTAAAACTTTTTGATGATGCAGGTTATGATGCGGCTATACGGCAATGACAAGAAGAACGGTCTTGCTCCGTTGACTGTTCGCAATTGTATGTGTTAAGTAATCATCTTACAGTCTCTAAGAGCGATAGTACAAGCTTTGTCCCTGTAATAAGATCTTTAATCATTATAAATTCCTCAGTGCTGTGAATCTTCTGCATTCCGCATGAAAGATTTATAGCTTTAATTTTTGATCCGTTTATTATATTCGTATCACTCCCTCCGCCCATTGAAACAAAGACAGGCTTTAATCCGATTTTCTTCATAGCCTTTGAGACCATAACAGAGATGGGATCGTCTATTTTTACAATAAAACCTTCATATTCAAGATTCCTTTCTATAGAAGACTTTGCCTTATACTCGGAGCATACCTTTTTTACGGTTCTCCTCACCTCTTTCTCAACATCGAGCATCTTACTCTTTTGTATTGACCTAACCTCAAGGTCGCATACGGCAGTCTCGGGAACAATATTTGTTGCGCGTCCCCCAGACATAATACCAATATTGATTGTAGTTTCATCATCAATTCTTCCATTTGGAAGTGTTGCTATTATTTCGGAAAGAACACGAATTGCATTAATCCCTTTTTCGGGAGCCATTCCGGCGTGTGAAGCTCTGCCCTTTATCTCTATCTTCATATTAGAGTGGTATGGAGCTTTTACTATTATTCTGCCGATATCACCGCTGCTGTCAAAAACAAAGGCAAACTTTGATTTTAGTAAAGATAGATCAAATCCCTTTATTCCTTTAAGTCCCACTTCTTCGGCGCAGGAGAGTAATATCTCGATATTTCCATGGGGTATTTTTTTTTCTTCAATATATTCAAATGCTTCAATAAAAGCTGCTATTGCCGCTTTATCATCGCCTCCAAGCACTGTAGTTCCGTCAGATGATATTTTGGTATCGGTTACTATTACTTTTACATTTTCACATGGTCCTACAGTATCCATATGCGCTGAAAAAAGTATGGGAGTTCTATTTTTATCCCCTGATATTTTTATTAAGAGGTTATATGATTCACCGCATTTATATTGAGTACAACGAGCGCCCATTTTTTTGAAACGTTTGATCAAATAATCCATAACCTGTTTTTCATGCCATGATGGTGAAGAGATCTCTGCAAGTTCTACAAAAGTCTTTACTAATTTCTCGCTGTTAATATCGTACATAAACATCTCTTTATATTTTATTAAAAAGTATAACTCTCTCTAAACAATTTTTTAATTGGTTTAATTCTTATTCATATACTAAAGCAATATCTTCAAATTTAAAACCATCTCTCTTTAAAAATATCTCTTGTATGATAAGATATTATCATATCAGAACCTGCTCTGAAAAATGATGTCATAATCTCCGTGACTATTCTTTTTTCATCAATAAAACCCTTAGCAGAAACTGTTTTAACCATGGAATATTCTCCGCTGACATTGTAAACACATATTGGGACAGGCGAGATTTCTTTCGCTCTATAAATTATATCGCCGTAAGATAAACCCGGTTTTATCATTATAATATCAGCGCCCTCGTTTATGTCTGATATTATCTCCCTTTCTGCCTCTCTCCCGTTTCTAAAATCCATTTGATAACTCTTTCTATCTCCAAAACTCGGCGCACTCCCTGCTACTGCGCGGAAAGGACCGTAAAATGAGGAGCAGAATTTTGCCGAGTATGCCATTATTGCAGTATTATGAAACCCCTTATCTTCTAAAACAGACCTTATTGCAGACACGCGGCCATCCATCATATCCGACGGCGCTACAATATCTGCCCCAGCCTCTGCATGACTCAGCGCAGTGCGTGCAAGCAATTCTACTGTAGGGTCATTCACTATTTGTCCGCGTTCAATTATGCCGCAATGACCATGATCCGTATATTCACACAAGCATAAATCTGTAATTATAAGTATAGTATCTTTAAATTCTTTCCTTATCTTTCGCACTGCCTTTTGAATAATTCCGTTGTCAGAATATGCTCCGGAGCCGACATCGTCTTTAGTATTGGGAATGCCGAATAAAAGTATAGCCTCTATGCCGGAATTTATATCTGCTTTTAAATCCTCAATCAGGTTGTCAATACTTACCCTGTCTATACCCGGCATTGAATCAAAACCCTCTCTCACACCGGTCCCTTCTGTGACAAAATAGGGCATAATCAGTTTACTTCTGTCAGGTTTTGTTTCGGCAGCAAGATTTCTAATAATTTCATTTGATCTAAGACGTCTTGGTCTATCTATCATTTTTTTCTCCGCTTAATTTTATCACATAAATGCAGGATTGCGCTTCCTTTTCAAGTTATATTTTTTCGGAAACAGCGAATTATGTCATAAATTTTTTTTAGAATATCCACATTTATTTAAGGAGCTGTCTGATAAGTAACACATTGTACATATCATATTAGTCAGGCTGAAAGCCTGATTATTAATAGCGTATGGCAGCGCCCTACGAAGAATTTGAAAAAGTAGTTATTTTTTCAACAACATAACTGCTATAATAACAGCTATAGTAATGATAATAAAAAATGTGAGTTAGTTGATTCCGTTTCTATATATAACTACACACGGGAGAACTTGCTATGATTAAAATTAAGAAAAATAATATTTTAATATGCTCGTTGATTTTGTCTATTGCCATTGCAGGAACTGAATGTAAAAAATCCAAAGAGATTCCCGGTGAGGACGGCTTTAAAGTCATTTTAGAGGAGACTGATAATGTTCCTGCAGAGTTCTATCCGGATTTGTTGGCTGAGTACAGGAATAAGTCTTGGGATGATATGATTAATTCTGCTCCTGATAAATATGCTAAGTTTTTTACAAAAGAATCCAGCGTAACTACGATTAAAATAAAAAATAATAAGACAGTTCAATTTATTGACAAGGATGTTGATGAA
>Ga0268262_10002125_pt1 | contig 23376 bp, 13 predicted proteins | sample TergutNc150P3_FD_190354 | JGI IMG/M metagenome (GOLD analysis project Ga0268262, IMG submission 190354) | Nasutitermes corniger P3 segment gut microbial community from laboratory colony in Florida, USA - Nc150 P3 (SPAdes) (version 2) | ecosystem: Host-associated > Arthropoda: Insects >...
AGCAGCTTGTCGGCATTAAAAATAAACTTGAAAAACACTTCAGGGATATGCAGGACCTTGAGTTTACCGTACAGCAGGGCAAGCTGTTCCTGCTCCAGACCCGCAACGGCAAACGCGCCGGAACCGCGGCGGTAAAATGCGCGGTTGATATGGTTGCCGAAGGTTTAATCGACAAAAAGACCGCCATAATGAGAGTAACGCCCGGTCATCTTGATCAGCTTCTCCACCCGATGATCGATCCGGCCGCGGCAAAGCAGGCCGTCTCTATCACCAAAGGTTTGAACGCGTCTCCCGGCGCCGCGTCGGGCAAGGTTGTCTTTTCCGCGAAAGACGCGGAAGCCTGGCAGGCAAAAGGCGAGAAGGTATTGCTGGTGCGGAAGGATACCAGCCCCGAAGACATCGGCGGCATGGTGGCCTCCGAAGGCATACTGACCTCTACCGGCGGCATGACCAGCCACGCGGCGGTTGTGGCCCGCGGTATGGGAACCCCCTGCGTCGCCGGCGCTAAAGGCGTTTCGGTGCAGGGCGATATAGTGGTTATCGGCGGCAAAACATTCAGGGAAGGCGATTGGATTACCATTGACGGTTCTACCGGCGATGTATACGAAGGCCGCCTCCCCCTTGTAACGCCGAATATATCAAAAGATATGAACACCTTCCTTAAATGGTGCGATGAAGTGCGCGCTCAGGCGGTACGGGGCAGGGTCAAAGACTTCCAGGTCTGGACCAACGCCGATCAGCCGGAAGACGCCAAGCGGGCGTTTGAATTCGGGGCGCAGGGCGTTGGTTTGTGCCGCACCGAACATATGTTCTTTGACAAGGCAAAGCTGATACATTTCCGCGCCATGATAGTCGCCGACACCGAGGAAGAACGCAAGAAACGGCTTAAAGAGATTCTTCCCCTGCAACAGAAAGATTTCTTCGGCATATTCAAGGCTATGGAAGGCCGCCCGGTAGTTATCCGGCTGCTTGATCCGCCCCTCCATGAATTTGTCCCCCATACCAGACCGGAAGTGGAAGAACTTGCTTCCTATCTCGGCGTGAACGCGGATAGTTTGCAGCCCAAAATAGACCGGCTGATTGAAGCCAACCCCATGCTGGGGCACCGGGGATGCCGTCTTGCCATTACCTATCCCGAAATTTACGATATGCAGGTTGAGGCCATTGCCCACGCGGCGGTGGAATGTATCAAACAGAATATTCCGGTACATCCTGAAATAATGATCCCCATTGTTGTTACCGCCCGTGAACTTAAGATGCTCCGTCCCAACGCGGAGAAGATTCTCGAAAAAGTTTTTGGCGACGCAAAAGTAAAGGTTCCGGTCAAGATCGGTACGATGATCGAAGTGCCCCGCGCGGCGATTCGTTCCGCTCATATCGCGCGGTATGCTGATTTCTTCAGCTTTGGGACCAATGATCTTACTCAAATGACATTCGCGTTCAGCCGCGATGATGTTGCATCATTCCTGCCGGTATATCTGGAGAAGGGTGTGCTTGATGTGGATCCGTTTAAGACCATTGATGAAGACGGCGTTGGCGGTTTGATGCGCGTTGGTATTACCATGGGACGCGCGGTAAAACCGGATCTCAAAATAGGTATCTGTGGAGAGCACGGCGGCGATCCTGCTACTATTGACTTTTGTTATAGGGCGGGGTTAAGCTATGTTTCATGTTCACCATTCCGGGTGCCGCTGGCACGTCTTGCCGGCGCACAAGCGGTTATAAATAATTCCGGAAAGAATGTTAAGGGAGGGGAAACAGCCAAGGCTGCTAAACCCGCATCTGCCAAGGTGAAGGGCAGAAAAAAACCTGCAAGGGAGGAGAAGAAGATGGCAGAAGGAACTGTCAAGAAGCCCGCGGCAAAGAAGCCCGCGGCAAAGAAACCCGCCGCGAAGAAGACCGCGGCGAAGAAACCCGCGGCCAAGAAGACCGCGGCGAAGAAACCCGCAGCCAAGAAGACTGCGGCCAAGAAACCCGCAGCCAAGAAAACTGCGGCGAAGAAACCCGCGGCCAAAAAGACCGCGGCCAAGAAACCCGCGGTTAAAAAAGCCGTTCTGTAAGGTTTCCGGTTATTTAAAATCTTTCTTAGCTCTATGCAAAAGCCCGGTGTGTAGCCGGGCTTTTGTTTCCTTATGAGGAGTTTTGCTTGAAGATACATTTTCGATTCTTTCAATTTTGTTTGTTGTCCGCGGCTCTGTGTCTGTACCCTCTTCAGGCCGGAGCCGAAAATTTTTTCTACAAAAACCAGAAAGGCGACCGCTACCGTATTCTATCCACCGTATCTGAAGAAGTGTATATAAATGATATGTTGAGCCACCGGGCTGAGATTCTCAACCGGATCACCGGCGAGGTTATTGACGAATCGGAGGGGAAGGGAAAGCATAGGGCGGTTTTTCAGACTTCGGAACGGGCGGGAACCGTATCAAACCGGAGCTACCAGTGGGCCAGGGAATACGAATCCGAATTTGAGCGGGATCGCCTGGGCCGCCTCACCATAGATAAAAAATATTTTATGCCCGTGGTGCGCGATGTGCCGGTTTTTCCCGGCAGGGATATAAAAGTCGGCGAGTCATGGACTTACGAAGGCCATGAGATGCATGACTTCCGTGATGGTTTCGGCATTAAGGAACCGTACCGTATTCCCTTTACCGCCCATTATGTTTACCTGGGGGAGCGCGCCTGGAAAGGGAAAAACTATCCGGCCTTTTCGGTAAATTACCGGGTACAGTTACAGCCCAAACCGGTTCCCGGCAAAATTTGGCCGAGGCGCATAGAGGGAGAATCAGATCAAGTGGTGTTCTGGGACAGCGACCAGGGACAGGCGGTTGCCTATAACGAACAATTTCGCTATGTTTTTGAACTTTCCAACGGCAGAAAGATAGAGTACACGGGCAGGGCGGAAGCGGAAGTTATTGAATCGATCCGCATGGACAAGGAAAAAATGGCGGAGGAAATAGCGGGGGATATTGATCGTTTGGGTATACCCGATGTAACGGTACGGGTGGTAGACGAGGGGATAACGATAAGCCTTGACGACATCAAGTTTCAGGCTGACACGGCGGTCATGCTCCCCGGCGAGCGGGAGAAACTTGACAAGGTCGCCGATATACTCAAGCGCTACCAGGAGCGGGATATTCTGGTAGGCGGTCATACCGCCCTTGCCGGTACTGTCGAAGGACGAAATAAACTTTCAACAGAGCGGGCCTCCGTTGTCGCCGATTACCTTATTGCCCGTAAAGCCCGTTCGCCGGATCGCGTGACGGTGCGGGGCTATGGCGCCGACAAACCGGTCGCGGACAATCGTACCGAAGAAGGCAAACGCAAAAACCGCCGCGTCGAAATAACAATTCTTGAAAATTAATTCAAAAACGGCTATTCTGGCATCATATCATGGATAAACTCATCATCAAGGGCGCAAGGGAACATAATCTAAAAAACATCGATCTGGAACTGCCCCGGGACAAACTCATTGTTATTTCAGGGCTTTCAGGTTCCGGAAAAAGTTCTCTGGCTTTTGATACGATCTTTGCCGAAGGGCAGCGCCGTTATGTGGAAAGCCTGTCCGCCTACGCGCGGCAGTTTTTGGGCCGCATGGACAAGCCCGACCTCGATTACATTGAAGGGCTTTCCCCGGCAATCTCCATTGAACAGAAGACCACCCACCGCAACCCCCGTTCCACCGTGGGAACCGTTACTGAAATCTACGACTATTACCGGCTGCTCTTTGCCCGTATCGGCATCCCGCACTGCCCGGTCTGCGGCAGGGAGATCCGCGAACAGCCGGTGGATTCCATTATTGATACGATTTTACAGTTTAAGAAGGGGACGAAGATACAACTGCTGGCGCCGGTGATTCGCGGCAAGAAAGGCGAGCATCAAAAAATTATTGAGGATGCCCGCAAGGCCGGTTTTGCGCGGGCCAGAATTGACGGCGTTCCGGTGAACCTTGACGAGAGCATCAAACTGGACAAGCAGAAAAAACACAGCATTGAAATTGTGGTTGACCGCATCGTGATTGAGCAGGATATCCGCTCGCGGCTGGCGGAATCGGTGGAAACCGCCCTGCAAACCGCGGACGGGCTTTTGCTGGTTTTGGTCAGCGACGAGGGCAGGAACTCCGAGCAATTTTTTTCGCAAAAGAACGCCTGTCCGGACTGCGGCGTTTCCATTCCCGAATTGCAGCCGCGCCTCTTTTCGTTTAACAACCCCTTTGGGGCCTGCCCCAGCTGTACCGGCCTGGGGGCAAAACTGGAATTTGATCCCGATTTGGTAATTCCCGACCCTTCCCTTTCCTTTAACGAGGGCGGTGTCGTTCCCTATAACCCCGACAGCGCCTGGCACCGCAGCCGTTTTGAAAGCCTTGCCAAACATTATAAATTCAGCCTGGATACGCCCCTGTCGAAACTGCCCAAAAAAATACTGGACGCGATTCTGTGGGGCAGCAAGGATGAGATAAAAATCCGTTACGATAACCGCGAGGGAACGGGACATTTTGAGTACCAGTCAAAATTTCCCGGCGTGCTGGAAGATCTTAAACGCCGCTACCTTGAAACCCAGTCGCCGGGCATCAAGGAATGGCTTGAAAAGTTTATGAGCCAGAAACCCTGCGAAGACTGCGGCGGCAAGCGGCTCAAGCCGGAAGTGTTGGGTGTAACCGTAGCCGGAAAGAATATATGGGAGCTTTCCTGTCTTTCGGTAACGGATTCCCTGAATTTTTTTGAATCGGTCAAATTCAGCAAAAACGAAAAAAAAATCGCCTATCAGATATTAAAGGAAATCAGCGCCCGGCTGGGCTTTATGCAGAATGTGGGCCTTGATTACCTCAGCCTTGAGCGCAAGGCGGCGACCCTTTCCGGCGGCGAAGCCCAGCGGATAAGATTAGCGACGCAGATTGGATCGAGCCTTGTGGGAGTGCTGTACATTCTTGATGAGCCGTCTATCGGCCTGCACCAGCGGGATAACCAGCGGCTTATTGACACCCTGCTCCACCTGCGCGATCTGGGCAACACCCTCATTGTGGTGGAACATGACGAGCAAACCCTGCGTACGGCGGATCATATTGTCGATCTGGGGCCCGGCGCGGGGGTACACGGCGGCAAGGTTGTCGCTCAGGGCAGTCCCCAGGAAGTGATGCGGGTTGAGGAAAGCCTGACCGGGCAGTATCTGGCGGGAACCCTGACCATTGACATCCCCGCGGAACGGCGGCAGGGCAGCGGTAATTGTATCAAACTTAAAGGGGTAAGCGAGCATAACCTGAAAAATATCAACGTGGAATTCCCTTTGGGAATTTTTACCTGCATCACCGGCGTTTCCGGTTCGGGCAAGTCCACGCTGCTTTCCGATGTGCTGTACCCGGCGCTGGCAAATCAGGTGTACGGATCAAACCATATTGAAGGGGCCCATAAAAAACTTGAAGGCGCTGAGTTTATCGACAAGGTGATTGATATTGATCAAAGCCCCATCGGCAGAACGCCCCGCTCAAACCCGATAACCTATGTCGGGGGCTTTACCGCGATCAGGGACCTCTTTGCCGGCCTGCCCGAATCAAAAATGCGGGGCTACAAGCCCGGACGCTTTTCATTTAACGTGCGGGGGGGCCGCTGTGAAAACTGCGAAGGCGACGGAACCATTAAAATCGAAATGAATTTTCTGCCCGATGTGTACATTACCTGCGACGTGTGCAACGGACAGCGCTTTAACCGCGAGACTCTTGAAATCCGCTACAAGGGCAAAAATATTGCCGAAGTGCTGGACATGACCATTGAGGAAGCGGCGGCGTTTTTTGCCCCTATCCCCCAGATTGCCCGCAAAATGCAAACGCTGCTCTCGGTGGGCCTGGGTTATGTGAAACTTGGCCAGTCCGCGCTGACCCTTTCCGGCGGCGAGGCGCAGCGGGTTAAGCTGGCGCTGGAGCTTTCAAAACGCTCTACCGGCAGCACTTTGTATATTCTGGATGAGCCGACAACCGGCCTGCATTTTGCCGATGTAAAACAGCTTATGGATGTGATTCAGCGGCTGGTGGATCAGGGAAACACGGTAATAATGATAGAACATAACCTCGACGTGCTGCTGCAGGCGGATTACATTATTGATCTGGGGCCGGAAGGCGGCGACAAGGGCGGGCAAATCGTGGCGACCGGTACGCCGGAACAAATAGCCGCCAATGCCGCTTCCTATACGGGAACGTATATCAGGGAAATGCTGGAACGCGGCAAAAAGCGGCGCCAAAGGCGGCGTGGTTCCGGATGAAAAAATTCTTCCTGGGCGTATTCTTGTTTTTTCTTTTTACCGTATCGGTAATGAATCTGTATGCCCAGGAGGCGGCGGCGCCTGAAGAAAAACCGGCAGCTGATGTTCGGGTTCGCGTATTAACGCCGGAACAGAATCGCATTGATATGGACATAAGAACCTCAAGCCTTTCGGAGCTTGCCGCCTGGTGCCGCAGCCTGGGTTTGTCTGAGGGAGGAACCAGCGCCGATCTTGGGCGGCGGCTGCGGGATTATTTTAAAATATCCGAGCAGACGCCGCCAAACGGGGGAGCCGCCGAAGACAAACGCAAAATCATCACAATAGAGTCTGCCCGTTCCACAGAATACTTCAAAATTGAAGCGATAGACGAGGATTATGCCCGCCTGAGCGGCGAGGTCAAAATAAGCCTGAAAGACGGCGACGCGGTTCACCGGATACGGGCCTGGAACATTCTTTTTAACCGCAGCAGAAATATTATTACCGCTACCGGAGGTGTTGAGTATATAAAAGAAGAAGGGGAAAAAATTGAAACTTTCCGCGGGGACTCCATCACGGTTGATCTTGATAACTGGTCGAGTATTTTTCTGGGCGGCGTATCGGAACGTTCGCTGCAGAGCGACAATACCACCTATCAATTTGCCGGAACGGTTATTTCGCGCGATGAAGAGGAAGTGATCGTTTTGAACAAAGCTTCCATCAGAAACGCAAGCAACGAAGAAGCGCTGTGGTCGTTGAACGCTTCACGGATATGGCTGCTGCCGGGCTCGGATTTTGCGGTTTTTAACGCGGTGCTGAAAGTAGGCGAGATACCGGTGCTGTATATTCCCTTCTTCTTTTATCCGGCTGATGAGCTGATATTCCGTCCGGTTATCGGATACCGTACCAGAGAAGGGACTTATGTTCAGACAACAACGTACATTTTGGGCAGGCCCAAGGCGGACACCAGTTCACAGAGTTCCCTCACGAGAATTTTAGGCAACTCAAACGATATGGAAAAAAAACGGGAAGGTTTGTACCTGCGCAGCACGGGGAAGAAGCGGGTGGATCCGAATACGACAAGCCTGAGAACAATCGTTGACTACTACACCAATTTGGGCACCTACATCGGCACAGACCTTGAAATGCCGGCCAAAGGGGTGCTGGGCGCCTTTAACCTCAGCATGGGTATCGGCCTGACACGGACTGTTTATCCGGTTAACGGGAATTATTCCCCGTATTTCCCCGATTATGACGGCAGTACCGACAAAAACCATTCTAATCTGTTTTCAAAGGAAGTTCCTTTTCGTTACCGGTTTAAGTCCAACAGCTCGGTCAGCGGAAAATACGGCGGTTTTTCATGGTCTCTTCCCTATTATTCCGATCCTTTGGTGGACAGCGATTTTTTAAATCGCGCGGAAGAGATGGATTGGGTCAATATGCTTAAGAACGGCGCGGACATGCAGGAACAGGAAATTGCGCAGCAAAACCAGTTGGGAAGTTACACATGGCAGCTTTCAGGCCAGATTAGTCCCCAATTTCCCAAGATGTCGCCATACATTAACAGCATCTCCATTGCCAGTATTTCCAGTACCATATCATTCAGAGTTGTTGACGCAAGGCCGAAAAATACTTCCGACATCAAATACTATTCACCCAGCAGTTTTTTTTACGCTCCCGACACCGCCACCCTGTATTCAACGAGCGTCTCGATAGCGGGAACGCCTTTAAGTTTTGGGAGAAGCGCCGCCAGCCAGACCGATAAAAAAACAGAAGAAACAGAATTGCCTGATCCGCTGAAAGACATAGGGGTTCCCCGTTCGCCTTTTGATAAGAAGGAAAAGGAAGATATGCAAAAAAAAGACCAGACCGACAAGCTTGTTCCCCCGGAATTAACCCAGCGTTTTGAACTGCCCAGAACCGGAAGCGTACACTCAAGTTTGGATTATAGAATTGTCCCTTCAGGCGCTTCAACGCTTAAGTTTAACTACAATAAATGGAAACAGTACGATGAGATTGATTGGGGGGACGTGACTTCCGTTTTGAATAACTTTGGCGGTGACGCCAGTACGACCGTCAATGTAAATCATTCTGAAAACTTTTTTTCCAACAGCTTTACCTATTCCGGAAACGGAACATGGCGGCAATACAGTTACCTGAACGAAGAGGCTGAAGATTTTCTGTTTACTACAGGACCGGATAAGGGAAAAACCGATCCCGACAAGGTAGAAAAGGCAAGGCTGCAGGAATACAAACAATCGTTCTTCTCAACCTCTTATGGTATTTCCTCAACATTGCGTCCTTTGTACCAGAATCCCGTATTTGGAGCGTCCAATCTGCAATATAACCTGAAGGGGCTTGCGGTACGATCGAAATTTGACGAAAAAAACAGCACGGGGGATAATCCCCGATGGACTCTGGACACCGGCGAATGGACCAAGGAAAAAATTGACAATCACCAATTCTCGACCAGTATATCGGCGCTGGTAATGGACAAGACCCAAACCTTTTCGGTTACCACCAACCTTCCCCCCAAGGATTCTGAGCTTACATGGCGGACGGGTTTAAGAATGTGGATTAGCGAGACCGATGCCAATATGCGGATTTTGTTTCCCGAAGATGCGGAAAAACGAAAGCTGGAACCGTTATATGCTACTGAACGGATTATTTTTGGGACTTATGGCAATTTTTCCCAGAGCGTGGTTATGAATATGGAAGTGAGATCAACGACATCGCTTACTTCATCGTTGAATTTGACAAAATGGGGGTTGACCGCGACTTATGCCGCCGCCCGTATGAAAGGTTATGAGTATATTCCGCCGAACTCAGGCGCTGTCAATACCGGTTGGGTTCAAAGAAACGCTGAAGAAACGCTCCAGCCCAGGGACTTTACCATGAATTATTCAAAAAATATTAACATGAAAGATCTCTGGAATAACCGGCTGCAATTTACCGTGAATACCAGTTCCCGGTTGTTTCTTGATCTTCAGCGTTATACCAATTCTACCTTTAGCTTTTCTCTTGGTTTTACATTGGGGATTAAAAAATTTTTAGATCTGTCTCTGTCAACAAGTTCGGAAAACGCTTCCGTTTACCGGTACTTTAGGAATATGCCTTTTTTCAACGATGCGCCGATTGATATTCCCGAAGGTCCCCAAAACAATGTGCTTATTGATCTCCTGAACTCTTTCAGGTTTGATGATAATAAGCTCAGGGAAAGTTCCGGTTTTAAAATGAAGAACTTTCGCGTCGCGGCAACCCACTACCTGGGCGACTGGAACGCCATATTGAGTTGGAACATGGCTCCTTATCGCCCTCCCAGCAAACGCCAGTATGAGATAAATAATGAGGTAAGTTTTCTGGTCCAGTGGATACCCATCAGCGAGATTAAGACCGATGTTGCCTACAACAAACGCAATAATCCGAAATGGACGGTTAAGCAGTAGTTAAGAATATTTACCGCAGAAATCGGTCGATTTCAGCTAACAGTTCTTCATAGGTATCGGTACTGTGAATATCGGCGCAGTCTTTTTTGATCGATTCGGGGGCGCGGAACAGGCAGCCCGCGTCGGCTTCGCGGATCATTGCAAGGTCGTTAAAGGAATCCCCGGCGGCAAAAACGGTCATGTTAAGTGATTTGAACGCCTTTACCGCTTCCTTTTTGCCGTTTTTTTGCCGCAGATGGTAGCCGGTGACAGCGCCGTCTTTTTCTGTTTCCAGACTGTTGCAGAAAAGAGTGGGCCAGCCGAGTTTTGCCATGAGCGGTTTGGCAAACTGTTCAAAGGTATCGGAAAGAATCACCAGTTGGGTTCGTTCCCGAATGGCATTGGTAAATTCAAGCGCGCCGGGCAGCGGGTCCATGCCGGAAATAACCCGCTGAATGTCGGCAAGTTTCAGGTTGTTACGCGCCAGTATATCCAGCCGGAAGCGCATTAATTTGTCATAGTCAGGTTCATCCCTGGTTGTCCGCCGTAATTCGGGTATCCCGGCCGCTTCGGAAAAGGCGATCCATATTTCGGGAACCAACACACCTTCAAGATCAAGACACACTATATGCATGAGATTACTGTAACAAAGGGGGAGCATTATTGCAAGCAATATGGTATAAGCAAGTATGAGGCGGCTTGCCCTTCATAATCCCTTTAACGCGCCGGTTTACCATGAAGACACGGTTGACAGCACCATGGAAGTTTCCCGCATTCTTGCCGGGCGGGGCGAACCGCACGGTACGGTCATTACCGCTGATTTTCAACAGGCGGGCAGGGGGCGGATTAAGGGGCGTTCCTGGGACATGGAAAAGGGAAGCAATCTCGCTTTTACGATATTACTGCGTTTCCCCGGCATCGAAAATATCCCCCAGGCGCTGACTCTGCGAGTTGGTCTTGCCCTCAGCCTTGCTATCGAGGATTTTGCCCCCGTTCTTGCCGGCAGGGTGTTGATCAAATGGCCCAATGATATACTGATTGCCGGTTCGGCGCGCAAGCTGGCCGGCATTCTTGCGGAGGCGGACGGCGGCATTGTGCATGTCGGCATGGGACTCAATGTGGCGCAAAAACAGTTTCCTGATTTTTTACGAAACAAGGCGACAAGCATAAGCCTTGCTATAGACGCCGCCTCCGGCGGGGAAATTACAACCGAGGAACGTTTTCCACTGCTGGAAACAATTCTTGTCCGCTTATATAATGAAATTGAAATGGCTAACGGCAGCTGGGAAAGCCGTATTGAATCACGGCTGTATAAAAAAGGCGAACAGATCAGTTTTGCCGCGGGCGCCGCCGATTCAGGAAACATCGTCAGCGGCGTCCTTACCGGCATCGGGCCGGGCGGTGAATTACTGATAACGCCTTCCGGCGGCGGGGAACCGCGTTCCTTTACCGCCGGGGAATTGGTTTTGGGGTATACATAATGGCGGAAACAAACTTTTTCAAAGACATAACCGACCATCGTTTCAGCCCCGATGCCGTGCTGGATCTTTCAAAGGGCGGCAGGAAGGCGCTTATTATCAGCGATCTGCACATGGGCGCCGGCAAGAATGATGACCTTGCCCGCAACGGCGATTTGCTTATCAGCCTGCTGGAACATTATTACTTTGCGAAGGGCTGGTATCTTGTTTTGAACGGCGATATTGAGGAACTTCAACGCTATTCTCTGGATGATATTTCCAAACGCTGGGAGCGGCTTTTTGAGGTGTTCAATCTTTTTGCCGGGAAAAAACGCCTCTACAAACTTATTGGCAATCATGATGAAGAACTGCTTTTTATGAAAAATTATTATTACCCCCTCTACAATGTGGTGCGAATAGATACCGGCGTAATTCCGGTTTATGTTTATCACGGGCATCAGTCAATGAAACTGTACGCCCGTTACAACAAACTCGTCGGCGCCGCCATTCGTTATGTGTTAAAGCCTTTCGGCATCAAAAACATTTCTTCCAGTCAGAACCCCTACCGGCGTTTCCGTGTTGAAGAAAGAGCTTACGATTTTTCACTGGACAACCATTGCATATCAATTATCGGGCATACCCACCGGCCCCTGTTTGAATCCCTGAGCCGTTTTGACTACATCAAGTTTGAAATTGAGCGGCTGTGCCGGGATTATCCCGCTTCATCGGAAAAAAAACGCAGGAAGATAGAAACCGAAGTTTCCGCCCTTAAACGGGATTTAAGCAAACTAAAACGAAAGGAACGCCGGGACGTGCTGCGGCAGAGCCTGTACGGCGACGATCTGCCGGTGCCATGCCTGTTTAACTGCGGCTGCGCTATCGGCAAAAAAGGCCTGGACGCCATAGAGTTAAGCGGCGAAGACATAGCCCAGGTGTACTGGTTTGCCAAAGGCCAGGGCCGGAGTTTTGTCAAAAGGGGCAGTTACGAGACGGAAAAACTTGCCGGCACCGGATACCGCCGCGCCGTCCTGAACCGCGAGCGGCTGGACTATATCCTGGCAAGAATCAAACTGCTGGGCGCGGTAGAAATTTAACAGTCAGAAGAGATCACACAAAGAACACAAAGAAAGAGAAGATCACAAAGAGGAATCAGGGGGTTTTGTATCTTTGTGTTCTTTGTATCTTCGTGATCTTTGTGTGAACTCTTCCGGATATAAATCCCATGTTGCTTTTTTCGGATTATTCTGCCATAGTGTAACCATTACCTTATGTCAGACCAAATAGTTCCTATTGACCAAATTCTTCCCCCCAGGCTGCCGTTGGTGGCGCTGATGGGCAGGCCGATTTTTCCGGGAATTTTTACCCCCATCATGATAGGAAACCCCGTCGATGTCAAAGTTGTTGATGACGCGGTGACCGGCGACGCGCTGGTGGGTCTGGTGATGCTGCACAACGAGACCGAAACGCCTTCCATCGGTGATTTGTACAAAATAGGGACGGTGGCGAAGATCATTAAAAAGATCAATCTTCCCGACGGCGGGCTGAATATCTTTATCTCCACGCTCAAGCGTTTTCGGATAAAGAAGGCCCTCCATGCCAGCAACCCCATTGTGGCGGCGGTAGAGTACCTTGATGAAGAAGAGGATGATACCAGCGAAGTAAAGGCCCTTACCCGCGCCCTTATTTCCGAGATGAAGCAGATTTCCGAGAATAACCCCCTGTTTTCCGAAGAGATGCGCCTGAACATGATCAATATCGATCATCCCGGCAAGATCGCCGATTTCATTACCAGTATTCTTAACATTGACAGGGCGGAACAGCAGAAGATTCTTGAAATTCTCAATGTGCGCAAACGTATGGAGCAGGTGCTGGTATTTATCAAAAAAGAACAGGAACTGCTGCGGATTCAAAAGAAGATTCAAAAAGAAATTAATGAAAAAATTGAAAAATCCCAGCGGGATTATTTTCTTAAAGAGGAACTCAAGGCGATAAAAGGCGAACTGGGAATGACCACCGACGCCAAAAGCTCCGATTATCAGCGATTTAAGGATAAAACAGACGCTTTTAAATTTGAAGGGGAAATAAAAGAGGTAGTTGATCAGGAGCTTGAGAAATTTAATCTGATGGAACCAAATTCCGCGGAATATATTGTTACGCGTAACTATCTTGATATGATTGTCAGCCTTCCCTGGAATGAACCGCAAGCCGAAAATTTTAACATGAAAAACGCGCAGGCGATTCTGGAGGCGGACCATTACGGCCTTAAAGATGTTAAAAGCCGGATAGTGGAATACCTTGCCGTGCGGAAACTGAGAAGCAATTCAATGGAAAGTACGTCCCCCGCGAAAGCCAGGTTGTCCAAGGAAAACCAGCCTTCAGAAGGCAAGCCTTCATCGGAAGGCAAGTCTTCTCCGGAAAACAAGCCTTCTTCGGAAGGCAAGACTCCTGCAGAAGACAAGGTTTCTTCAGAAACCAATCCCGCGGGAACGTCGGTTTCCCAGGGGTCCATTATCTGCCTGGTGGGGCCGCCCGGCGTCGGAAAGACCTCGGTTGGCAGATCCATTGCCCGCGCTTTGGGTAAACAGTTTTTTCGCTTTTCGGTGGGCGGGATGCGCGACGAGGCTGAGATAAAGGGCCACCGCCGCACTTACATAGGCGCGATGCCGGGCAAGATCATTCAGGGACTTAAAATCGTCAAAACCAAAGACCCGGTGTTCATGATCGATGAGATTGACAAAATGGGGGCAAGCTATCAGGGCGATCCCGCCAGCGCCCTGCTGGAAGTGCTGGACCCGGAACAGAATTCGGCGTTTCGGGATCATTACCTGGATCTTCCTTTTGATATTTCTCATATCTTTTTTATTGTCACCGCCAATACGCTGGATACGATTCCCCAGCCGCTGGTGGATCGCATGGAGATTATACAGCTGCCCGGCTACATTGACACGGAAAAGCTGGAAATAGCCAAACGGTATTTAGTGCCCAAGAGCCTGGAAAAAAACGGCCTGAAAAAAAACCAGGTAAAGTACACCAAGGACAGCCTTTTGCATATTGCCAACGCCTATGCCCGCGAGGCCGGCGTGCGGAATTTTGAAAAAAATCTTGACAAGATTCACCGTAAACTGGCAAAGCAGATAGTTGAAACTGAAGAGGCCGGGAAAGACGCTGTTAAAACGACAGCTGTCGTTTCGGCGGATGCCGCTCTGGCGGATGCCGCGGCAAAAAAAGAAGCGGGAAATATACAGTTTACCATCGACAAAAAACTCATTGAAAAACATTTGGGTAAGCCGCTGTTTCCCGAAGGCGGCATCAAAACCGCTGACCGGCCCGGCATGTCGGTGGGGCTTGCCTGGACCAGCATGGGCGGCGACACGCTGGTCATTGAGGCGACCTCAGTTCCCGGAAAAGAGGGGCTGACCCTGACCGGCAAAATGGGCGACACGATGAAGGAAAGCGCCGCCATTGCCATGACCGTGGCCCGCAAGCTGGCCGTTGAGCGCTACAATGTAGTCCAGGACTGGTTTGAGTGTAATCACATTCATCTGCACATTCCCGAAGGCGCGACGCCCAAAGACGGCCCCTCGGCGGGAATAACCATGGCGACGGCTCTGCTCTCATTGATGCGGGAACAGATTGTCACCGACCGGCTGGTAATGACCGGCGAGCTTTCCCTGACCGGCAAAGTGCTGCCCATAGGCGGCCTCAAGGAAAAAACCATTGCCGCCCGGCGCAACAGGGCCCGCCACATCATTATCCCCCGGCAAAATGAGCGCGATCTGGACGAAATCCCCGACTACGTGAAGAAAGACATAAGCTTTCACCCGGTTGAGCGTTTTGAAGAAGTGCTGGCATTGGCGCTGCCCGATCAAAGCCGTTAGCGCTCATCCCCCTATGCGTTAGCTTATGAAGAATTAACCACGGAGTACACGGAGGTTTAAGATATTAGTATCTTAATTCTTCTTCCTCCGTGAAACTCCGTGACCTCCGTGGTTATATTCTTCTAATCCGCATTCTTATTAAAAAAATTTAACGCAATGGGATCTTCCGGATCAAATTCAAGCACCGCGCGGAAGAAGGCGGCGGCTTCGTCGTTGTTGCCGCATCTCAGGGCGAGCACGCCCATGTTGGAAATTATTTTTACATTTTCAGGATCATCGCGCAGGGCGGATTCCAATTCACCGCGGGCGCCTTTGAGATCCCCTGTCTCCATCAGACAGATGGCAAGCTCGTTGCGGGTATCGCTGTTGGCGCCCCCCAACTCTATCGCCTTGCCGAAAGCGGCGGCGCCGTCTTCCCAGCGGCCCAGGCGGCGCAATGCCCAGCCCAGAACAAACCAGCCGTTCCATACCGACGGATACTTTTCAATATAGTCGTGGATACTCCGCATCCCCTCTTCTTCATTTCCCTGCTGAATAAATTTATACGCGTCATTGAAACTTTCATCCTCAAGGCCGTTTTCATCTATATCTTTAATGATGGCCCCGGCCTGTTCTGCTTTTGCCTTGTCTTCGGCGGTATCAACATACAGGGAAAAACATTCCCGCGCGCGGCGAAAATCTTTCCGGCCCAGGTAGAAAAAACCCGCGTTAAATTGGGCGGTGGGGAAGGGGGGATACAGGGCCAGGGCTTCGGTATAGGCGGCCTCCGCCGCCCGGAACGCTTCCTCGGTTTCCGCGCTGTCCCGCCGCTGTAACGCCGCCGCCCGCTCTTCCATAACCAGAGCGCGGTTCAGCGTCACGACGGGCGATGAAGGGAACAGACCCCGCAGAGAGTCCAGTATTTCCAGGGCAAGATCAAAATCGCCGTTACGCGCTTTGAGAATTGCCGCGTCGGTAAATTCACTCATAATTGAAGGCCGCACCGCCAAAACAAAATGGCGGTAATAGTTAATCCAGGTTTTTTTTTGAAGGGTGTTTCCCTGAGCGGAATCCAAAGCTTCCGGCCCGGCGGCAATGACGGACAACATCCCTGAAATGATCATTTCCCAGGAGAGTTCTTCAATTTTAAAATTTTCTTCGTTTTCAGGGATTTCAACCGGCAGGGGAATGTCCGGGTTAATTGAAAAATCGTCATGAGCCACGCTTTCAATTTGACCCCGCAGACTTTCGGGAACCGAAAGAAAGAGCAGCCTGCTTTGCCGTCTGTCTGACATAGGATTTACTTCGCTGGGGCAGCGCCTTCGGTTTCCTGGCCACGGTTGTCCGCTCTTGTAGTATTCAGGTACTCGTTGATCCGTATCTTGTAGCCCATGGGGACTGCCGCCTCGTCAAACTCCGTGGCAAGGGCTATCATTTCCTTTTTTCCTTCGACATTTTCCGAACGGATAAATCTTCCCTTAACCAGAAAAGTTTCCCGGGGATCATCAAAGTCAAAGCGCAGGGCCGTATCCTTGTTGACCAGGAATTTGGCGACTCCCATCATTATTACCTTGGCGCCCGAAAAGGACATATCCCGCAGTATGCAGCGCCGGGGCACTCCCTGGACAAAGGCCGCCGTTTCTTTGGCGAATAATTTGATTTTCCGCTGGGTTTCGGCAGTGATAGTTATTCGTTCATCCTTGCGTTTTGCTGAATTGACGTTGGCGTCCAGAATGCGGCCTATAATTTCTATCAGATCATCAGGCGGACGCTGGGTGAACTGAATGGTCAGCATGGAAATTTCATTGGAATTTTTATAGGGAACCGAACCCATTACGCGGCCCGCCACAAAGAATGTTAACGGGTTTTCCGTTTCCGGATTTTTAAAACATAACCGCAGATTTACCAGATTATTGGCCTGCTGGAGTTTTCCCATCAAACCGGACTTTGTGTTGGCGACAATTTTTGATCCCTGAAAGGAAGTGGCGAAAAAAACGCAGGGCCAAAAGTCGCTTCCGCACTTTAAATGGACTTGTTCGGTAATAAGTCCAGTTGTCTGGATCATATCTTTGGTGAAAGTAACATCTATATTCTTATAGCGCTCATAGTATGTAGCGACTTTTTGTGTAGTTAGGATACCCATAAACTTATAATTAATTATAAGTTGTTTCGGGCCGGTATGTCAATACACTGATATACGGCATTAAACGAACATTGTTGCTCTGATACCGCATCCTCTTGCATAATTTTTCACTTTTTGCGGTAATAAAATGAGGAAAGACACAATTTTCAGCGATAAATACAATAGAATAGGATTAAGGGATAGAAATGGACATTGAAATACTTGATACTACTTTACGCGACGGGGCCCAGGGCGAGGGGATTGTGTTTTCGGTGCGGGATAAACTTGCCGTGGCGCAGGCGCTTGATGAGCTTGGCGTGGCATGGATCGAAGCGGGGAATCCGGGAAGCAACCCCAAAGATTTGGAGTTTTTCCGGTCTGCCTCGTCGCTCCGGCTCAATACCGCCAAACTCTGCGCTTTTGGCTCAACGCGGAAGAAGGGAGTAAAGGCGGCGGACGACAATCAACTGCGCAGCCTGCTTGACGCGGAAACCCAGGGGGTGGTGATATTCGGCAAAAGCTGGGACCTGCATGTCAGCGAAGTGCTGCGGGTGAGCGCTGAAGAAAATATCGCCATGATAGCGGAGACCATTGCCTTTCTGAAAGCGGCGGGCCGCGCGGTGATTTATGACGCGGAGCATTTTTTTGACGGCTATGCGGCCAATTCCGCTTACGCCCTTTCCACGATAAAGGCGGCGGTGGAGGCCGGCGCTGACCGCGTCGTATTATGCGATACTAACGGGGGCGCTTTCCCCGATGCCATCGCCGCCGGAGTGCGCGAAGTTAAAAAGACTATTCCCGATTCATGTATTGGCATTCACGCCCATAACGATTCCGGCCTTGCTCTGGCAAATACCATTTGCGCGGTGCAGATGGGCTGTACCCATGTGCAGGGAACGCTGGTGGGTTTTGGGGAACGCTGCGGCAATACGGCGCTTGCGGCGCTGATCCCCAGCATGGAACTCAAACTGAAGCTGCGCTGCCTGCCGGAGGGAAACCTTGCCCGCATTTCGGGGCTGACGCGGCGGGTGGCGGAGATTGCCAATGTTTCAATCAGCGATGATATGCCCTATGTAGGGGCGCACGCGTTTTCGCACAAAGGCGGGATGCATTCCGACGGAGTTTTGAAAGATCGGCGGTCTTTTGAGCATATTGATCCTGAAGCGGTGGGCAATGACCGGCATATTCTTTTGAGCGAGGTTGGCGGCCGGTCGGCGATTGCCGAGCGGGCAAAAAAAATTGACGCGGCGATTACCAAAGATCATCCGGTAAGTGCCGCGTTAGCTGAAAAAATTAAAAACATGGAGGCTGATGGCTGGTCTTTTGAGGGTGCGGACGCGAGCTTTGAGATTTTGGTCCGGCGGGAACTGGGTTTGTACCAGCCCCTGTTTCATATTGAGGCGTACCGCGTGATGAGCGAACACCCCACCGGCGAAACAATTGCCTGTTCCCATGCCTGGGTAAAAGTGCTGGTTGAAGGCCAGCACGAGATTGCCGCCGCCGAAGGCGACGGGCCGGTAAACGCTCTGGACGGCGCGCTCCGCCGGGCGCTGGCCCGTTTCTTTCCCAGTCTGGCGCGGATGCGGCTGGAAGATTACAAGGTCCGGGTGATTGACGGCAAGGAAGCAACCGCCGCGCGGGTTCGCGTCTTGATTGAATCCACCGACGGCGAGCGAAGCTGGAATACCGTAGGCGTTTCGGCTGACATCATTGACGCCAGCCGCGCCGCGCTGGTAGATTCGATAGAGTATAAATTAATCGGCGATATGGAAAGGCTCAAGGAATAGCCATGCGGTACACGGGCGCGCGTATTCTTATTGAGTCTCTCATTGAACAGGGAGTTGATACCGTCTTCGGCTATCCGGGCGGATCGGTCCTCCATATATATGATGAGTTGTATCATCACAAGGATCGCATACGGCATATTCTGGTAAGCCATGAACAGCACGCCGCTCACGCCGCGGACGGTTATGCCCGTTCAAGCGGCAGGGTGGGAGTTTGTCTTGCCACATCCGGCCCGGGGGCGACGAATCTGGTAACCGGTATCGCTACCGCCGCCATGGACTCGGTTCCCGTTGTCGCCATTACCGGTAATGTGAGCGTTCCCCTGCTCGGTAAGGACAGTTTTCAGGAAGTGGACATTGCCGGAATAACCATGCCCGTAGTCAAGCACAACTGGATTGTCAAAAATGTGAATGATCTTGCCGAAGTTATCCGCGAGGCGTTTATCGTCGCCAAATCCGGCAGGCCCGGCCCGGTGTTAATCGACATTCCCAAAGATATTACCACAGCTGTGTGTGAATGGGATTCTTCCGGCGAGGGGGAGAAGATGGCAGCCAGCTATGCCGGCCCCGGCAGTGCCGGGCGTCTTGCCGAGCGGAACAAACGCGCGACCTTTACCGATGACGATATTGTTAAGGCAGCCGCCCTGCTTAAAGAATCCAAACGGCCCCTGTTTTATGCCGGGGGCGGGGTGATACGTTCCGGCGCCGGGGCGGAACTGAAAAAACTCGCGGAGCTGCTTAACGCGCCCGTCGCCCTGAGCCTGATGGGAATGGGCGCTTTTCCCCATGACCACCGGCTCTGTACGGGGCTGATTGGAATGCATGGGACTGCCGCTTCCAACAAGGCGGTGCAAAAATCAGACCTGTTGATTGCCGTGGGAGCGCGGTTCTCCGACAGGGTTACCAGTCAGGTTGAAAAGTTTGCCCGCGGCGCGAAGATTCTGCACATTGACATTGATCCGGCGGAGATCAACAAGAATATACAGGCCGATGTTTTTGTTACCGGCGATCTGAAAGCGGTGTTATCCCGCCTGATCAAAAAACTTCCCCAAAAAATGGCGACCGAGTGGAACAATGAAATTGAAGAATGGAAAACGCAGACGCCGCGGGATTATCACCGCAAGACGGCGCTCCACCCCCGCTTTGTGATACAGGAAACCGCCAAAGCGCTGGGCGCGCAGGCAATTGTTGTCACCGATGTGGGCCAGCATCAGGTATGGACGGCGCAGTTTTTTCCCTTTAACCGCCCCCGCTCTTTTTTAAGCTCCGGCGGCATGGGAACAATGGGCTTCGGCATGGGCGCGGCAACGGGCGCAAAGACCGCCAACCCCGGTCATCCGGTGGCGCTTTTTACCGGCGACGGCTGTTTCAGAATGAACTGCGCCGAGATGGCGACTCTGGTGCGCTACAAACTCCCCGTGCTGATCATTATCTTTAACAACCGGACATTGGGAATGGTGCGCCAGTGGCAAAACTTTTTTTACGGGGCCCGTTATTCCGAGACCGCCCTTGACGACCGCGGCCCTGATTTTGTAAAACTTGCCGACGCCTACAGCGTCCCCGCTTACCGCGCCGCTGATGAGGCTTCGTTTCTTGAGGCCCTGCGTGAAAGTATTACGCATAACTCAGGCGGTAAACCCGCTTTAATTGAGGCGATCATCGATCAGGATGAGCGTGTGCTGCCAATGGTTCCCGGCGGTAAGCCTATTGATGAACAGATAATGTAGCTGCTTTTGTTAATTTTTGCCGCCCGCGGTGCGTATGGAGATGCATAGGAAGAATTTTTACCACGGAGGACACGGAGTTTCACGGAGGAATGAAGATTATCGTATCAAAACTCCGTGGTTATATTCTTCTAAAGTTTATGATGTTGTGACAGGTATTTTTGCGCGGACTTAATAAAACAAGCGGCTTCACACGGAAGCCGCTGTTACCTTGTTAGTTAGACCAATTTGAATCGCTTGCGGTTTCTGTAGAAGCGGTAACCGTACCGGTGATGTTGGTATAAGGCTTCATCTCGGAAACTTTTTCTTGAACAATACTGGCTGTTACTGTTCCTTTGGCAGTTACGGGATTAGAACCCATGGTACTATCTTCACTTTTATCATAAGTAAGTAATAATTTGTTCCCGGAGACGCTGACATAAAAATCCCAAGTACTAACAGCAGGAGATGTACCAGTACTCGTCATGCTAACCCAACTTTTTATTGCCTCTTCTTGTTCATCTGTGAAGCCGCCATTCGGCCTTATCCATTCACCACCATCAGGCAGTGTTAATGTAATGGTAACAGTATTAATGTAATCATGATACAAGGGGTTCGGATAACTTTTTACGCTAGCCTTTGCATTAACCGTAATTCCGACTTCGGCAGAAGAGGGAATAGCGGCTTTTATGTTAATAGAAAAATAACTATTAATATCACCTTTTTTAATTGTAATATGGTAATAGTCTTTTGGTGTTAAGGAAATGGTATCGCCATGTTTTATCGCCGTGCCGTCTTCTAATTCCATGGTGTAGTCGGTAATTACCCCGTCGGTGTAATCATCGTAATAAGCTGTAACGACCATACCGGTGGTATCCAGTGTTTCACCGACACGATACGTGGTTTTGGTAGGACTGGGGTTCACATAGATATACGAAATGGTTTTATCGCCGCCGCCTGTTCCTGAGCTTTCCTTCGTCCACGTTCCTTCAAGAAGTTTATCCCAACTAGGGGTATCAGACCCGACAAATACAATGGTATTGCCGGTTATGGTGTAACTTGTACAAATTGTCTCTTCATCCATATAGTCCCATACATTTGAAGAGCCCAATTTTCCCGTAATTTTTCCGTTTTCCTTTGCGGAAAAACATGTCATCTCTCCGGCGCCCCACTGTCCGTATTTTTTAAAGGTTTTTTCCGAAAACTCGATACCATAACCATCTCCATTTTTCCACTTGGTGTTTTTAAGATTCTTGGGAAGTGGTACACCATCGCCGCCGCCACCACCGCCACCGCCGCCGCAAGAAACAAACCCGAACCCGATTACCGCCGCAAGTGCGATAACTCCCAAAATTTTGAAAACGTTTTTCATAGAATACTCTCCTTCATTGTTATTTGACCCTCATACGAGAACCATGTAAAAATTTTCCCACTACAAAAAAGAAGAAAATAGAGTGTTTTATACAAATATTTCGTGCGTAGAAACCGTGCGTTAGCCTACATTTTTTCCAGTTCCCGGCGGTCTTTTGCGCCGGTTTTGTCGTAGATAATGCTTAAATTGTTTTCAATAGTGCGGAGCGAAACGCCCAGGTCCGCGGCAATTTCCTTGTTGCTTTTGCCGCGCTGAACCATGGAAAAAACTTCCTGTTCCCGTTTGCTCAAGCCCAGTATTTTATCAGATGTTATAGCCATGCGCTGAAGCAGGGCGGGCGGAAAACTTGTTTTCCCCGATGAAACGTCTTCCATTGCTTCCAGAAGCTCCGCCGCGCTTTGGGATTTGCAGACATAGCCCCTTGCGCCGCAGCGTATCGCGGCGTTTACATGGGCATAATCATCGTAAACCGAATATACCAGCACCGGGGGAAATTTACCGTCACCCAAAGATTTATCACCGATAATATCAAGCCCCCATTCTTTTCCCAATTCTATGTCCAGAAGAATAAGGTCAGGCGCGTTAGTCAGGCGTTTAAAAAGTGTTTTTGCTTCTTCAAGAGAAGCGGCTTCGCCCGCGATTTGCCAATGATTTTCCAGACGGGCGGCAAGCCCCGAGCGCATCATTTCGTGATCGTCAATGATGACAACGGTTTTCATACAAAGAGAATATCAAAAGAATCTTATTTAGTGTATACTGCCTTCATGGTAACGCAAAAATCTTCTTACACTTGGCTTAAGATTATTCTTATGGGCATTATTGCTGGTATTGCCAACAATGCGATCATTTTGCCGTCGGTCAATTATATCAGCGGTCTTTATCTGGATACGATCTTTACGGCGGCGGCCGCTTTTTCAGGTGGGCTTATCCCGGGGCTTATCAGCGCCGTCTTGACTACGGTGATATACGGAACAGCGTATTCTATAGAAACGGGAACGCTTTATTTTGGGGCTTATTATTTATATATACTCTGCAGTATTGCCGTGGTTTTGCTGGTGCGCCTTTTTGCCCGTTTTTTTCCTGCGGAATGTAAAAGCGTATGTGTCATTGGCGGTCAAGGCGAAACTTACAACAAAAAAATCCGGCAAGGTTCTTTGTTCATTATGCTGGCGGTTTTATCATTGGTTATGTGCATTGTGGTCAGCGTAATGGGCGGGCTTATTTCCGCCGGTATTACCGCTTTTACCGGCGTAGTGGACAAAAGCGGTCCGCCTGAAACATACTTCCGCCTGGGCTTTATCAGGCAGGGATTTAGCCTTACCATGTCGGAAATTCTTGCGCGTATTCCCGTCAATATCGCGGACAAACCTATCGCCGTTTTCGGTGGTTACGGAATTGCGTTTCTGGTCAGGAAAATAGTTAAATTACGTG
>Ga0268262_10002126_pt1 | contig 23369 bp, 18 predicted proteins | sample TergutNc150P3_FD_190354 | JGI IMG/M metagenome (GOLD analysis project Ga0268262, IMG submission 190354) | Nasutitermes corniger P3 segment gut microbial community from laboratory colony in Florida, USA - Nc150 P3 (SPAdes) (version 2) | ecosystem: Host-associated > Arthropoda: Insects >...
ACAATCGAAAAAAGATTCTCTTAAATGGATTTTATATTCCATATCAATCGAAAATATAACCGTGGTCGGCGAATTGTTCGCGAATGGATTTAATTTGTATCTCTCCCGATTTTACTTTTGCGTCCATATCTCTGATATCCTGTCTCCACCGTTCAAATGTCTCCGGCGTCGGGTATTCATCTGTGCAAATATCTGTTTCGAATTCCATTTTAGCGATAGTCATGGTTAAATCCTCCCTATAATATAAAAATAATACATCTCAAATAAAAAGTCAAGTTTTTTTTTGAAGATTTCACCGGCGTGGGAGGTTGGCCGGACTGGATCGATCACCGGCTTTGCCGGGCGGAACCCTCAGCGCGTGCTTTACAAGCGTCCCGGCGAAAGCGGCGCCTTTTCAGGGTATTCCGGGCGTTTGTCCGTTATTGTGCCGTCCGTTGGCTGCCGTAGGTGAACGAACCTTTAACGACCCCGCCGGTGTCAAATGTAGTAGGGGCTGAAAATTTTCAGCCCCTACAATCGTATCGTGGTATTACCATAAAACACAAAAATCTGTGGGATGGTAATGGAAAAAAATCACTCTTTCTTCCTAAAATCTCATTTTTTTGGTATGGCAGAAAACGGGGCGAAAACGCGCGCGGCAAGCGTTTGTTCTTGGGGTATGCTCAAAGGGTATTTCTTTGTTTTTCGCGTGTCTACGTGTATGAAAACGTAGTTTAAAGCCACATTAAAGACGTGGGGGGTGGGGGGTATGTCAAATTGACAAATGGTGTTTTTTTTGATTGACAAATAAGAATTTTATGTATATAATTTACGCTATGTTTTGTCAACATAATTATGCGGGAGACACAGATGTCAAAAAATCTTTAACACCCAACGACCGTAACCTTCTTCCCCCCCGCTTTCTCTACCCGGGTATATATCTTCTTGCTCCAAGGTTTTTTCGGATCCCGGTCAAAAACAACCAACCATCCGGTATCGGAACCGACCTTGTCCATGTACCCTAACATCTGCTCTATGCCTTTGGCGTTGCCCCTCATGTTTTGCAGTATTTTGAGTTCTATCGGGTATTTCTGCCCGTCGTAGACCACACACAGATCCGCCCGTTTCCTACCGAAAGCCATCTCCCGAATGACCTGCCCGCCCCCGTTTACCACACGTTGCAGGAAGGCCTGCATGACGAGATGGGTGGCGTATTCGTCGTACTCGTAGTAGTTCTTTTTGTAGCGGTCGTTCCAGATTTCGCTGTTCTCGCGCCAATACTGTTGAAAGTCTTTCATAAGAAAATCAATGTCGATCTTGCCGTCTTTCAAGTATCGCGGGACGTCGTATTCTTCGTACGAGCTTCTTATTGACTCTTGGACATTCCAATTCAGCGCCCTGACGATCAACTCCGCGTAGATGGGGTTTGCCGGTTCGGTTCTGCCTTCGTATTCACGTATGAGGCCCAAATCCCGTGTATACAGATAGTCGTCGTCGCCCCTGTCGATAACATCTTCGCCAATTATAAGCGGCCCGATTATGTTGCGGACACGCGGTTCTTTGAGTCTCTCCATCATGCTGTCGAAGTGCGTTCCGCGTGCAAGGACTATGTCTTGAACGGCTTGTTCCGTCAAACTTTGCGTGATGGGTACGGTGTAATCCCTTTGGGTTATCTTCTCCACGCACTCGCGGGCGATAGCGTTTACAAGCCACGGCTGACCCTGCGTCTGCCCAAAAGCGTAGTCCACAGCTTGCCGCTCAAATACCTGTCCGGTCTCGGCGGTATGCTGGGCGTATAGTTCGGCTACTTCCGCCGCCGTGAAGTTCCTCAAACTAAGGGCTTCCGTCGCGATATTGAACGGGCTGGCGCTCCCGAGCGTCGCGGAATCGGGGCGGATTTTGGCCTTGTAGTCGCGTATGTTCCGCATCCCGACCAGGGCGGCGGAGTGGACGAACCGGACGTCCCCCCTATTCACGTACCCGTCTCTAAGCTGCCTCAAGAACGTTATCAGCGTCCCGTCGGACAGGCAGTCGGCCTCGTCGAATAATATGACTAACGGTTTGCTCAGCGTTTTGCAGTAGTCCACTAGCGATCTTCTGAGCACATTGGTCGCACTTATGCCGTCGCAGCCTACGGCAAAGCCGTCAGGCATACCGCAGTCTTCAATGGTTAGCCGCAGTCTCTCTACAATCGCCGGAATCGCTTTCTCCGGCTCGGTCAAACCCTGCATCGTTTCCAGGCTGCAGTATAGGGCGTGGTACTCGCCCGCCGCGTTGATGTCGCGGACGAGCTGCTTCAAGAGCGTGGTCTTGCCGCTCTGGCGGGCGGCGTGGATCACGAAATAGTGCCTCTGATTGATCAAACCCATCAGCTCGCCGCCTATGCCGCGCAGCGGATCGAGCATGTAATGATCGCCGGGCACGCACGGGCCGGCTATGTTGAACTCCATCATACGCTTGTACATAATATACCGCCGCCTATTCTTTGGGTTGGGGTATCCGGCTCTTCTGTTCGTTACACGTTTACGTACAGGGTAGCTATAGACTTATGTATAAATATAAATGCCGGCGGGGGGTAAAAAGAAAATCGGAGTGGAGGGATTTGAACCCCCGACCACCTGAACCCCATTCAGGTGCCCTACCAGGCTGGGCTACACTCCGAATAAGATAAAGATAATATTTGGGGCTGCGGCTGCGCAAGCGTTAATTAAATTTTTTTTGGCTCTACTCTAGATTTAAAAAGATAAATCAAAATCTTTTTCAGACGAAGCCTTCGGCTTCATAGATAAATGCGGGGCTAAACCCCAAAACATTAAAATCTTTAAAATCTTTTTTAGACGAAAGGCGCTACGCGCCTTTCATAGATAAATGCGGGGCTAAACCCCGCATTTTCAGTCAAAATCAACGTCAAAATCGCTCCAAAAGGCTTTTTTCTGTTGACTTTGACTGAAAATCGGGGGTTTAGCCCCCGATTTATCTATGGAAGGCGAAGCCTTCCGTCTAAAAAAGATTTGGATTTTAAAAGATTTTGATTTAATTTGACTTTCACCCGCCCATTTATTAATTTATTATTGTCGCAGTGTTTGCTGGGGCGATTATTTAATTTGGGTTATCGCCGCGGCGGTGTTTATTTTAATATACTTGCTAACTTGACGCAATACTATATTATTGCGCGTAGCTATTGATTGGAGCGCCCTTTGTCTAAAAAGTTCACGTTCAGGGGCGGCGTTCACCCGCCGCACTTCAAGCTGCAGACCGAGCACTCTCGTACCGAGGAGTTTCCGGCGCCTGAGGTTGCGGTGATCCCGCTGTCGCAGCATTTGGGCGCGCCGGCTAAGGTTTTGGTGGAGAAGGGCGAGCGGGTGCTGGTGGGGCAGGCCATCGGCGAGCCTGGGGGGAACGTTTCCGCCGCGGTGCACGCCTCAATCGCGGGGACGGTGCTGGCGGTGCGGCCTTTCGCTCACCCGTCCGGGCGGCTTGTGAACGCGGTGCAGATCGAAAACGACGGGACGGACGAGGCGGTGCCCTTTGAGCCGGTCGACGGTTCTTGGCGCGAGGCCGCCCGAGGGGAGCTTGTGAACAAGATCGCGGAGTGCGGCATCGTCGGGATGGGCGGCGCCGGCTTCCCCGCCCACGTAAAGCTCTCGCCGCCGAGCCGCAAGCCGATCGACACCCTCATAATCAACGGGACGGAGTGCGAGCCGTACCTCACGAACGACCACCGCGTGATGATCGAGCGGGCCGAGGACATTTTGACCGGCGCGCAGGTTATAAAGAAGATATTGGGCGTTAAGGATGTGTTCTTCGCCATAGAGGACAACAAGACGGAAGCCATAAACGTGGTTGGCAACAAGACGGCCGGATCGCGTTTCAACGACATAACGGTCGCGACGCTCAAGACGAAGTACCCGCAGGGCGGCGAGAAGGTGCTGATCACGGCGCTGACCGGGCGGCAGGTGCCGGCGTCGGGCGGGCTGCCGATGGACGTGGGCTGCGTGGTGCAAAACGTGAGCACGGTCCTTGCCGTTTTTGAGGCGGTAACGTTGGGTGCGCCGCTTTACAGGCGCGTGGTGACGGTAACGGGCGCCGGGGTCCGGTCGCCCAAGAACCTGATTGTGCGGATCGGGACGCCGGCCAAGGCGCTACTCGACGCCTGCGGCGTTGATGTAAAAAACGCGAAGAAGATCGTCATGGGCGGGCCTATGATGGGGACGGCGCTCTCCGACCTAGACGTCCCGGTGACAAAATTGACCTCGTCGCTGCTCGCGCTCTCAGAGTCCACGGTGGCAGTCAGGAAGTACCCGTGCATCAATTGCGGGGTGTGCGTTAGGGTCTGCCCGTTAAGGCTTATACCTTCGCGTATGGCGAAGTTCGTTGAGAAAGAGAACATTGACGACGCGGTAAAGTGGAATCTGATGGAGTGTACGGAGTGCGGGACGTGCGCTTACGCTTGTCCGGCCAAGATCAATCTGGTGCAGTTTTTCAAGATGGGCAAGAACAAAGTTTTGGCCAAGAGGGCCGCAGAGAAGAAGGCTGTTTGATAAAATAAGGGGTAAAATGAGTACAGAAGAGAACAAATCGCAGGCGAGCGCGCCGGGTGGCGGCGCGGATGCGGCGGCCGCCACAAAAGCGGTCAGGGCGTTTGACCCGCCGTTTCTGCACCTCTCGACGCCGCCGCACATACGTTCGAACCGCACGGTGTCCATGATCATGCTGGCGGTGATCGCCGCAATGGTGCCCACGTTGGTTTCGTCGGTTATCTTTTTCGGCGCGGGGGCGGCATTGATCACGGCGGTATGCGTCGCGGCGGCTATCGCTACGGAGAGCGTCGCGAACCTTATACTCAGGAAGAGTCAGACTATAGGCGACCTCAGCGCGATTGTCACCGGGATACTTGTGGCCCTCAACCTCCCGCCCAACCTGCCTCTGTGGATGGCGGCGTTAGGCTCTGTTTTCGCGATAGCCGTGGCCAAGATGGTTTTCGGCGGACTCGGCTGCAACTTCATAAACCCGGCTCTAGCCGGCCGGGCGTTCCTAGTGGCAAGCTACCCCGCGCCCATGACAAGCTACCCGCCCACGGTATATGGAAGCGTAAACGGTCTTACGATCAAGGCGCCGGCGGCGGTTTCCGACGCCGTATCGGCGGCTACGTCTTCATCCGCGTCGGCGCCGGCGGCGGCGGACTCAATAAAGGGCGCGATAGGGGCGGCGGCGGACTCGTTGGCGGATACGGCGGCTTTGGCGGCGGGCAAGCTCACGGCGGCGGCATCGTCCGTCACGGACACGGTATCGTCGGCGGCGGCCGCCGCGGCCTCGGCGATAGACGCCGTATCGTCGGCCACGCCGCTATACGTGATAAAGCACGTCTTTGCCGTAAACGCTTACAGGGCCGAAGACTTCTCACCCGCTCTAAAGGCTCTTTTCTTAGGCAACGTCGGCGGCTGCATAGGCGAGACCTCCGCGCTTGCCTTGCTTGTCGGCGGGATATTTTTGATATCTATACGGGCTATAGACTTCCGCATACCGTTCGCCTACATACTCACCGTGTTCGCGCTCTTTTGGCTGGCAAACGGAACCGGGACGTTCTTTACGGTCGAGTCGCTGATAGCGCCGACGTTCCACATATTGGCCGGCGGACTCTTTTTGGGCGCTTTCTTCATGGCCACCGACCCCGTCACCTCCCCCATCACTCCGCTCGGGCGTCTGCTGTTCGGCATGGGGTGCGGCGCGCTTACGTTTACTATAAGGAAATACGGCGGATACCCGGAGGGGGTATCGTTTTCGATTCTGCTGATGAACCTCGTGGCGCCGCTCATAGACCGTTGCACGAGGCCCAAAATCTACGGCGAGGTGAAGAAGCATGTTTGACATGATAAAAATGATCGTGGCGTTGACGATAATCTCCGCGCTCGCCGGTTTGGCGATAGGCGCGGCTTACGACAAGACTAAAGAAAAGATCAAGGCGCAGGAGGCTTTTGCCAAGCAGGAGGCCATCGAGGCGGTTTTCCCGCGCGGCGTCGCCATAAAGGAGGAGAAAGGCGGCGGTACGCTGCCGGATACTTTTAAGTATTGGTCCGCGACGGCGGACGGCAAGCTAGCAGGGTACGCTTTCGAGGTTAGCGAAAGGGGTTACTCCAGCGAAATCAAATTCATGGTGGGCGTGGACTCAACCGGCAAAATACTCGGCCTTTCGGTACTGGCCCACAACGAGACGCCCGGCCTGGGTTCGCGGATGACCGAAGTAGCTTTCTACAAATATGTATGGTACCCGATAGGCGACGACGAACCGGGAAAACCGTGGTTTACCCAGCAGTTCGAGGGCTTGTCGTCGTTAAAAAACATAGGCATAAATAAGTCGCTGGGCGAGTGGCACAATTTAGACTCAGCGGCGCGGGCGAAACTGAGAGAAAAAAATGAGATTACGGCGATAACGGGGTCGACGATCTCTACGGTGGCGGTGACTAAAACTATTTCCAGGGACGTAGGCGGGTATGTCAAGGCACTGAAAACTAAGCAGTCTGAGCAATAATGTCTGAATTAGGATTTGTAGGATTTAAAGGATTAAAAGCTTAAATTCTTTTTTAGACGAAGCCTTCGGCTTCATAGATAAATGCGGGGCTAAACCCCGCATTTTCAATCAAAATCAAAGTCAAAATCTTTTGACTTTATCTGTTGACTGAAGTTCGGGGGTTTAGCCCCCGAACTATCTATGGAAGGCGTAGCCTTCCGTCTAAAAAAGATTTAGATTTTAAAGAATTTGATTTTAAAAGATTTTAAAGAACTTGACTTTAAAAGGATAGTAACAATGGCATCCGTATCAATAGTAAAAGAGATAAAACGCGGCGTGATAACGGAGAATCCTATTCTCGTTTTGGCGCTCGGGTTATGCCCGTCGCTCGCTGTTAGCACATCCGTGAAAAACGGGCTGGGTATGGGTTTGGCGGCCACCTTCGTATTGGCGTTTTCCAACATCATCATATCCATAATAAAGGGCTGGATACCGGACAAAGTCCGTATACCGTGTTTCATAGTGGTAATCGCCACTTTCGTGTCGATACTTCAACTGCTGATCAAGGCTTACGTGCCATTGTTAGACGAGCAATTGGGGATATTCATACCGCTTATCGTCGTCAACTGCATAATACTGGGGCGCGCGGAGGCTTTCGCGTCTAAGAACAACCCGTTCCGTTCGTTTGTCGACGGGCTTGTGATGGGGCTGGGCTTTACGGTGTCGCTCTTGATACTCAGCTGCATCCGCGAGTTTCTGGGCAGCAATAAACTTTGGGATCTGCTTGTCGTTCCGGACTTTAAACCTATGACCGCAATGATTTTGGCCCCCGGCGGCTTCTTCGCTATAGCTTTTGTCATGGGGATTGTGAATTGGATACGCGGTTGGAAGAAAAAGGAGGTTAAGAAAGCATGACGGACAGTTTAACAAGTATAATACAGATATCGATCGCGGCGGTGCTGATCCAGAATTTCGTGTTGGCGCGGTTCTTGGGTTTGTGCCCGTTCTTCGGCGTGTCTAAGAAGCTGTCGAGCGCCACCGGCATGGGGATGGCCGTTATCTTCGTGATGACCGTGGCCTCAATGATTACTTGGTGGATCAACAAGGCGATACTTATCGACATGGGCGTGGATTATCTCAGGACTATCGTCTTCATCCTAATCATCGCCTCGCTTGTGCAGCTTTTAGAGATGGTGCTGCAGAAATTCACCCCGGCCCTATACGATTCGCTGGGCATTTATTTGCCGCTTATCACCACAAACTGCGCCATTTTGGGGGTCGCCATTATCAACACCGATACAAACATTTTTTCGGGGATGAAGTACTCTTTCGTGGAGAGCACGGTCAACGGCGCGGCCTCCGGAATCGGGTTTACCTTGGCGCTTGTGCTTATGGCCGGATTGCGCGAGCGTCTGGAGCTGGCCGATATTCCGAAGTCGCTAGACGGCCTGCCTATCGCGTTTATCACGGCGGGTCTGATGGCGCTGGCGTTTTTAGGGTTTTCCGGGCTTTCGTTTTTTAAGTAGGGGCGGCCCTGTGTGGCCGCCAACTGACATAGATCATTAATTAAGGATCGGAGCGTTATGGAAGAAATAATTTTGGCAATAAAAGTCGTTGGCGGCGTCGGCCTCTTTTTCGGGGTGGGGCTTGCTATCGCTTCCAAAACTCTCAAGGTCTTCATAGACCCCAACATCTCGCGCGTGCAGGAGATACTGCCCAACGCCAACTGCGGGGCCTGCGGGCTTCCGGGGTGCGCCGCTTTCGCCAAGGCGGTGGTGGAGGGGCGGGCGCAGCCGAGCGGGTGCATACCGGGCGGGGAGAAGGTCGCGGTCAATATCGGAGACATTTTGGGGGTCTCCGCCTCCGCCGCCGATCCAATGAAAGCCGTCGTGCACTGCCGCGGCGGAAAACGGGAAGCTATGGACCGCTCCATATACAACGGCATACAAGACTGCCACGCCGCCACGCTAACGGGCAACGGCTCAAAGGTCTGCCCCGACGGATGCCTGGGCCTGGGCACCTGCGTAAAGGCCTGCCTCTTCGACGCCATAACCATAAATGAAAACGGGCTGGCGGTCGTCAACCACGAGAAGTGCTGCGGCTGCGGAAAGTGCGTCGCGGCCTGCCCGCGCAAGGTGATCTCGCTCATCCCCAGCGTGCACAAGGTCTATCTGGCCTGCTCAAACCACGACAAGGGCCGTCTCGTCCGCCGCTACTGCACAGTGGGCTGCACGGCCTGCACGGTATGCGCGAAGGCGACGCTCACCGGGGCTATCACGATAGAGAACAATCTGCCGGTGCTCGACTACACCACGGAGGAGATCTTCATCATAGCGCACGCTAAGTGCCCGGCCAAATGCTACATGGACTTAGTAAAGGGGCGCCCCAAGGCGAACATCGACACAAAGTGCATAGGTTGCGGCAAGTGCGTCGAGGTCTGCCCCATGAAGAACGTAATATCCGGGGCCGTCGGGCAGCGCCACGTCATAGACAAAGATAAGTGCATAGGCTGCGGCAACTGCATAAATAACTGCTCGGCGAGGGCTATATCGATGTGGGGCGGGCTGGGGTACGACGCGGTCGGCTTGAGGGATAAGAGGCAGAGGAATACTTCCACGGGCTGAGTTTCGGGGTACTTTTGATAAATTGCAATATGTGCGTATTAATAACGATTAATACCGCGTGTCTATAACTTTTAAAACCAATAAGGAGTAAGGAAAATGCAACGGCACAAGTCTGTGGAAAAGCGTGTCCGCACCAGTAAGAAGGCCAATGTCGTCAACCGCGCCAACAAATCGCGCATCAAGACGGCCGTGCGCCGCGTAGTTGAGGCCACCTCGCCGGAAGGGGCGCAGACCGCGCTTAGGGAGGCTGTCTCCGTTTTGGACAAGAGCGTTAAGATAGGGCTCATCCACAAGAACAAGGCGTCAAATCAGAAATCCCGTTTGAATACTTTGGTGAATAAAATCGGGAAATGACGTGACGGGAAGAATTCGCGCTCTTGTGTGGCTTGCGGCCGTGGCGGCGCTCGTCTGCGTTATGCCTGCGTCGGCGCGGACATCGCAGTTTTTATCCGCCGAGATTGAGGCCGCGCTCTCCAAAAGGGACGATTTTCTTAAGAAGCTCGATTTTCCCATGGAAGAGCTTCCTTCCCTCGAGCCGTGGCTGAGGGAAAAGGCCGACGACGCGAACTTCAAGGGGCGTCTCAGCGCCATGCGCGGCGGTAATCCGTGGTACCGTTACGCAAGCGGGATTACCGGCGCCGACGACGACGCTCGCGAACGCTTCTTCGGGGAGGCGATAAACGCGGCCGCCGCCGATCCGGGAACTTTATGGCTGCTGGCGCTGGAGTTCATCCGCAACGAATACATGCCGTTTGCGGACGAGTGTTTTGACGCCATCGAAAAATGCATACTCACCGTGGGCGGATCGTCCGCTCCCGTACTCTCGCAACAGTTGATCCTCTTTGGGAATACCGTCGCGGCGACCGAACCGGTCACGGCGGAATACTGCTACACGGCGGCGAAGCGCTTCGATAAGAATCAATGCTGGTGGATATACAGAAAAGGGGCCATAGGCTTTCCGAAAAACGTGATCGCCACGGTTCCCGACTTTATCGCCGAAGCGCTGAACCTTCTCGCGACCTCGTGGCGCGCGCAGGTCGCCTTCCTCTATTGGGCGTACCGGCTCTTCGCCGTAACTGTCTTTATCTTCGTGTGCGCGCTCTTCGCGGTCTTCGCCGTCAAATACCTGCCGCAGGGCGTGCATCCGATAGGAGACACGCTTTTCACGGGGGCCTCGCCCGGCGTCCGCACCGCATCGGGCGTCGTTATAGTTCTGGCGATGCTTATAGCCGGCGTTGTGCCGACGCTCTGGGTAATCGCCTTCCTGACATGCAGGTTCATGAACGCGAAGGAGAAAAAACTGCTTATCCTAGCCTGCATGATACTAACAGCAAGCCCTCTCAACTTCTTCGCGGAGAGCTTTTTCAGCCGCGGCATACGCCCGGACTCCCCCGCCGTCCTGCTTGAGCGCTCGATACGCGAAGGCTACTCGGAGGGTCTCTACAAACTAGCGGAGGCGAATCTATCTAAAAGACCGGGCAACCACGCTACGGAATTGACGCTTGCCGTATGCGCGACCAAGAGCGACGGCTACGGGGCGAACACCAACGCCGTAAGCAAGGCGCTTGCCGTCTCCCCGGACGATCCGCTGACCCTGCTGTACGCCGGGAATCAAGCGTTCCTGACCGACGATATAGACGGAATGAAGCAATACTACGGCGCCGCGCTCAAGAATAACCCGAGGTCGGCGGAGGCTAAATTCAATTTGGCCCAAGCCTACGTCGACGACGGCGGCTTCACCGCGTCGGACATGATCAGCGAGGCGGCGAAAATAGACGCGGGCCTGGTCGGCGGGCACATGCGCGTCAACAACCATTACTTTCAGGACGACGTCCCGCCGCTGCGCCGGATCATACAGCCGACGCTCACCCCGCTCTACTTCTGGAGCCGCCTGTTCTTGGCCGACCCGGCCGAGATATTGCAATTCAACAGCAACAAAATATACTTCGGCCTAACCCCTTTCGCCGCCTTCGGCGCCTCCGCCGTTTTGATGATGGTATTCTTGTGCATCTACTCCGCGGTGTGGAAACAAGAGTCAAAGATCAGAAAGTACTTCACCTGCCGCATCTGCGGCCGTCTGCTCTGCAGAAGGTGCCGTAAAGGAACAATATGCAGCATCTGCTACAAAAAGAGCATAGATTCAAACAACAACGCGGCGACTATGTACAACCTCCAAAAAACGTATCAGGACAGGGCGACGTTGCGGAAAGACTTCACAAAATTCGCTCTAGGCGTCGTGATCCCCGGAGCCGGAAATCTTTACAAAGGGGAAATGCTCTTCAAACCGGCGTTAACCGTATTCATAACAAGCGCGGTCTTCGCCGCCTGCTACTGCGCAATCACATTTCACACATACTACCCAAACGCCGCGGTCATAGACCCGATATACTTCATACCTATATTGCTGTTATACAATTTCATAGCGTTCATAAAGCAGTGCATAGGGCTTGCGGCTACCATGAAGAATAGGGCTAAGATGTCGATTAAAGCGAAGTAAACATTGTCTGAATTAGGATTGGTAGGATTAAAAAACAGATTATATGATTAAAAAGAATTTTATTTTTTAAGAATAGGTACAAAAAATGGTTCTAAACGGAACATTAAAAGAGTTCATCCTCGCCGACGTTTTCAATCTTCTTACGCAGCAGAGGATCACCGGGCGTCTTGACCTTTCGAGCGGGAAGCGCGAGGCGGTAATTGTTTTTAAGGACGGGGGAATCGTCGGCGGCGAAGACGGCGATGAGAACCTTCACGACAAACTTTTTAATTACCTGATCGACATAAAGCGCAAGACTTCGGAACAATTAAGCCCAATTTTCAGCTCCCATACCGGCGATCTAAGCGCTTTGTCCGCCGCCCTGATTGACAATAAACTTCTGACCGCGGCGGAGCTTAAAGGCTTTGCCGGATCGTGCGTTGAGGATATCTGCTGCAGCCTCCTAACCTGGAACGAGGGCACCTACCGTTTCAATTCAACCGGCAGCGTGTCGGCGATTGCGTGCGGGGTCGTCAGCATATCCGCCGAGAACATCATAATGGAGGGGATGCGCCGCGTTGACGAGTGGGCGCGCATACGGGAGTACATAACCGATGATATGGTCTTCGCCCAAGCCCCAAACGCGGTCGGCAGCGACATTCCCCCCGGCGAAATCGACATCGCGACCATGCCGGAGGAGTACATATTCGGACTGCTCGACGGGAGCAACTCCGTCAAGGCTATCAAGAAATCGTGCTGTCTTTGCGAGTACAAAATCTATGAGTCGATAAACTTCTTGTTGCAGGCGCAGCGCATAACGGCCATGCAACAGCATTATTCGGAGTCCATTAAGGCGGCGCTCGCCCGCAAGGAGGCGGAGGTGGCGTCGGTACTGCGGGCGACGCACGTAAGCTCGCTTATCGCGGCGGGCGTCGCGGCGGCGTTCATCGCCTTTTTCCTCTACTTCAGATTTTTCTTGCTGCCCACGCTGGACGCGGCCACCTATGACCGCGATATTGTAGAGCAACGCCGAGTAAGCGAAGCGGCGGAATCGGACGCCGTGCGCGGAGCAACGCTGCTGTACCGAGCCATCGCCGGGGAACCGGGCGACAGTACGGTAAGCGCGGCCAAGCTCAAAGAGTCCGGATTTTTAACGGATAGGGACTTGTATGGGAAAGCGGACGTCTACGAGCGGATATTTTCACGCAATAAATGACAAAACAAAGAATCAATTAAATATTAACACTATTAAAAAGCGAGGTGCTGTATGAAGACACTTGCTAAAATGCTTGTGGCGGTGGTTTTGGGCGGGGGGATGCTTTCCAGCGTGATGTCTCAGGTAAATGTGAATGCAAATGTGATTAATTTTCGTAGTATTAACAACCCTGATAACACCACATACCATTATGGAGACTTGAGGTTGTATGGTGAGGAGTCAGGGACCGGGAGCAGTACTTGGGGATGGCTGTGGTGCACAAAGTTACGCGTTAGTGAAAACAAAAGGAGTCCTTCTGAAATATTTGGTAACCTCAATATTTATGGTAGCTTAAACCTCGCCAATTCAAAAAGTTTCATCCACCCACATCCGACCGATGAGACAAAGGTAATCAGGTACATTTCAATAGAATCCGGCGAGGCTCTCACGGTTACGAGAGGAAACGCGAAAACGGTAGACGGGGAAGTGACTATAAAGCTACCCGAACATTTCTCTTTGGTGACTAGTAGTAAAGAACCCATAACTGTGATTGTAACACCTAAAGGCGCGCCGGTTCTACTCTATATCAAAAAAGAAAGCAAAAAAGAAATAGTTGTGGCTATGAAAAAAAATGACTTCACGGAGTTCCGCGATGTCGAATTCGCATATCAGGTGACAGGGGTTCGAGACGGATTTGAGGGTCAGAAAATTATCGTAGACATAGAAAAATTGGGAACATCGGAGATTGATGAAGAATTAGCGAAAAATGATGTGCAAAAAAGGATAAAGGCGCTTGCGCAGAAGATGGAACAAAGATCAATGAAAAAGGAAGCTGTCGTGAACGAAGAAAAGAAATAGCGGGTTATTATTTGGTGATGTTAAGGTTTTTGGTTTTAACCTATTTATCTTAGAAAGGATATAATAATGAAAAACAAATCAACCTTATTTGCGGCGCAAATATTGATTTTGCTGTCTCTGAATGTATTTGCTCAGAATCCTAAGTGCCCGAACGCAGTGCCTATAACCAATGATCCGGCGTATAATGCTATAAAGGCTTCTGCTTCTCTGAATTATTTGCCGCGTTATGCGCTTGATTCGATTTCTGCGTATTGCGCTTGGTCTATAACGACAGGTGATCCTGATATTCTTGTTGCTGTTATTGATACGGAATTTGATACGACACATGAGGATATGAAAAATACGTTTGAAAGTATTGTCGGTATCAGAAGACATCCTGAAAGTCACGGGACTGGGACGTCAAGCTTGGTTGCTTCAGGTACAAACAACGGGAAAGGCATGGCAGGTATAGGCTATAATACTAGAGTTAGAGGGTATCATGCGGCTGACAAATGCCTTTCTAGGGATAATGATTGTGTTTGGAATGGAGTGAAAAGCGCTTATCAAGATGGAATCAAGATTATTAGTGTTAGTGCGAGTCGTCTTGATGGATATGAATATGATACTTATTGGAATAACTTATATCTTCAACAAATGCTTAACGATGGAGTTGTTTTGATTGTGGCAGCTGGAAATGATAGTACATCTAAAGAACATCAAGCATATGCCGATATTCCGGGAGTAATCAATGTTAGTAGCGTTAATAGAAATAATCTCAATCGGCCTACGAATAACGCTCGTAATGCATGGGTTGACGTGTGTGCTACTTCTTCACATATAGTAGCTGCAAAGAGATCTGATGATACTACGGCGCCGAAGGATCCATTTTGTGTGGGAAGTGCATTTACCGGTTGGTATTGTTTAGGAGCAGCAGGTCCAAAGGTTTATACATCTCAAGCCGCTCCTCAAGTCGCCGGAACTGTCGCTTTGATGCGTTCCGTAAACAGTTTTCTACCATCTGATTCAATTGAACACATAATTAAAACAACAGGCGACCACATTTTAGACGACACTCTTTTTAAAGGACGCACTAGTACAAATCCACCTCCGAGACGTGTTAATGCCTACAAAGCCGTTAAAGAAGCCAAAAGACGGGCTTGCGGTAGAACGGATACATTTTCAAAATTGATAACAAAAAACACACTCAATCAATCTGTGAACGGCGGTAATATAATTATATCAAATACTTCAATTGCGTCTGGTAAAAGGCTTTCCGTAAGGGCTTGTAATTCGGTAACCATAAATGGCCCTTTTTTGGTAGAAGCGGGGGCGGCGCTTAATATAAATGTTGTGCCTTAACTATAAATGTTTGTATCATTTTTAGTACAGTATAGAAATTGTTTTCGATTTGAAATCAAACATAACCGATTTTCATAATTTTTTGAAAGAGAGTATTATTATGAAAAAAAGAATTTTCACAAAATTGATACTTATTGTTGCGATATTGGCGCTCACGGCGGTGGGTGAGGAAAAACCATTATCATTGGAAGATACTAAATGGAAGTTGGTGGGGTTTGTTGATGTGGAGACGGGTGAACTTGAAGAACCCGATTACAGTATGTTTGGAGGTGGTTTTGGAAGTTCTCCTTATCCTACACCGCCAGATTTTAATACAGACGATTGGTTTACACTTGAGTTTCTGCGTGATGAAGATGAGTATAAATATTATGTTGGGAAGTTAACAAGTCAGTCTATTTATGGTGCTTATATCGTTGATTACGCTCGCTCCAATATTGATCTTGAGGATCGCACGTGGTTAGAAATCTGGGACGGAACGACAGATGGTCAACGATATTATTGGGCTTTGGGTGGTTTTATTGGAGGTAGCCATAAATTTGAATTAACTGACACTTCCTTGAAAATATACTGCTCGCCTAGAAATAGTGAAAAATTGGAATACTTACTATTCAAACCGTGGCAACCCGCCCCGTCCAAAATTCTCGACGCTGGCCGTATAGTCCTGCAACCCCAATCCGACCAAGACAAGGGTGTAAAAAACGCGATCTTACCGCCGGAAATTATCTTATCGGCAAGCGATATCGCGGCTGGTCCTAATCCTGTCGCAAAATCGGTGGGTTTCGTCAACTTCTACCGCGTAGGCAAGCAAGTCAAAACCGCCTCGCTGAAAATCTACGACGCCTCCGGCAAGGCCGTCAACAAAATAGCCATCAGCGACAAGTCCGCCATCCAAAACGCCCAATCCAAGCGTCAAGTCGGTTCCTGGAACCTAAAAGACGCCAAGGGCCGCCCGGTCCCGGAGGGGACGTATTTGGTCAAGGGGGCGGTAAAGACGGTGGGCGGGAAGTCTGAAAAGATAGCGTCGCTCATCAGCGTCCGGTAATTTTGCAGGGATCCGCGACGTAATCAAAACAAGGGCGCACCCCTAAAAGGGGTGCGTATTTTTGCGTGGAAACCCACGTTCTACCCTTCGGCATCGCTCATAGGCCATCGAGCTATGCGTCCTTAGCGGGGTACGCCGTCGCGAACCCGCCGGTGATGTTTTTTTGCAAAAAAATATTTTATTATTGGATATGCCGTGCGCCGTTAGTATATTATCCATGTTATGTAAATGTTACCGAAATTTCGGTTACTCTTGCATTATGTCGCGATTTATTATATATTATATTGTATACGGGGGCGCGCCGCGCGCTAGGTGCGGGGTGTTCTCAAAAAACGTCAATGGGTAATAATAACCAAAAGGCGGCTTCATGGCGTCAATCAATTATGCAACCCGGCAGATAAGCGTCAAAATCGTTTATTACGGCCCGGGTTTGAGCGGGAAGACCACCAATCTTCAGGTGATCCACAAGAAAACGCCTCAGGAGCACAAGAGCGACATGGTGTCGCTGGCTACTGAGACGGATCGCACCCTCTTTTTCGACTTCCTGCCTTTGGATCTCGGGAAGATCAAGGGGTTTGCCACCAAGTTCCAGCTTTACACGGTTCCGGGGCAGGTCTACTACAACGCCACCCGCAAGCTGGTTCTGCGCGGCGTGGACGGCGTTGTCTTTGTAGCCGACAGCGGGGCCGACAAGGTTCAGGAGAACTTGGAGAGCTTCCAGAACCTTGAGGACAACTTGGCGGAGTACGGCTACCAGCGGGAGTCGGTACCCATCATCCTCCAGTTCAACAAGCGCGATCTGCCGAACGCCTTGCCCGTCGACGAGCTGAACAGGCTCATCAACAAGTACAACCTGCCTTGGGGCGAGGGTATCGCCTACAAGGGGGTCGGGGTGTTCGACACTTTGAAGCAGATCGGCAAGATCGTCATAGACTATCTGAACAAGAAGTATTCGCGTTCGGCTCCAGGCGCGCGCGGCGGCGAGGCGGCGGCTCCCGCTCCCCCCGCTCCGGCGCAACAGGCCTTCGCGCCGCCGCCGGCTCAGCAACAGTGGGGCGCGCCGCCGCCGCAACAGTATCAGCCGCCGCAGGGCTTCCAACCGACGCCGGCGGGCACCGGAGCGTTCCCGGCCTATCAACCCCCGCCGCAAGCGGCTTTCTCACCGCCGCCGCAACAACAGCAGTGGGGCGCGCCGCCGCCGCCGCAACAGCAGTATCAGCCGCAACAGAGCTTCCAACCGCAGCAGAGCTTCCAACCGCCGCAAGCGGGGGGTACCGGAGCGTTCCCGGCCTATCAGCCGCCGCAACAACAGACTTTCGCGCCTCCTCCTCCTCCGCCGCCGCCGGCTTACGATTCTTTCGAGATGGCGCCGCCGCCGCCGCCACCTCCGCCGCCGCCGGCTTATGATTCCTTTGAGATGGCGCCGCCGCCGGCTCCGGCCCCGCAACAGCAGTGGGGCGCTCCGCCGCCGCAACAGCAGTATCAGCCGCCGCAGGGCTTCCAACCGACGCAAGCGGGCACCGCGGCGTTCCCGGCCTATCAGCCGCCGCAGCAGCAGGCTTTCGCGCCTCCGCCGCCGTCGGGGAATCAGATCAACTACGACGATATGTTCCTCGTGGGGCCGGCGCCGCCGCCACCTCCGCCTCCGCCGCCACCACCGGCGCCGGGAGGGTTTCCCCCGCAAGGCGGAAATCAAGGAGGATACGAAGAATCCCCTTTCTCTACTGAGATGGCGCCCACGCCCACGCCATCTCATACGCGTCAGCCGATGGCCGACGCGAAATCGGGCGGAGCAGGCGCGCCGGTAAAAACGGCCGCGCCTCCGCAACAACCTATTCAGACAACACCCGCTACCCCGCCCGCCGCTCCTAAAGGACAGCAGGCTTCCGCGCCGCCACCGGCGCAACGGAGTCCGGCGGCAACGCCGCAAACGGCGGCTCCGGCAGGTTTAAAACAACCCGCCGCCAAACAGGACAACATCGGCAAGCCGGACGCAGACTTGAAAATAGAAGACCGAAAACCGACGGCGCAGCCGGCCGCCCAAAACGCGGCGCAGCCGCAAAGCGCCTTCCAGACCCAGCCGATGGACTTTTCTAAAGCGCTGGCGGCGGCGGCGCAACCGCAACCGATTGACTTCTCTCCGGCACCGGCGGCGCAACCGAAGCCGATGGACTTTTCTCCGGCACCGGCACCGGCGGCACAGCCGCAACCGGTGGATTTCTCCCCGGCGCCGATGGCGCAGCCGCAACAGATGGAACCGCCACCAAGCCAAGCGCAACCGTCTTTCCAGGTCGAATCGTCTTACGCGCCCGGTGCCGGCGGTTACGACGGGTATGACGATATGGCGGCTATGCCCAACAATAGCGCGATATTTGAGTTTGAGGCGGAACTGTTCGCCAGCGTAAGCGGTAACAAAAAAAGCGGCGGCAGCGAAGATTATCCAAGCGACAGCGCGGTGTTCTTCTCAACCGTCGACAAAAACGCTTCCTCGAAAAAAACCGGCAAAATGCCGGTCATAAACCCGGCGAAGCAGAAAAATTCCCCCCAACAACCAAAGGGCCTCATGTCGAAGCTCTTCAACAAGGATTAATAAAAAATAAGGACGATACCCAATGAAAGACATGATTCTCTTTCCGGAGGACATAGACCAACTCGACGCCATACTCCTGCCGCTCACGCAGAAGGCGAACCTGCTCTTGGCCGTCCTTATCAACAAGGACGGGCGCCTGCTGACCAACCAAGGTCAGTTGGAGAACATTGACATCGTTTCCTTAGCCGCGCTGGTGGCCGGCAACACCGCCTCCACGCTGGCCATAGCCCACCTTGTCGGCGAAACCGAGTTCTGCACTATGTACCACCAGGGGAAGAACAAGCACATCTACGTCGCGAGCATAGACGACAACACCTTTTTGGCGCTGGTGTTCGACGACAGGACCAACATAGACCGCGTAAAGGTCTTCGCCAGGCAATTCGACAGACAGCTGAAGGAGGCGTTGCAACGCGTTTACGACAAGTCGGAGGAGCAGGTTGATTTGGATATGGACGTAAACAAGCTGCTCTTCGGCGCCGGAGCGAAACCGCCGGCGGCAGCGCAGCAGCCGATGCCGATGCCGGGACCGATGCCGCCGCAACAGCAGCCGCCGCGGCCGGTACAACAACCGGCGGGCGATGTATATTATATGGATATGAACAGCGCAAGGCCCCAACAAGCCCCGTCGGCGCCGCAGCAAATACCGCCGCAGCAACAGAATCAGCCGGGACAGCAGGGCGGGGATCCGTCTATGATGTTTTTGCAAAAGAAGATCCGGGAGTCGAAACATACTTAGACGTTGATGTTTATAAAATCAAAATCTTTAAAATATTTTGGGAACATGAACACACCAAGTGGAAGATCCTTGCCGCGTTGTAAGGCGATTCCGTCCCTTAGACGCTTAATACCGACACCGGTAAAACACCTTTTCACATTAATTCTATAATCCTTATAATCTTAATAATCCTAATTCAGACATTCCTTTCATCCTTCCCAAAATGCAAAACGATTCATAATAATCGAGTAGGTTAATACGTATACTTGATGAGTGCGATATGGCACTGTCTGACGTCACGGGAGCCGTATCGTCTCTAAAATACGTCGTTTAATCGTACGGCGCGATATTAAATCAACGCGGTATAACCCTATTCTTAAAGGAGGCTTTTATGAAAAACTTAAAAGTGTCTTTGAAACTGCTGACAGGTTTCGGCATCTCCGTTCTATTCATACTCACGGCCGGCATCATAAGCGTCTCCGGTCTGAACCGCTTGAACAAAGCGTATCAGGATACTATTGAAGAGCACGCTAAACCGCTGGGGAACGCCGTTGATATTTTGGCGTCCATCCACTCTTTGCGCGCCGAGCTTCGGCTCTGCGTTCTCAATACCGGCAAGCCGGATAAGGTGGAGGAGGCGGAGGTCTTGATCAATAACTGGTGCAAGAAGTATGAGGATAATACGAAAGAGTTTGCCAAGCATATTTTCCTGGCGGAAAACAAGGCTCTGCTCGTCGAGGCCGCGGATTCGTACGCTAAATTTAAGATCGCGCTGAGCGAGGTGATCGACCGCGCCAAAAACGGCGACGATCAGGGCGAAGTGATGAAGTACATGCTAGTAAACGCGTTACCCAGAGCGAATGAAACGGCAGAGCGCATGACCAAAGTTATTGAAAGCAAAAAGTACTTGCTGCAGGACGCCGAGGATCACGGGGACGCCCTTGACGCGAATCTTTTTACGACTACGCTGGCCATCATAATCGTAAGCGCCTTGATCGCCGTATTCTTGGGGATATATATCTCCTCATTAATCAGCAAGCCTTTGGGCGCCGCGGTGAATATGATCAACGAGATGAGCCTCGGGCACTTGGACGCCAGGCTTCGGATTGACCGCAAAGACGAGATAGGCGTTATGGCTAAGACGATGGACAAGTTTGCCGAAGATCTGGATAATATCGTTATCGGCACCATGAAAAAAATTTCGGTGGGCGACCTGAGCACAAAGATCGAATTGCGGGACGGCAGGGACGAGATAGCCGGCGCGCTCAAGAAGACGCTGGATTCGCTGCGGGCGCTCATCATAGACGACGGCGGCAGGGTTCTTACGGCCGCGGCCAACAAGGACTTGACGCAGAGGCTTACAGGCGATTACAAGGGCGAATACGCTACGATGAAAGACAACATAAATACCGTCGTGAGCAACTTAGACGACGCCCTAAGCCAGGTAACGGAGGCCGTATCGCAGGTAACGAGCGCCAGCAATCAGATCTCCAGCGGCGCTCAGAGTTTGGCCGAAGGCTCAAGCGAACAGGCGAACTCGATCGACGAGGTGTCGTCGAGCCTTGAGGAGATTTCGTCCATGACGAAACAGAACGCGGGCAATACCAATAAGGCGACGGCATTGGTCTCGGAGGCGCGTATCGCCGCGAGCGAGGGAGACGCCTCTATGAAGCGCATGGCCGAGGCGATCGGCCAGATTAAGGCCTCGTCCGACAAAACCGCCAAGATCATCAAGACTATAGACGACCTGGCGTTCCAGACCAACCTCTTGGCCCTTAACGCGGCTGTGGAGGCAGCGCGGGCCGGAGAGGCGGGCAAGGGCTTCGCGGTCGTGGCCGAAGAGGTGCGCAGCCTCGCGATACGCAGCGCCGAAGCGGCCAAGAACACCGCGGAGATGATCGAGGAATCGGTTAAAAACGCCAACGGCGGCGTTAAGATCACCGAAGAGGTGGCCAAGTCGCTCGAACAGATCGTTGAGCGCACGGACAGGATGGGGGATCTGATCGGGGAGATAGCCGCCGCCTCCAACGAGCAGGCCTCGGGCATAGAGCACGTGAACACGGCCGTGTTGCAGATGAATCAGATCACTCAGCAGAACGCCGCCAACTCCGAGGAATCGGCCAGCGCCGCAGAGGAGCTTTCCAGCCAGGCCTCCGAGCTTTCGACCATGGTGAGCGAGTTCATACTGAGCGACGGCGGCTGTCCGGAACAGAACGGCGGCCGGCGCGAGCTGCCGGATCGGCAAAAATTCGCCGCCCTTCCGAAAAAAGCCGGAAGCATGCCTAAGGTTTCGGGCGGGTGGATCGGGACGAATTTCGTGAAATCCGTTAAATCTGAGGAGATTATCCAGCTGGACGACGATGAATTGGCCGAATTTTAACGTAAGGACGGGACTGGGGGCGCGGATTTACCGCGCCCCGCTGTTTTTAAAATCAAAATCTTCCGATTTTCCGGCCTTTTCCGCCCCAATTCTTGAAGTAACAAAATTTTTCTTAAAATTTGCACTTTGAGCGAACAAATATATATATTCTTTTGTTGGGTTATTTTGCCGTATATTTCTTAATCATTTATTTATTGAACATAAACGCAATATTTGAATATAATACCATACCAAGCAAAGGGGATTTATTATGACGGACACTACCGAAAAGGATGCGACAAACTTGGCCGGGAAGTACCTAACTTTCCGGCTGGTCGACGAGGAGTACGGGCTTGAGATCCTAAAGGTGCGGGAGATCATAGGGATGATGACGATTACGAGCCTGCCGCGCACGCCCTCGTTTGTGCGCGGGGTGATAAATCTGCGCGGCAAGGTGATTCCGGTGATCGATCTGCGCAATAAGTTTGACCTGGACGCGACGGCCGACACGTCCGAGACCTGTATCATCGTCGTCGACGTTACGGCGGCGGTCGGGACCGTTCAAATCGGGATACTCGTAGACGCCGTATCGGAAGTTCTCGATATACCGGGGCATGATATTGAGGAACCGCCGAAGTTCGGGACCAGCGTGGACACGGCGTTCATCCTCGGGATGGCGAAGTCGAAGGGGGCGGTGAAGATACTGCTCAATATAGAGAAGGTGCTTTCGACAGCCGAGCTGGACAGCGTGGCCAACGTGGCTTAGTCGCTATAAATAAGTAAAAAACACTCTGGGTTGCTTCGCTACGCCCGCGATGACGGTCATTGGCTTCGCCGAGATAACCGGGTTGCGAGGAGCAAAGCGATGAAACAACTTGGTTATTTCGCCGTGAGGCAATCCAGATAACAAAAAATTACATATCATACACTCTATAGCAATCAGGGGGAGATTGTCAAATGAGTATACGTTTAAAGATTTTAATGTCCATTGTAATTACTACGTTCCTGACCGCGATAGTCACCGGTCTGATAAGCATCTCCAGCGCCAAATCTCTCACCGGCAACGCGGAGAAGAAGTTTATTTCGGAGGCGAACGGCGCCCTTTTGGGCTATCTGAAGGATTTAGAGGGCAGTATCGGGCGCTCCACGCTTATGGCCGCCGAAGACGACGACCTGATAGCGGGACTCTCCGAGTACTTAAAGACCGGCGACCGCAAGAAACTTAAAGAGGCGACAATGAACATCGCCAGGTACAGCGAATGCGATATCCTCACGATTACAGACGCCAACGGGAAAGTGGCGATGCGTTCGCACCAACCCGAAAAATTCGGCGACGACAACTCCGGCCTCGAACACATGAAGATCGCGCTGCGCGGCCAAAAGGTAACGGCTTATGAATCCACGCCGACCGTTCCGATGGGGTTGCGTTGCGGAGTGCCGATTATGTATAACAACCAGCGGATAGGCATAGTCAGCGGCGGTTACGATTTGAGTTCGGAGAGTTTTGTAGATAAAATGAAATCTTTCTCCGGGGCCGAGGTTACTATGTTTTTGGGCGACACGCGCATTATGACGACCGTTAAGAAAGCGGACGGCCAGCGCAACATAGGCACAAAGGCCGCTGAAAACATATCTAAGCAGGTTTTAGCCGGAAAAGACTATATAGGCGAAGCCATAGTGGCCGG
>Ga0268262_10002127_pt1 | contig 23366 bp, 16 predicted proteins | sample TergutNc150P3_FD_190354 | JGI IMG/M metagenome (GOLD analysis project Ga0268262, IMG submission 190354) | Nasutitermes corniger P3 segment gut microbial community from laboratory colony in Florida, USA - Nc150 P3 (SPAdes) (version 2) | ecosystem: Host-associated > Arthropoda: Insects >...
GAAAATTTAAAACCATTTCACCAGTTTCTTTTATTGATTTATACATATGCTTATTTTTATTTACAGATGCCATTACAGCTACAAAATTATTTTCGTCAACACCAGTAAAAGTTACCCATGACTGTAAACATGCATTAGGTTTTCCATTTGATTTATATGTCGATACCACAAATAATGGCGAAGGGATTGATGTTACAAAATCAATCCATGAAAACCCATAAAGTTCAATATCTTTCATTGTTTCTGGTAATTCAATAAAGTCTTTTTTCATATATTTTCTCCTTTGTAATATTTATACAGTTTTTTCTTAATTTGTCAATATATTTACAAACCATTTTAGGGGGTATTGCGTCTAACTACTTGTATATGAACAAAATGTTCGCATAACGGCGCAAATTTGAGTTATACATGAAGGTTACCGTTAATTGATAATAATATAAATTTACAAGCAATAAAGATGTATGCCCTATAAAAGTTACACAAGCAAGTCCGCTTCCTGCATCATAAAGAAAGAATCATTTACCGTGTGTAGATTGGGAGCGGTGTCCACGATAAAATCTATTAATGAGATAATACCGGAGTTTTTAAGCGGAGCGAAGTATCAGGCACCATGCGCCGCCTATACGGCATGAATAAAAAAATACCCTGCCCTAAAAAGGACAGGGTATCAATGAGCGCTGACTTCTATGCGCCGGATTGGCTACCAGCCAAAGCTAAATTCAAGGTCATCGCCCGGTACGAATTTGTCAAAGCTAACCGAAGTAGTGTCACCGGTAAAATTGACTTTAGGAGCTTTTTCATAAAAATCACTCCAAGTGGTAATACCAAGTGTTGTCAAACTGCTGCCGTTTGTGTACACAAATAAAGGAATCGGATCCCATTCCTCTTGAGTGCCGTCATCTATTTTTAACGTAATTAAACATTCACCGCCGTCTGTCCAACCGGTTAACCCGCCGTCGTAAGCATTCATATCTGACAAAGTAATCGTTACACTGCCGCCTGTGATTACCGCATGACCATCGGCAACAGGCATAGTATAATCACCCCAATCCTCATCTTCAAATAAAGCAGAAAGTTCCACAATCGCCATTGCGCCGTTGTAGCTGCTAAGACCGCTAATGGTAATTTTGTATCCCCCTTCGCCAAGCGGAATTATAGCAAACTTACTAAAAGCGATGGTCGTATTTTGATTTTGAAAGTCATATTTTGGATTACTGTCAATATTTGTCATATTGATCGCCGCGCCGTTTGTGTACACATATTTATCATAAGAACCTTCAATCTTAATATAATACTCCCCTCTGCCATCCCAAGGCTCACTAAGACCCCATCCACCTGAAAAATCCTTCAGTCCGATTGTTAATGTCCCATTTATAATATCTTCATTACCTGATGCGACACTTGCGTTGTAATCATCAGGGTCTAAACTGGATAAAATATTTATACCGAGAGAACCTTTCATATTGCCAAGTCCTGTAATGGTAATGATGTTTCCGGTAAATGCGGTAACAGTCACGGTTACTTCGCCTTTTATTCCCGGATTAATGTCTGATGTAGCTATTACCTTAAGCTCATTAGCGGTTTCATCCGCGCCAACATTTAACCAACCGCCGAAAATATTAGTATTATTGCTGGTACCGCCGGTTACACTCCATGTTACCTTTTGTTGGTCTTCAATTTCCAGATTAGTTCCTTCAACAGTGGCAGTGAATGAATGACTCCCGCCTTTGATTACCTCAATATCGCCATCGTCTATTGTTACGCCTGTAACGACAGGAGCGCTTGCCCTTACCTTAACCGCATTACTTGTTACCTTACCTGTCTTACCCTCGCGGCTGACAGCTACCTGGAGATATTTACCCGCTAAATCATTGGTAACAATAAATGTCGGCCCGGTTGCGCCGTTAATATCGGTGAATTCGGACTGATCATCAGATTTCATCCATTGATAACTTATCATGCCGCCATCGGACAGTTGTGTAATGTCCGCTGTTACGTTGTTTCCGACAATGATTGTCCATGGAATATCAACCTGACCGTCCAGAGCATTTACGCCGAGATTAACCTGAACCGCCGCGCTTGTTACGCTGCTTGAATTATCCGCGCGGGAAACAACTACTCTAATCCACTTGTCTTTCAATTTACTGTCAACATAACATGTCTCATTGGTTTTACCAGTGATGTTTGTGTATTTTCCGGTTTCAGTATCGCTGCTCTGCCACAGATAAGAAATCGCTCCGCTTCCTTTTAATAAGGTAGTATCTACTCCTAAGGTATCGCCAACCATGACTGCGTCATTATCTCCTGTCCCCCCGGTAATGGTAACCTTGCCGGTCAGGGACGGCTTACCGGTGGAGGAATCAGATGTTGTGCCGTTGTCGCAGGCGGTTATGGCAAAAGCAAAGAGCATCGTTAGGATGATAACGCAAAACCAAAGGCTTTGCATTCCGAACAGTTTAAATTTGTTTTTCATAAAGAACTCCTGTTTGTGAAATTCCGCCGCCATGAGCTGAAATCACGAAGGTTAACTCACCTTCATAACGGGAAAATCGGGTTATATAATAATAGTATCTGTATGCGGTGAAACAGTCAACTTTTTTTTTCTGAAATATTGTTAATTCCGCGTCAGCGCATTTTACCATTGAACATAGAAATTGATTGGGATGGTAATGATACGCGGTTCGCCGCCGTTTTTCTCGCCGGTGCCGTGGCTGTACGCTAAACCAAAACTGACGGAGCCGGAACTGAATACGGGTATTCTAAAAGCCAAGCCGGCTCCAAACCTCAGTCTGTTGGCGTTCTCCCAGTTTTCGGAGTTCTCGTTTGGATTTACACCGCCAATGTTAACGGTGTTTCTGCTGATGTAGTTAAGACCGGCGCTGACGGTAATAGTGCCTACTCTGGGAATGGTATAGGACGGCCACAAATGGAAAGACAACTGGAATGGGTTGGTTATTTCAGCATCGGCGCCCTGGTATGTACCTTTCCAGTTTCTGAGCATTATGCCGTCCGAGCGGAAATTCATAACGAGATTCCCGTCCAACAGCCGGGAAAAGGAAATGCCAAAACCAAAACCGATTCCGCCCCAATAGACGCCGGTATTTTCCAGTTTGATGTAGTTGTTGGCTTCGTTATCATATGTGTCAGTTATCCAGTCCGAAATCGGAAGCCATGTTTTCACGCCGAAGTCCAGAATCAATCCCTGTGTGCCCAGCCATGCAAAAGCCGCTTCAAAGCGGGGCGCGCTTACGGTCACGCGGTACCTATGAGACTCAACGTCAATTGCATTTTCTCCCTCGCCGGATTTCCAGTTGATCGCTCCGCCGGAATTTGCGCCGATATACTGTAGGCGGATATGGAACAATTCGGAAGCCTCATAACCTACAGTAAACCATGTTCTTTCAAACACGCGGAAGGCTCTGTTAGCGTTGCGGTTGACCGTATCTCCCGTTCCGGTGTCGTTGATCTTGTCCGCCCCGTTAGTCAGAAGAGTCCCGCCGGGCCACGCGTCGTCATATTCAGCCCCGGTAAACGGCATTCCAAACTGGGGAACAAAAATGTAAGCGGAAAAACCCTCAAGCTGAGGCGGGGTATACTGCGCAAGAACGCCGATACCCCCGCTGTAGAAATAGCTGAAAATATTGTAACCATCTAACATTCCGACAGTCCATGCCGAAAGCCAGTGGTCGCCGACATATCCGGTTTGCGAAGTATTGACAACTCTGCCTACGTCGAACCGCAGCCATTCGGCGGGACTCCACCAGATTTCTCCGTAATCGCCGAGTCTTAGTTCCAGCGCGTTGATGTTGCGGGTGTTGGGACTGCTGGGGTTGTTCCCCGCGGGTTGATCCCAAAGGTTTGTCCCGTTATTGGTATACAAAAACCAAATATCCGTCATAAAACCGATTTTGTCCTCGTAGTTACCAAAAACATTTATCCGCGTGCGGATTCCCTGCAACTCCCCGTTCCCTCCTATGCCGGCGCCAATCCATACATTTTCCTCGTCTTCTACGGTATCATGGGTAACAATCTGCAAGGGTACCAGAACCATATCCATACCGCCGCCTACGGTTAATTGTGCGAAAGCTCTTACAGCGCATAACGCGAGCGCGATGACAAAGGTAATTTTCATTCTCAGCATATCACTTCCTTTTAGAATTCCGGCGGCGGCTCAACACCAATCTGACTACTTGAATCAATTTGAACAACAACCTCTTTTTTCATGGTTGTATCCACGGTTGAGACAACAGTGAGCTTGAACTTTCCGAATGTTTCCAGCCCATCCACGGTGAATTTTCCGGTTTCATCAATTTCGGTTGTGCCGGTTGTGGGTTCCAAAGTTATCTGTTCATTAACAATATTGCCTTCATCGTCATAATTGGTAACCCATATTTTTACTTTTTTGGATCCGGGAATACGTTCTACGGGCTTTTTTTCATATACAGATGCAAGCTCCGTCAATTCACCCGTCTTAATCCATGTAAATACTTCAGCATCATCATTAAGATCTATCTCTAATTGAATACTAGCCCAACCATCTGTCCACTTACCATCTTTATCTTGTCGAATTTCTTCACTGCTGATCAGGTAGGTTAATCGTTCAATCTCCCATGTAACGTCCTGATTAACTTTTCCGGTGCCGGTAACCACAGCCCGGAAGGATTCGCTGTCCGAGGCTTTAATCGTCATTGGTTTTTTGGGATCGTTTGACACTTCAGCGCCTTCATGATCGAGTATAACAATGCCTGTAACAGTTGGCTCTTTAACATTAACGGTTACTTCGCCAATCTTGCCGGTATCCCATTTTGAAACTGCCTGCAATTTAAATGATGTTAATGTCTCGTCCTGTGCCACGCGGAGTTGTGCAACGCCGTTATTATCAATATTGATAGTAGTGCCTTCTTTCTTGTTCTTATTATCAATTGACCAAGTAACAGCTTCGCGGATAAAGTCTTTACCGATAACCTTCGCGGTAAATTCTATTTCACCGTTAGTACCTACGTCTACTTTTCCCTGCCAGGGAACAACCCATGGCTGAGGGAGCGATATTTCTATTTTTTCAACGGTGGGAACGGGAATGGTAACCTTTAATGTTCCGCTCTTGTCCGGATCTGCGTTTGATCTTGCCCGGATGGTCAAGGTTTCAAGGGTTTCATCCTCCGATACAAAGAGCAGTGTATTATTATTTTCATCAAAATGTATATTTGTATCATTGTTTTTGTTTGTTTCTTCTATTGACCAAGAAACGGTTTTGTTTTGAGTGCCGGTAACCGAGGCAAAAAAACCGATCTCACCGCCTCTAAAAACAATATCTTTTTGAGAAAAGGTAAAAACCTCTACTTTGATAACATTCGGGATGTCAGGATCGGGGTTATCGTCAGGATCGTTATCGCAACCGGCCAGCAAAAAAATAATTATCACCGCGGTTATCCCAAACCGGCTTCTTTTGAATATGTTCCTCATGGTACGCCTCCTTAATATGGCGTTATGGGAGTGAAGCCCCCATTCGGATCACCGGGATCAATAGGATTAATCGGATCGGTGGGAGGATTATCTCCCGGTCCTATCTGTCCGAAGTCGTCTTTTAGTTTGTAGTAGGATAAGATATAGATACCGTATTCGGAGTTTTCCCTTAAGGTAAGTTTATTTTTGCCCCGGGCAACGGTTGTATAAGTATAGTAGAGGTCTTTATCCTCTTCTATGCTGTAATCAAAGGCTTGCGGTTCTTTCATTATAAAAAAGTATTTCAGGGCTGCTATTATCAGGGACTGGTCTTCCAGAGTTTTGGCTTTTCCTGCCGCGTTTTCAAAGAAATTTTTAGTTTCATCCAGCGTAAACCACCAATTTTCAGTATCATATCCCGGAGTTTTAAGCAGTTCCAGATCAAATAATTCCAAAAGGCTGACGCGCAGTTGCGCTTCCACAAAAGTGGAAATACTGGAACCGTGAATATGGGTTGGGATCGTATACAACACATTGGAACCCGGAAGATTCCGGTTGCTGATGGTATACTTGCCTTTGGAACCCATTACTTCCGTATATTCGCCTTCAATTATTTTTGGATTCCCTTTTTGAGGTTTACCTTTGTGAAATATAAGCGCGGTTCCGTATTCAGGATATGGAGTCCATTTTCCTTCTATATCCTCCGCTATGCCGAATGAGTCACGGTAATACTCCGTTATGTCTATGGTCAGACAGACTCCGTTGAGCTTATACGGTAATGTTTCCGGCGTGTAACCGGAACGGTTAAATGTTATATACCCGTCGGCAACATTATATGTTCCAGTTTCAACGCCGCCTATTACAAGTGTTCTGGTATATTTTCCGTTGGTAAATTCCAGCCGCGCCCCGCTTACGGCGATCCATGTTCCGTCAAGGAGTGCGTCCGCAACCGGCAGATTGCAAACTGTAAAAACAAAGACAGGCGCGGCGGCAATTACCACGGTTAGAATGGCGTTTAACAAGTTTTTTTTGTACATGGTTTTCTCCTTAATAATCAAACGTGGAAAAATCCACTTCAAGTGTGCCGTTTATATATACCCCGACATCGGGATCCACCTTAATTGTTTTATTGGAGTTTTCCTGTTTTGCCAGCCCCTGATCCATTTTTATGTTAGGCACATACTTGTCATTTCCCGACTCATCTTTTCCCCAATAAAGCATATCAATAGAAGGAGTTCCAATTGCCACATCCGCAATAAAATCTTTCCCTTCTTCATATCTTGTATCCGCTTTAAATTTAATGGCATCGTTTTCATCAAGATAGTAGTAACCTCTTCTGCCCCATGCGACAAGTCCGCCCAATAAATAAAACGTCCCTCCTTTGGAGCCGCCGCCGTTATCTATGTTTGCATATTTTTCCCAGTTGTCTGGATCATGGAAGCCAACGGGCATATTCTCCTTCTCCTTGCCTCCGTAAATAACCCCGCCGGTTATAATGAAAAGTCCGTCGTCTTCATAAGCGGCATTGCCGTTATATACGCCGCCGCCCTGACCAAGGTTGGCTCTGTTGCCGGAGATCTCACCTCCGTGCATATAAAAAAACGCGTCATTGGTAACGCCGCCGCCGGAACCGTCTCCGATATTGCCTGAAATTTTTCCCCCCCACATATGGAAGAATCCGCCCAGACCCATCACAGACGGAACAAAGTTAGCGACACCGCCCCCAAGCCCGCCGAAGTTTTGAGAAATTTCCCCATCGAACATATAGAAATATCCCTTATTCATCACGCCGCCGGCGCTCCATGGTCCCTTGTTATCGTTAATTTTTCCGTTGTACATATAAACGGTTCCAAGGGCATTATACAGTCCGCCGGCATCGGAGCCTAAATTCTTGGTAATTTCACCGTCTTTCATGTCGAATACTCCCCGAAAACCAACCGCGATACCGCCGCCGATACCGGTATTTTCGGAAATTTTCCCTCCGTTCATAATGAACATCGATTGATAGGAGGAAGCGGCGGGATTTGAGTCATTAATTCTTCCTCCCACGACTTTTACTCCTCCGCCTTCATAAGCGCCGTTCTTGTAAATTTGACTGTCGTATTTGGGCAAAACAAACGGACCCATGGTAAAGGTTCCGCCCCTGCTAACCAAAACTCCGCCGCCATTGGCGCCTTCGTTCTCCGCAATTTGCCCGCCGGTCATGGTAAAAGTTCCGCCCCTCACTAAAACGCCGCCTCCGCCCGCACTGGATGCAAAAGAGACTTCCGTTGGATCAACGGAATAGTTGCCTATTATTTGTCCGCCGGTCATTTCAAGATCCGCGCCTATATTTACCGTTATGGCGCCGCCGCAATCTTTATTTTCGTTCCCGTTGCCGGTAATTACGGTTCCGTCTCTTATAACCAGCTTTCCGCCTGAATTGACAACAATCATGGATGATGTATTCCGTTTACCTTCCAGCCGAATATTTTCCAGTACCAGAGTAACACCGTCTTCCACGGTAAAGAGCGCGCCGAAACCGGAAAGAGATAAAGTAGGTGTTTCAGGATTAGAAATGCCGCGCAGTGTGATCGTAATTTTCTTTCCCCCAAAATCCAAAATAAGAGGCTTCATACTCTCATCGGTATATACATTAAGCGGGGGAGGATTTAAAGGAAGAGGATCCGTATTTTGCAACGCTATCAGTTTTATGGCAAGAGGACCGGGTTGCTCCGTGTCTATTTCATCGCTGGCCTTCCACCTTGCGACAACCAAAGTATCGGCATGAAATACGGTTTTAAGCGAAACTTTAGTACCACCGGTGGTGAACCAGCCGGTAAAAGCATAGCTTCTTATCGTTTCCCCGCTATCAGGGTTTTTTTCATCTCCTCTTGCCGCCGATGGCAACATCGCAAGCCTGCCTTTGACATCGGTTTCCATGCTGGTAACGGAAACACTGCCGCCGTTGGGAAAGAAGGTAACTGTATAAATTTTTTCACTGTCAATATACGGTTCTGTACAGCCGGCAATAAGGAGGCAAAGGTATAATACCCCTATCGGAATGTTCTTTTTCATAAAACGCTCCATAGGTTATTATAATACTACAAAATGCTCTTAATCTCAACCATAAATCAAAAACCAAATAAATGTGAACACGGTTATAATACGAAAACACGGATACGTCCGGTATTCCAAGATTCGTAGTATCCCATGTTTTGTGAAATCTTTTGTATTACTCGTCCGCTTCCTGCACCTTGAACGATTCGCGCGCCTTGATAACGTCATCGGCTATGCGTCCCGAGATTGGCGCGTAATGGCTAAAGTCCACATTGAAAGACCCTGTTCCCGAAGTAATTGAGCGCAAGTCTATCGAGTAACGCAAAAGTTCCGACATTGGGACTTCCGCTTTTACTTCCGCGATACCGCCTGCGGAATCCTGACCGTGAATCTTACCGCGCTTTCCCGAAAGGTCGCTCATTACATCGCCTAAATATTTTTCTTCGATAAAGACTGTCAAATTCATAATTGGTTCAAGTAGTGTGGGGTTTGCCTGCTTCATCGCTTCGCGGAAAGCGTTACGCGCCGCAAGCTTGAACGACAATTCGTTGGAATCTACAGGGTGATGTTTACCGTCTGTAAGTTTTACTTCCACGTCGACGACAGGATAGCTCGCCATAGTACCGTGCGCCATTCCTTCCACAATACCCTTCTCTACGCCAGGGATAAAGTTTTTCGGTATCGCGCCGCCAAAGATGGCGTTAACAAACTGATAATTTTCTCCGCGCGCAAGAGGCGCAATTTCCAGCACAACTTTTCCGTACTGACCATGACCGCCTGTCTGCTTTTTGTGTGTATATTCCGCGCCCGCTTTTTTTGTAATTGTTTCGCGGTAGGCGATTTTAGGAACGCGCGTTTCAACATCGATCTTTTGGTTGTGTTTAATTTTATCCAGAATAATATTTATCTGTAATTCGCCCATTCCGGAAATTACCGATTCTTTTGTCTCTCCGTTGTAGTGGTAGCGGAAAGTTTTGTCTTCTTCCGCCGCGCGGACAAGGAATTCGCCCAGTTTGTCCTCGTCTTTTTTGGCAAGCGCGTTTACCGCGACAGAATGAACAGGCTCAGGCAGTCTTAAGTGAACAAAGTTTTTAGTATCAGCCGACGCTAATGTATCGTTGGTTTTTAAAGTCGCGGCTTTTGTAATAATACCGATATCGCCAGCCGACAACTCTCTTACTTCCTCAAGTTTTTTCCCCTGACAAGTATAAAGTTTCCCGATACGCTCTTTTTTATTTTCCGTAACATTAAGCATTTCAGTATCTGCGGAAAGTTTTCCGGTGATAACTTTTAACCATGAAAGCTTACCGGAGAATTGATCGTAATTTGTTCGTATAACAAGAGCCGACATCGGTTTATCAGGATCGATAGCGACGGGCGTTTCCTTGCCTTCCGCGTCAAGAACAGAATCTTTTGCCGTGCGCGGATTAGGAGCGGCGTCTACGATAAAGTCAATTAATGGGATAATACCGGAGCTTTTAAGCGGAGCGCCAGCAAAGGCGGGAACATATTTATTGTCCGCAAGAGCTTCTACAAGACCCTTTTTCATTTCTTCAACGGAGAGAGAGCCGTTCTCAATATATTTTTCCATTAAGCCGTCATCGCCTTCAGCCGCCGCCTCAATCAATTTCTCGCGCGCCGCGGCGACAGCGTCTTTTAACTCAGGCGGTATAGCCTCTTCTTTTTCCAAAGCCTCACCCTGCATGATGTACGCTTTTTCGTGCAGAACATCAACAACACCCTTAAAACCGCCGCCGCTTCCAATGGGCAGTGTAATCGCCACAGGCTCAACTTTAAATTTCTCTTTTATGTCGCTCAACGTTCTGTTAAAATCGGATTGATCGTTATCCAGCTTGGTAACAAAAACGCCTCTTGGTTTCCCGCGTCCGTCAAGGTTCCTCCACAATTTAACAGTTTCAATCTGAACGCCGGACTTACCGTCCACCGTTAACAGCGCAAATTCCGCCGCGCGGAAACTTAAAATAACAGCCCCGGTAAAGTCGGACGAACCCGGCGTATCCAAAAGGTTGATTTTTGTCCCGTCTTTTTCGATATGACCCAATGCCGCGTATATCGATATTTTTCTCTCGATTTCTTCTTGACTGTAATCGCTGGTAGTTTTGCCCGATTCCAGTGTTTCCGCCTTGGGGACAGCCCCGCCCGCAAACAGCAAATGCTCAAAAAGCGTGGTTTTCCCGGTCTGACCATGACCCGCAATAGCGATATTTCTGATTTTATCTGTTGAATGGCTCACAAAAGTCTCCTTTTATTAACAATTTCTTTCTATATTATTTTGCCCCGACATGGCGGTATTGTCAAGAAAAACAAGGGGAAAAACGACTGGAAAAGAAGCGTCCCGCAGCATATAATGAACCATGAAGTCAATAACTAAAGAATTATGGTTTAACACCAAAAAACCGCGCGAATTTATCAATATTACAGGCGAAGTTGAAGCGCTTTTACAGGAATCGGGTATTCAGGAAGGCTTATGCCTTGTAAACGCCATGCACATTACCGCCAGCGTTTTTATCAACGACGACGAGTCCGGCTTACATCACGATTTTGATGTCTGGCTTGAAAAACTGGCTCCCCACGAGCCGGTCTCCGGTTACCGCCACAACACCGGCGAAGTAAACGCCGACGCCCACATGAAGCGGCAAATCATGGGACGCGAGGTAGTAGTCGCCGTAACCGGCGGCAAACTGCACTTTGGACCATGGGAGCAGATTTTCTACGGCGAGTTTGACGGGCAGCGCAGGAAGCGGGTTTTGATAAAAATAATTGGGGAGTGATTACCACGAATCGGAGAGCGAACCGGAGAGTGAAGAATTTTTAACCACGAACCAACACGAACTAACACGAACGAAAGAGCAATATTTGAAAGCTATGCGAAAACTTGTAGGCTTGTCGTAGGAGCGATTTTTAGATATAGTGAGATAGAATGTTAGCCGGCGTGGCGGAATGGCAGACGCAGTAGACTCAAAATCTACCGTACGCAAGTATGTATGAGTTCAAGTCTCATCGCCGGTATAAATGGAAAGATATATTAATTGCATCGCGCATAGGACAAGCGAGGGGAATCTGCTTATCGGGGATAAATATTCCGCACTGTTTGATTGCGGTATGTCTCATTGCGCAGATGCTACAATAAAAAATGTTAAAAACGCTTTGAAAGGCAGACCGCTGGATTATCTGTTTATTACGCATACCCATTACGACCATATCGGTTCACTGCCATACTTAAGAAAAGAATGGCCGTCGCTGAAACTTGTAACATCGCAAGCGGGGGCGGCTGTTTTGTTAAAGGAGACTCCGCGCAGAGTTATCCGCGAACTTTCAATCGTGGCGGCAAAAGAATACAACGCGCAAATTGACACTTCATACAGTGACGACGATTTTCACGCGGACGTTATTGTAAAAGAAGACGATATTATTTCTCTTGGCGATCTTTCGGTTAAAATACTGGAGACGCCCGGACACACAAGGGACGCTCTCAGTTTTTTCATTCCCGAACTTGAATTATTGATAACAAGCGAAACGACGGGAATTTTACTGCCCGATAATAATGTATACCCTCTTTACCTGACAAGTTACACTGACACAGTCAATTCCATAGAAAAATGCCGCAAAGTTCCTTTTAAATATTTGTCTCTGCCGCATAAAGGTATTGTCGACGAAAAAGACGCAAATGTTTTTTTTGACAGGTCATTGGGAGTCGTCGCCGCCTGCAAAGATTTTATTTTGGATATGAATGAGAAAAAAATTGATCAGGAAGCAATGGAAAATATGTTTTACAAAAAATACGGAAGCGAAGCGCTTTTAAGCTACCAACCGCTGGACGCATTTACCACAAACGCCAAAGCCACAATCGCCTGCACCCTGCGTGAATTCGCGCCAAACAAAAACGATGCCGCACAGAAATGAGACCGCTTTGCGGAAAAAGCGAGTAACAGTAATATGAATAATTGCTTTCGCGTAGACGGCGATAATCTCAGGCTTGAAATAAAAGCCGTCCCCGGCGCTTCAAAAACTGAATTGGCAGGAGTTAAAGACGGACGCTTACGGATACGGCTTGCCGCCGCACCCGAAGACGGCAAGGCAAACGCCGAACTGCTGAATTTTTTATCAAAGACACTTGATTGCCCCAAGCGGGATTTGCGGCTTCTTTGCGGGGAGAAATCGCGGTTGAAAGCGGTTGCGTTGCCGCTTGAGTGTGGGGCGAGGTTGGAAGGGATTATTGAGGAGATTTAATCATGGTTGTTATAATTTTGTTTACTTTCAATTTGCGCTCTCTCTCTTTCCAATTCCCTTTTCAATTCTTCTTCTGTAGGCAGATATAGCATATATTTTGAAGCTAACAAATTATCTTTGTCTGATAGAACAGAATATTTTGCCATAGTTTCATTTTTATCGGCACATAAAATAATACCCAAATATAAGGGTCTTTTAAGATATAGTCAGTATCTGTTTTTGGCTCGGTTGTTTTGATTTCATCTTTTATAGACTCTCTGTTTTCTTTTTGTGTAGCAAGAAGCCGTTCATAATAAAATGAGTTTATTTGCCGTTCAAGTTGACGTACGCTCCAGCGGCTTTCAACACATTCTTTTAAGTAAAACTCGCGCCTAGGCTCATTATCTATCCTCATTAATAAGCGATAATGAGTCCAGCTTAATTCCGCACGCAGTGCGTGCGTATTTGGAAATACTTCATAAAACTGCCGCATTGCTTGTAAATTTCTAACTGTAAACCCTTTTCCAAATTCAATAGACAATTCCTTAGAAATATACTGCAACAATCCTTTCCCGTATTCAGCACGATCACCAACAGCTTGTTCAATTTGCCGCCCTATTTCCCAATAGGCTTCTACCATAGCGGAATTAATGGCAGAATACACTTTCTGCCGTGCGGTTACAAGTACAGTACGGATATTTTGATAAACTGTATTTTCAGAAGAATCAATTGCATTATTTGTATTTGCCATAAGTTTACTCCTTGTTTAGAATTGTACATTAGTTTTATAAACTTTACAAGTGTATAGTAAACATTTGTAATGGTATATATCCTATCTTCATCAATAGGCGGTAATAAGTCTAGCTTAATTTGTCACGCAGTGCGTGACGAATTGAAAGGGATTATTGTTTATCTTCACAAATAAGTGATAATGAGTTCATCTCAATTTATGCGACAGTGTGGCACGAATTAGAAAAAATTATTCAAAAGTTTTAGGATCAGAATAGCCGGGTTTTACCAGCAGATTATCTTTACCTTCGATAAATTCTTTATAAACGCCTTCCCATTCATCAAATGAGTATTCCTCAAAAGAAACCGAAATATACTTTTTAGGTTTGCCTAAAGTTTTATTGACGATATCGCCAATTTGCTCAGCGGCTTTTTGAAGGGACTCTTTTGACGGACCTGAGATGGTTTTGATTATTACGTGGGGCATGGGGATTCTCCTATTGGGGTATTATAGCTTAATAGGAGTGGTTTTGTACAATAGGTGTGGCGATAAAATTAGGCTTGGGTTTTTGGAGTAGCGGAAATTATTGATGATTCTGGTTTTTCATAAACAGAAACTTATAGATGAAAAATTAATAAAAACACAATATAATAAATACATGAAAAATGTACCTGAAGGAAACGATAGAAGTGTTATAATTAGGCTAATTAATAAAATAATTTCTGGAGATTTTGAAGATTATCATGTTAGAGATTTACTTACGGAATTAAGAGATTTTTCTGATAAAAACTCTTTATTCAACGAACTAGCTAATTTTCTAGCACATAAAGCAAAAGGAAGGAATCAAGGAAAAATTTTTGATTATATTAATTCCTATAGCCAAGAAATTAAATTTATTTGGGAATGCCAAAAAAATAATTTTGACTTGTATAGACCATTCCCAAAATATATTCTAGACTGCATTTATAATAAAATAAATACCATTAACAAAATGGAATTGCAAAAGAAGTTCAATATTACTCCGTATAAATTAAAAAAAGAAATAAAAAGACATATTGTTGAGGATAAAAACACTGTTTCCTTTACAACTAATGCTTTTCCAAAACTGCATAATGTTATTTTTTATTGTTTATTTCAATTTGGATTTCAAAAAGAATTATTAAATCAAAATATAATTGTTGATGAAATTATTAAAACATTAAAAAATAATGACATACCATTTGAAGAAAATGAATTCAAGAAAATGAGTAATAAAATTATGTTTTGTATTTTATTGTTATTACATTTAAAAACATTGGATATTGACAAATATAGTAATGAAGAAACGTCTTATTGTTCTATATTGTATGATAAACTAGGTAATACTAGAGATGGACTATATCTTGGATTATATGGTATTTTAAATTCACCAAAAGGCGATGAAATAAAAATAGCAGTTCCATTAATTTCAACTAATTTGTTAATATCAGAATATTGTGATGATAATTTATTCAATGAAATAAATAATAGTAAAACAAATAATGAAATAATATGTCCGTTAGAATTCAATAATTTTAAATTAAGTTATTCATCAAAAAGTAAAAGAGAAATTAAAAACGCAATAATTTTTATTTTAAGAGATAAGGGGAATTGGGAAAAAAGACTTGAAATACTATGCATAAAAGACTCAACAAAACATAAAGTATTACCTTAGTCTATGTTTCTACTGTTTTTTTTGGTAAAATTTAAGTTAAAAAAGCTTTTTTCTATTCATAATTTGTTATTCAAAAATATGATAAAATAATAAAGAACAAACCTTTTAAAATTGCAGTTTTCTGTATATTTTTCATATTTAAAAATTCAGACGTAAGTTTTTTCAACTTATTACTATGTATACTCAATATTCGCCAAAACTTCATCTCTGTAAGGTAACATTAATTCACCTTTTAGACATATCCTCCTTAATTATCCACCCACATTTCACACTGGTTGATCACTGTAGAAATAGCGTATTCCATGCCATCCGGCGGATATTTATAATCTTTTAACAATTTTTTGACCATGCGCCGCATACCGGCACGAGCGGATTCTTTCTTTTGCCAATCAATAGTACGGTTCTTACGGAGCAAATCAGTCAATTCATGAGTCATCGCCACAAGTTGCTCATTTTTATAAAAATCCTTAACAGCTTCGGGGCGAGTCAGGGCATCATAGAATGCTAATTCCTCATCATTTAAGCCCATCGCATCGCCTTCTGCGTGGGCATTTGCCATATCTTTTGCCATTTTTAGCAATTCGGCTATGACTTGTTCATTGGAAATTAATCCGTTTATATATCTCTTCATTGAAAAGGAAAGCATTTCGGAAAATTTCTCTGATTTAACAAGGTTTGTACGACGATATAGGGATACTTGTTCGGCAAGTAGTTTTCTCAAAATCTCGACTGCGATATTACGTTCTTTCATTTTGGAAATTTCATCAAGGAACTTTGGATCAAATAGAGAGAATTCTTCATTTGCGAATAAGTTGATTACGCCTTTACTTTGAATACTTGCTTTCAATAATTCATTGATACGCTCATTTATTTCTTTCGGCGACAGAAGCGTGCTATCTCCTGTAATACGTGTAAGAATGGTGCGTACTGCTTCAAAATATGCCGCTTCAAATCGCTGTTTTTCTGTAAGCAGTGAACGGCAAAGCGACAATGCTTGCCGAAGAAGCATAGACTCTTTGATAAACAAATCTTTATTATTAGGCGGTTCAGGGTATTTAATTGATCGTTCGGCTGCCATTGAATAATGTTCGTCATAGTTTTTCTTAACAGTGTCAGGTTTTGGTTTTTCTATACTCGACAGGAAGTTTACACCGCCCGTAATTGTTTTCGCACGAACAAGATCACTGTCTGTAGTCATAAACGCTGAATAATCAAAACCGTGGAATAATGAACGGCAAACTTCCAGTTTTTCAATGAATTTTGGCAGAGCGGTTTTACCTACGTCGGTATCACCGTAGTTGTTCTTATCACGGTTGGTGTAGTCGTTCATCGCCTGTTTCAATGCGGAAGCAATACCGACATAATCAACTACCAATCCGCCTTCTTTGTAGACTACGGCGTCGCCGATTTTATGCGAGAAAACACGATTTACACGGGCGATTGCCTGCATTAGATTGAGCCCTGACATGGGTTTATAAACATACATCGTGGCAAGAGATGGCACATCGAAACCTGTCAGCCACATATCTACAACAATGGCGATTTTTAACGGTGAGTTGTCATCCTTGAATTTTTTTGCCATTTCAATCTTATGGTGTTTATTACCAATTATTTCTTGCCAATCTTCAGGATCATTATTGGCGGAAGTCATAACTGCTCCGACCTTCTCTTTCCACTCAGGACGCATTTGCAAAAGTTTACGATAAATACTTATCGCAATCGGACGAGAATACGCAACTATCATTGCTTTGCCTGTAAGTTCGTATTGGCGGTTTTTCTCGTAATGCTTAACGATATCTTCGCATAACGCATTGATTGTCTGTTCCGCACCGAGAATTGATTCCATCCGGCTTAATTCTTTCTTGCTTTTTTCGATTGCATACGGTTCGGCGTTCTGTGCCATAATGTCATACTCGGCATCAATAAGCCGCAAAATGTCTTCGTCCAGTTTCAGGTTAATAACACGGCTTTCGTAGTACACAGGGCGAGTTGCACCGTCCTCTACAGCTTGGGTCATATCGTATATGTCGATATAATTTCCAAAAACTTCGATAGTTGATTTATCTTTACTTGATATCGGCGTACCTGTAAATCCGATGTACGTCGCATTGGGCAAACTATCACGAATAATACGAGCTGTGCCAAGAATGACACGACCTGTTTTCGCATCTACTTTTTCCTCTAAACCATACTGCCCACGATGAGCTTCGTCAGCCATTACAATAATGTTTCGCCGTTCGGAGAGAGATTCTGATGATTCTTCAAACTTCTGCATTGTTGTAAAAATAATGCCGTTTGCTTGTCTCCCTGCAAGCAGTTCTTTCAAATTAACACGACTTTCGGCTTGCTGTGGAGTTTGCCTTAAAAAAGCCGAGCATTTTGCAAATTGCTCGAACAACTGATCATCAAGATCGTTACGGTCTGTCAACATTACAATGGTTGGCGAGTTCAACGCTTCTTGTAATAAATGCGCATAAAAAACCATCGACAACGATTTGCCGCTGCCTTGTGTATGCCAGAACACGCCGCCCTTGCCGTCAGTTTTTGTTGCTTTTGTGGTAGAGGCTATCGCTTTCCGCACGGCAAAATACTGATGATATGCACCGAGTATTTTTATATCATCAGAAAAACAAATAAAGTTTTTAATTATATCAAGCAACCGTGCCTTGTCGAACATTCCTTCAAAGAAAGTATCAAACTGAGCGTACTGTGTATTTTCGTAACTGCCGTCTTTCGTTTTCCATTCCATAAAGCGGTCTTCGCCTGATGTGATTGTTCCGGCTTTTGATATAGCTTGGTCGCTCATTACAAGAAAAGCGTTGTAGATAAACAAGGAAGGTATCTCGTGCATATAGTTTCGTAATTGACAATAGGCTTCGGAAGCGTCGGTTTCTTCACGAGAAGGAGACTTTAACTCAAAGATGACTACAGGCAGACCATTCAGAAATATAATAACATCGGGTCGTTTTTCACTGTTTTCTGTTATTGTCCATTGATTGGCAATCGTAAAAGTGTTACGGTTTACATTTTGATAATCCACAAGATTTACAAGCGAGGCATGTTGTTCGCCTTTGTCGTAGTAATTTACCGAAACCCCATTTTGAAGGTAGTCCATAAACTGGATATTTTTTTGTAATACAGTACCACCCTCAAAATTACGCAGTTTATAAAGTGCCTCGGTTATTGCGGCTTCCGGTAATTTTTGATTGATCTTCCGTAAGGCTGGCAAAAGCTCGTCTGTGTAGAGTGGGTCGGAGTAGTCACGCTCCAAGTTGGGAGCGTAAATATAATTATAATCTAAAGTATTGCGAAATAGTTCAATTATCGCATTTTCGTAGTTAGCTTCGGTATATGACACAGAAATACCACCCTTATTTAATTTTATCATAATATGCCAAAGCGGTAAATCATCATTTAGCACCAACAATGTCAGAAACGGACAGTTCGCCTGACATTAGGCGAGGTAAAAGAGTATCACGAATTGCCACTAGATTATTGCTTTCAGCTTGATTTGTTTGCATTTGTCTGAATTGTGCGCCAACCACTTCCTCGTAACGGGCAAGTTCTGAATCTGGTGGTATCACAATAGGCAGAGAATTGATTATTTCGGCAGTCATACTTGGAACAGCAGAACCTGCGTTCATCGAAGCAAGGTCTTTTGAACACAAAAAGAAATAAATAAACTTGGCAAGGTTCGGACGGTTCATTTCAGAATAGAACATCGTGTCTACCGACCAGAAAGGCTGATTAACGTAAATGACATTATTTAAGGAACCTTTTCGAGGAATTAAGACAGATTCACCACTGTACAGAGCGGTATCAACGAACCGCATAACACCACCTGAACCGAAAACAGGAATTGTACCGTCGGAAAGTTTTTTATGGTCTTTGCCGTACTTAACAGAGATGAGTTCGGAAAGCAAGCCGATACGCCACCCAACAGGAATTTCACCCAATTCACTTTCAATAAAACTGCCATCTGTAAATGGCTCAAAATCTACGAACCACGACTTGTAAATCGCCTGAGCTATCTGCTCTAAATGATGATTTACCGCTTTCCAACTACCAGCCGATTATAATCTTATATTTTTACTAATAAGGAAGGAAAAAATGAAGGATAAACTCATTGCTGAAATTCTAGCGGACATGAACCCAATTCTTACATTACAACAATTGGAAGAATTACAGAGGGTACTGACCTACAAATTGCACAAAGTAGGAATAATGGAGAATAAAACGCCTGATTTACAAGAAAATGTCGGAAATGAAGGAGTGTTGGAAGTATTTATCTCAGCCAAACGTATTGAAGGGTGCTCCGAAAAATCACTTAAATACTACAATTCGACCATTCGCCAAATGTTTGACCAATTAAACAAGCCGGTACGTGAGATAAATACTGATGATCTTCGTTGTTATTTGGCAAATTTCCAAAAAGAGCGAAGTTCAAGTAAAGTAACTATTGATAATATTCGGCGTATTTTCTCCAGTTTTTTTGGTTGGCTTGAAGACGAAGATTATATCCTAAAAAGTCCTGTGAGGCGTATCCACAAGGTCAAAACAGATAAAACAATCAAAGATACTTTTTCTGATGAAGGACTTGAACTTCTCCGTGATGCTTGTGAAGAAATTCGTGATTTAGCAATGATTGATCTGCTTGCATCAACAGGAATGCGTGTAGGCGAACTGGTACGATTAAACAGAGAGGATATTAACTTTCATGAGCGTGAATGTGTGGTATTTGGCAAAGGCAGCAGTGAAAGAGTTGTATATTTTGACGCCAGAACGAAAATCCACCTATTGAACTACCTAAACAGCAGAAACGACAATAATCTTGCATTATTTGTATCATTGGCTATGCCAAACGAGCGGCTTATGATAGGCGGCGTTGAGACCAGAATTCGTGAAATTGGCAACAGGGCGGATATGCAAAAAGTTCACCCCCATAAGTTCAGGCGAACACTGGCAACAAGGGCAATTGACAAAGGAATGCCCATAGAGCAGGTGCAACGATTGCTTGGACATGTTAAAATAGATACAACCATGCATTATGCAATGGTTAATCAGGCGAATGTTAAAAATTCGCATAGAAAATTTATTGGATAAGGAAGTAAAAATGCCTTTTTTACAAGTTTCTCTTGGTGAACTATATAATATTTCATCAGGCTTATCAAAAGGAAAATCTTTTTTTGGTCATGGCTTCCCTTTTTTAACTTTTAAAACAGTATTTGATAATTTTTTTCTTCCTAATGAGTTATCAGAGTTAGCAGATACGACTGAAAAAGAAAGAGAGTCATGTTCTATTCTTAAAGGTGATGTCTTTCTAACACGAACGAGTGAAAATACTGATGAACTTGGTATGAGCAGTGTTGCGTTAAAGGATTATCCAAATGCAACATTTAATGGTTTTACAAAACGGTTACGACCAAAACAATGCGTTAAGATTAATCCGATTTTTGCCAGTTACTGGTTTCGATCAACATTTTTCCGAAAACAAGTCAAATCAATGTCTGTTATGACAACACGAGCAAGTTTAAACACAGAAATGATTCAACGATTGACTATGCCACTACCTACAATTGAGGAACAAAATAATATTGTAAATATTCTTTATCCACTTGATGAGAAGATAGCTATAAATATTAAGGTAAATCATCATTTAGAACAGATGGCGCAAGCTAAGTTCGACGATATGTTCCCAAGCGTTAGCTTTGGCGATTCTACTGTCGGTGAATATATCACTCCCAAGCGTGGGAAAACGCTGATTTCAAAAGAGGCCATCAGCGGTGAAGTCCCTGTAATTGCAGGAGGGCTCGTGCCTACCGTCTACCACAACGTGGCGAATACTCAAGAGCCTGTAATAACCATTTCGGCATCAGGTGCGAATGCAGGGTTCGTTAATCTTTGGAGCGTTCCTGTTTGGTCTTCTGATTCATCATTCATTGACAAGGCGATGACTGATGATGTTTACTTTTGGTATGTGATGCTTAAAAAACGTCAAAGCGAGATTTACGAATCACAAACCGGTTCTGCCCAACCACACATTTATCCATCACACATTGCAGGATTGCCAACCATTGCGCTGGATAAAGACGAAATAGTAGCTTTTACTGAGTTTGCAACACCATTGTTTGATAAAATCGCTATAAACCTTGCAGAGAATTTACACCTTGCATCTCTACGAGATACACTTTTACCCCGCCTGATGACCGGCGAGCTATCCGTTGCAGACCTCGGCGCCGATAAATGATGATTTATCTTTTTATTATTTGTGATTTTGTCATCAAGAAGAGAGAGCGTGATTGCTATGGCTTGTTGAATTGAGACGGGCGGAAGGTCTATTTCCATATCTGCAATAGTTTTTGTTGAAATATTTGCTTGATTTGCACTTCCTGTAGCTTTTTGAGCTAAAGAGTAAAAATTATCAAATAGCCTAAAAAAGTAGTAGAGATAATCTTTATCAAGTTTTTTTTCGTCTACTAACACTTTACATACCCTTTGATTGATAAACGCTATTTCATCATAATTATACCTTGAAATCCTACCAACCCAACTTAAAGGATTATTTTTATTAACAGGATCGCCAGTTAACGCAAAGAGTACATCTCCTTTATTAACAATAAATTGTTTTATACTGTCAGAAAAATTGTCTATATAAGCCGAATCATTAAAAAAACGTATTTCACCGTCTTTGAGTTCTTTAATTTTTATTACTTTATATCTCCCACTACTTAAAAAATCTTTTGACTTAAACGCATATCCGTTTTGAAAATCACACACTTCACCTAATTTACATTTCATATCCAATAGCCCCAAGTCTTTTGCGGATTTCATCTTCCAATTCGTGGGAACGCTCAAACATTTCAGAAAGTTCGCCAGTAAGCCGTGCCATTTTTTCTTCAAAAGGTTCGCCGTCGTCTTCTTGTTCTTCAATTCCAACATAACGCCCCGGAGTAAGAATAAAATCCTGTTTTGCGATTTTTTCCGTTTTTACGGCAGAGCAAAAACCTTTTACGTCCTCAAGCGTACCGTCGTTGAATGTCTTGAATGTGTCGGCAATTTTGGCAATATCCTCAGTAGTCATTTCACGTGAACGGCGATTAACCATTGTTCCCATTTTGCGAGCGTCAATAAAAAGCGTCTTGCCTTTCTGTTTTTTATTTCGATTAATAAACCAAAGTGAAACAGGTATCTGCGTAGTGTAAAACAACTGTGTAGGCATAGCGATAATACCTTCAACAAGATCATCTTCTACAATTTTACGCCGTATATCACCTTCACCGCCGCTCTGGGACGACAGTGAACCATTAGCAAGTACCATACCGATTTTTCCATCCGGTGCAAGATGATGAATCATGTGTTGAAGCCACGCAAAGTTGGCGTTACCTGAAGGCGGTAAGCCATATTTCCACCGAGGATCATTATTAAGAGAGCCATCGTTCCAATCTGAAAGATTGAATGGGGGATTCGCCATTATAAAATTTGCTTTCAGCGTTGGGTGTAAATCGTTATGAAACGTATCGGCATTATATCCGCCAAGGTCGGCTTCTATGCCGCGAATAGCAAGGTTCATCAACGCCATTTTACGAGTTGTCGGGTTTGCGTCTTGTCCATAGACCGAAAGATTACCGATATTACCCGAATGATTACGCACAAAGTCCGCACTCTGTACGAACATTCCGGCGCTGCCACAGCAAGGATCATACACACGCCCTTTGAATGGTTGAAGCACTTCGACAAGTGTTCGTACTACACATGACGGTGTGTAAAATTCTCCGGCACGTTTGCCTTCTTGTTCGGCAAACTTGGCAAGACAATATTCATAAGTACGACCCAGTATGTCTTTGTCAGTACCATGTTCTATCATTTGAACATTAGTGAACAAGTCAACAACATTTCCAAGGCGGCGTTTATCAAGGTCGCCTCTTGCATAATTTTTTGGCAATATATCTTTCAACCGCTTGTTTTCTTTCTCAATCGCTCGCATAGCGTCATCAATAACAGTACCGATTTCTTCCTTGTGTGCAGATTCACAAATTACGCTCCAACGTGCCGACGGCGGCACAAAAAATATGTTTTTCTCGGCATAAGCGTCTTTATCTTCCACATCGTCATCTTCGGCTTCAAGCTCTCGATAACGCTCCTCAAACTTGTCCGAAATGTACTTGAGGAAAATTAGCCCCAGAACAACGTGCTTATACTCCGCCGCATCCATGTTGCCACGCAGAATGTCCG
>Ga0268262_10002128_pt1 | contig 23353 bp, 21 predicted proteins | sample TergutNc150P3_FD_190354 | JGI IMG/M metagenome (GOLD analysis project Ga0268262, IMG submission 190354) | Nasutitermes corniger P3 segment gut microbial community from laboratory colony in Florida, USA - Nc150 P3 (SPAdes) (version 2) | ecosystem: Host-associated > Arthropoda: Insects >...
TCGAGCATGTCGTAGGGCGGGGCGCAGTACGAGCCTAAATCCTCCGGTTTGCCGAGGGCGAAGCGGTAACCGCGAAACGCTTTGATCTCTGCCATTCGCTTTCTTCCTTTCTCTTTGTGTTTTTATTTATTCGCGTCGATAATTAACGGTATCTATGCTAATCGGCGGTCATTTCCGTTGAGCCGGCGTCGACCGCGTATAAAATCATCCCCCGAACAGTTCCGTCTGAGCGGCTGCGATCTTTTTGCAAAACGACCTCCTGTGTATCTCGCAAAGCCCGTGCCGCTCTATCATCTCCATGTGCCGCTTAGTCCCGTAGCCCTTGTGTTTCGCGAAACCGTACTGCGGGTAGCGTTCGTGGTAACCGTCCATCATCCTGTCCCTCGTGACCTTCGCGACTATGGATGCGGCGGCTACGGAGGCGCTCAGCGCGTCGCCGCCCACTATCGTCTTTTGAAGCTCGCGGGGGACGCCGGCTATGTATTGATTGCCGTCGACCAAGAGCAGGTCGTACCGCCCGTCCACCTTTTCAAGCGAGCGTCTCATGGCTAAAAAGGTCGCTTGCAGGATGTTGACCTCGTCTATCTCGTCTTGGTTCGCGACGCCTACGCCGTACGCTTCGGCGGTCTCGGTTATCAGTTCGAACAGTTTGCCGCGTTTGGCGGCCGTCAGCTTCTTCGAGTCGTTCACCCCGTCTATCGGGCGGTCAGGGTTCAGTATGACGACGGCGGCGACCACGGGCCCGGCAAGCGGACCGCGTCCGGCTTCGTCTATGCCGGCTATTCTCGCCCGACGCCCCGAACGGGCCGCCTCTTCCATATCATATCCGTATAGATTGTTCATAGCCGGCGTCAATTATCAATAAAAAAAGGGGGACGATTAAACGTCCCCCTTTTTATGCGGTCGGTCGGACTCGAACCGACACAGGCGTACGCCCACTACCCCCTCAAAGTAGCGTGTCTACCAATTCCACCACGACCGCGAAATATTTATCTTTTAATCTTAAAGCCGACGTCCTACTCCGCCGGCGCGCCCTCGCCGGCCGCCGCGCCGCCTTCCGCGCCCGGCAGCCCGGCCGCGCCGTCGTCGGCGAATCCGTCCGCCCCGAACGCCGAGGCCGGCACCGGGGTGACCGTCTGCACCCTCTCCGCCCTCTTCTGCAGGCCGCTCTTAGCTACCCCGCCCCCCGGTTCGAAGAGCGTCATCAGGACGCACAGCACTAAAAACACCGCGCCGAATATGTACGTGCCCTTAGTGAGCACGTTGGCCGTGTCCTGCGTGCCTAAAAAGCTGTTGGCCCCGCTCAGGCCGCCGATCGCGCCGGATATACCGCCGCCCTTGTCGGACTGGATGAGTATGAGCAGACAGATGAACACGCACACCAACAGAAACAAAACCAGCAAAATCGCGAAAAGCATGGTATCGCCGCCTATTCCTTATTATATGTATATATGGATGATCCGAATCATCCTTGTCAATCACCTTTTTTAGCAGTTGCGGCTTTCTGGATTGCTTCGCTTCGCTCGCAATGACATCATGAAGCGACGAAGCAACCCGATAAGCATCAATATTAAGTAACGATCACTTGGGCTGGACGATCCCCGCGAAGTCGGCCGCCTTGAGCGCCGCGCCGCCTATGAGACCGCCGTCCACGTCGCTCTGGGCCAGCAGTTCCTTCGCGTTGTCCGGCTTCATGCTCCCGCCGTACTGGATGCGGACGCCGTCGGAGGTCTCCTTGCCGTAGAGCTGGGTCATTATATTCCTTATAAATATATGCGCCTCGTTGGCCTGCTGCGGCGTGGCCGTCTCGCCGGTGCCTATGGCCCATACCGGCTCGTAGGCTATGGTGCACTTGGCCGCGTCGGCGGCTCCGATCCCGGCGAAAGCGCCGCGCGTCTGCCGGTCTATCACCGCGTCCATCTTGCCGCCTTTGCGTTCGTCGAGCGTCTCGCCCACGCACACGATGGGGAGCAGGCCGGCGGCTAAGGCCGCTTTGGTCTTTTTGTTGACCGTCTCGTCGGTCTCGCCGAAGTACTGGCGCTGTTCGGAGTGGCCGATGATGACGTAGGCCGCCCCAACGGACTTGAGCATGGCGCAGCTCACCTTGCCGGTGAACGCCCCTTTGGCCTCCCAGTGGACATCTTGGGCGCCGAGCTTCACGTTCGAGCCCTTTATAGCCTCCGCTACGGCGGAGAGGCTGATGTAGGGGGGGCACACGGCTACGTCCACGTCGGACTGCTTGCCCACGGCGTCGGCCACGCCTTTGGCTAAGGCGACGGCTTCCTCAAGGGTCGTGTTCATCTTCCAGTTACCGGCGATGAATTTTTTTCTGGCCATTTTCACTCTCCGAATCGTTGATTTTGATCGTGCTTTTGGATATGCTATAGAGTTATAAAATAATATACCGGGGGCGGCGGCGTCAAGAGGCGGCGTTAATTTTTTTTAAATACCGGCGCGGCAAACCGTATGGACGGGTTCAAAACCCGCCCATACAACATCAAAACTAACGTCACTCGTCCAGATAGGTATCTTCCTGACCGTCCGCCGCGTATTCGTCCAAGTTTTCCGAACGGCTCAACTCGATTTCGAAGGCGTCGAGCACCTTGTCCTCGATCAGCTTCCGCGTCTCGTTGTTGATGGGGTGGAAGATGTCTTGATACATGCCGTTGCGCCGGCGTTTGCTCGGCATTGAAACGAAGTACCCGTTAGAGCCGTTGATGACCCTCAGACCCCTCACGACAAGACAATTGTCGAGCGTGATGCTTGCGAACGCCTTGAGCTTCTCCTCGTTGCGCAACGAGATTCTTACCTCTGTAATCTCCATAACTAACCTCCCTCTCCGCGATAGGGCTTGTAATATGTTTACGCTGTCATTAAACAATATACACTACATTTTTTTTCCGCGCACAAAAAAAATAATTTTTTTTATGGCGGTTTTTTTTGCGCCGCGCCCTCCGCTCTATTATTTTAGTATAGCGAGGGGGGCGGCGGACGGTTTACCCGCCCTGTAAGCAATAGTACGGGCGAACGTCATACATATTTAATATATTTTGCTGATTATGAAAAAAAAAGACCTACTGACTCTGTTTGAGTACTCCGCCGAGGAGATCGGGGGAATACTCGGCTTGGCCGCCAAGCTGAAAGACGGCAGGGGCGTCTCCGAAAAGAGGGCGCTGGAGGGCAAGACCGGCGCGCTCATCTTCGAGAAGCCGTCGCTGCGCACGCGCGTATCCTTCGAAACGGCCATCCACGAGCTGGGCGGCCACGCGATCTACCTCCCGCAGGAATCGGTCGGGATGGGCAAGCGGGAGAGCGTGGAGGACGTGGCGCGCAACTTAGACCGGATCGTGCACCTGATAGCGGCGCGCACCTTCGCCCACGACACGCTGACGCGGCTGGCGGGGTCGTGCTCCATACCGGTGATAAACGCCCTGACCGACCTCGCCCACCCCTGCCAGGCGTTGGCTTTCGGGCAAACGCTGCAAGAGGTTCGCCCCGGCGAAAAGCTGAACATCGTTTTCGCCGGCGACGGCAACAACGTTTGCAGCTCCATAATGGTCATATGCGCCAAATTCGGCCACCGCTTCACCCACGCCGGCCCCAAGGGATACGAGCCGCGCGCCGACCTGGTGCATAAGTGCAGAGAGATATGCGCGGCCTCCGGCGGCGAAATATCCGTCACGGCGGATTTGGACGGGGCGGTAAAGAGGGCCGACGTAATCTACACCGACGTCTGGACGAGCATGGGGCAGGAGGCCGAAGCCGAAAAGCGCAAAAAAGACTTCGGGGCCTACCAGGTCAACGCGGAGCTTATGGCCAAAGCCCCGTCCGGAGCCATAGTCTCCCACTGCCTGCCGGCGCACCGCGGCGAGGAGATAACGAGCGAGGTGTTGGATTCGAAAGCCTGCGTGGCCTATACGGAAGCCGAAAACAGGCTGCACGTTCAAAAAGCGGTCATTGTACACTTGTTTTCATAGATCGACGCCGGCTTCGGCGTTGATTTCGACTTTAAAGACTTAATAAGGGACGGCCCGAAAATGAGCGAATCCGAATCCGAAACCCGCGTGCCGTTCGGCATAAAATCTTTAGACAGCATGATTTGCGGCGGGCTGCTCGAAAGCTCGGCCAACCTCTTGGAAGGCGCCCCCGGCACCGGCAAAACCACGCTCGGAATGCAGTTCATATACAACGGCGTCACCATGTACAACGAGCCGGGGCTCATCCTGACCTTCGAGGAGTTCCCTCAGCAGTACTATCACGACGCCCTGCGCTTCGGGTGGGACTTGAAAAAATTGGAGGAGGAGGGAAAGCTCAAAATCGTCTTCTCCGACCCGGAAACGGCGCTGGACGAGTTCGACAAGCCGGACGGGAAGTTCGTGACGCTTATAGAAGAACTGGGCGCTAAACGGGTCGTCGTGGACTCCATGACCCACTTCGAGCCTTTGGCGCAAGATCCGAGCGAGCGGCGCGACCTTGAGCGGCGCTTCATAAACGCGCTCAAACGCGAGGGCGTCACAAGCATTCTGCTCCGCGAAAACGACAGCCTCTTGGGGAACCTGTCGCAGATCACCAGCAAGATACCGTTCATAGTGGACACCTACGTGCTTTTGAGGTACGTGGAGATAGACAGCGCGATAGAGAAGGCGCTATGCTTCTTGAAGATGCGCGGCAGCGACCATCAAAAAGACATCCGCTGCTTCAGCGTGACCCCCAAGGGCATAGAGGTCTCGTCGAAATTCAGCGGCAAGGAGGGCATCATGAGCGGGATCACCCACTCGAAGCCCCAAGACGCGTTCATGAACGCTTTCGGGAAGAAGTGAGGCGCGAATGGAGTTTCCGTCAACGTTTGATGAACTGCTTATCTTGGGATACGTCGTATGCTGCATGGGTCTGAACGTGGTCGCGTTTCTGATATCGGCGTTTTACAAGAAAAAGATCAACCGAAACGCCCCGTACTTGAGTTTTTTGCTGTCGCTGCTTTTGGGCGCGGTATTCGTGGGAACCTTTTTGGTGGCTGGAGGGGGCGTCTACATCGGCATAGTCAGGACGACGGCGCTCTTGGGGTGCAGCATGAGTTCGACGTTCAGCATGGTCGGGCTGTTTTTATCCATGAACACCAGGAGGTAGTATGATATACGAACAACCGTTGTTTTTCTTCGACGCTACGGCGGTGATAATGATGCTCGTGCTGGCCTATCTGAGCAAGCGTTTGGGCGAGGCCATGCACATACGTCCGTATTATATGATACTTGTCGTAACCGCGGCGCTGATTTTGGCCGCGTCGGGGCTTGAAACCATACCGCGGCCGCTCAGTTTCGAGTTTTTGGGGCCGCTTGCGAATTCATTGCGGTTCGCCGCGTCGGCGGCGGCGTTCGTGGTCGCGCTCAGGTACTGGAAGTGGCTTTTCGCCGAATTCTCAAAAAAGTGAGGGGGGCTGGCGCCGTGAAGAAGAAGATTTTGGTTATCGAGGACGACAGCGACATCGCCGATCTCGTCAAGCTCGTGCTTGAGACCGACATGTTCGAGGTGCGGGCGGTTATTGAACCGGAGGCGGCCGTCGACGCGGTCAAAGAGTACCGGCCCGACGCCATACTCTTAGACATCTGCATGCCCAAGTTGGACGGCTGGGCGGTGTTCAAGCAGATCCGCAAATGCGAAGAATTCGACGGCGTCCCCATCGCGATCCTCTCCGGCAAGAGCCAGCAGCTGGATCACATGGTGGGGCTGCACATAATGAACGCGGACGCGTATATCGCGAAACCGTTCGGAAAACAGGAACTGATAGATAAGACAAATGGACTCTTCAAAAGAAAAGAATAGACGCATCTTAGTCATCGACGACGAGGCGGACGTCCTTGAGTTCCTGAGGATCTACTTGGAGACGATGGGCTGGGAGGTGACGGCCGTGCCCACGGTGGCGGCCGCGTTCGAGGCTTTGGCCGAGGCCGCGTACTTCTTGGTCATCACCGACATCGCCATGCCCGAAATGGACGGCTACGAGCTGGTGGACGCGGTTAAGGAAAAGGGCTACCGATGCCGCTTCGCCCTCATGACCGGCTTCGGGTACAACCCTAAACACACCATCATAAAGATCAACAAGACGGTTAAGTTCCCCTGCCTCTTCAAACCGTTCAACCGGGAAAAGGTGATAGAGGCGGTAAACGAGGCGTTCGCCCTGTATCACAGCGATATTCCCGAATAAACAAATCGACCTTATACCCTAACGCCTCGGAAACAGAATGCGCAATATAGAAATCAAGGGCGCCCGCGTCCACAATCTCAAAAACATCGACGTCGTCATACCGCGAAACAGCCTGACGGTGATCACCGGGCTCTCCGGCTCCGGGAAGTCGTCGCTCGCCTTCGACACGCTCTACTCCGAGAGCCAGCGGCGCTACGTCGAATCGCTCTCCTCCTACGCCCGGCAGTTCTTAGGGCTGATGGAAAAGCCCGACGTAGACAGGATCGACGGGCTGTCGCCGGCCATATCCATAGAACAGAAGACCTCCGGCCACAACCCGCGCTCCACGGTGGGCACGATCACCGAAATCCACGACTACATGCGGCTGCTCTTCGCCCGCGTGGGGACGCCCACCTGCCACAAGTGCGGGCGCGTAATAGCCAGGCAATCCGTGCAGGAGATAACGGACAGGATACTGTCGCTCGACTCCGGGGCGAAATTCCAAATCCTCGCCCCCGTCGTCGGCAACAGAAAAGGGGCGTACAAAGATCTGCTCGCGAAACTGCAAAAGAGCGGGTACGTCAGGGTGCGCGTAGACGGCGCCGTCTATAATATTGACGACGACATCCGCATAGACCAGAACAAAAAGCACAACATAGAGGTCGTGGTCGACCGCCTGGTCAACTCCCCCTCCGTCAAGGCGCGTCTCGCCGAATCGATCGAAACCGCGCTCTCCGTCAGCGCCGAGGAGACGGTGATCGTAGACGTATCCGGCAAGGAGGAGCTGCTCTTCTCGCAGCGGCTCGCCTGTCCGGTCTGCGGAATCAGCTGCGACGAGCCCACCCCCGCCATGTTCTCTTTCAACAGCCCGCTGGGCGCGTGCGAAGAGTGCCACGGATTGGGTTTTTTGATGGAAATCGACCCCGACCTCGTGGCCCCCGACCAGACGAAGACGCTGCTCGACGGCGCGATAATCCCGTGGAACGGAGCCTACATCGACGGCGGGTGGAACAACCACATGCTCCACGCGGTCTGCAAACGCTACAAAATACCGATGGACAAACCGTACAAATCGCTCTCCCAAAAACACAAGGACATCCTCTTGTACGGAAGCAACGGCGAGAAGGTGGAGGTTCTGTTCGAAGCCAAAGACGGAAAGAGCCGCGCCAGCTTCAACCGGGTCTTCGAAGGGGTCGCCCCGAACCTTCTGCGCCGCCATAAGGAAACCGCCTCCGAAGACATGCGCCGCTGGATAGAGGGCTTCATGGCGCGGCGGGCGTGTCCGGTCTGCAAGGGGACGCGCTACAAGAAACAGCCGCTGGCGGTGCTTATCGACGAAAAAAATATCGCGGAAGTATCCGCCTTGTCGATAGAATCGGCGCTCGGCTTCTTTAAAGGATACAGTCCGAAAGGCAACGCCAAAGAGATATCCAAACCGATAGTCCGCGAAATATTGCAGCGGCTGGGGTTTTTGAACGACGTTGGGCTCTCGTACATAACGCTCGACAGGGCGGCGGCCACGCTCTCCGGCGGCGAGTCGCAGCGCATCCGGTTAGCCACGCAGATAGGATCAAGGCTCACCGGCGTGCTCTACATATTGGACGAACCGAGCATCGGCCTGCATCCGAGGGACAACGCCCGTCTGCTGGCGACCCTCACCGCCCTGCGCGACCTCGACAACACGGTGGTCGTCATCGAGCACGACTTGGAGACCATGGAGGCCGCCGACTATTTGATAGACATAGGCCCCGGCGCGGGCGTGCACGGCGGCAAGCTGACGGCGGCGGGCGCACCGGCCGAGGTGGCCGCGTCGGCGCGATCGCTCACCGGGCAGTACCTGTCCGGCAAACGCTCCATCCCTATTCCGAAAAACAGGCGCGGCGGCAGCGGATTGTCCGTAAAAATCAGAGGGGCTTCCGGCCACAATCTTAAAAACGTGGACGCCGCCTTTCCATTGGGAATGCTGATCTGCGTGACGGGCGTCTCAGGCTCCGGCAAAAGCTCGCTCATAAACCAGACCCTCTACCCCGCGCTTCAGAAAAAACTCTACGGCTCGCGGACGGCCCCCCTGCCGCACAAGGGGATAGACGGGCTGTCGAATTTGGACAAGGTGATCGACATAGACCAGTCCCCCATCGGCCGCACCCCGCGCTCCAATCCCGCGACCTACACAAAGGTGTTCGACGCGATACGGAACCTCTTCGCCATGCTGCCCGAAAGCAAGATACGCGGCTACCTGCCGGGGCGCTTCAGCTTCAACACCAAAGGCGGGCGGTGCGAGGCCTGCGAGGGCGACGGGGAGCTGCGGATAGAGATGCACTTCCTGCCCGACGTCTACGTCAAGTGCGAAACCTGCGGCGGGCGGCGCTACAGCCGGGAGACGCTCGAAGTCCTATACAAGGGCAAATCAATCGCGGACGTGTTGGAGATGACGGTGGACGAGGCTTTGATTTTCTTCGACAGCCTTTCGGCGATCCGCCAAAAGCTGCAAGTCCTGTCGCAGGTGGGCTTAGGCTACATCAAGCTCGGCCAGTCCGCCACGACGCTCTCCGGCGGCGAGGCGCAGCGGATGAAGTTGGCCTCCGAATTGTCGAAAAGGGCTACGGGGAAGACGCTGTACATTTTGGACGAGCCGACCACGGGGCTGCACTTCGAGGATATAAGGATGCTGATGTCGGTCATACAAGAGCTGGTGGACAAAGACAACTCGGTTATCGTCATAGAGCATAACTTAGACGTGATAAAGTGCGCCGACTACATTGTGGATTTGGGCCCCGACGGCGGCGACAGGGGCGGCGAGATAATCGCCGTCGGGACGCCGGAAGAGGTGGCGAAGAATCCGGCATCGGTCACGGGCAAGTTTTTGAAGGGGTATCTGAAGCGGTAACCGCCCGCACGGGGCGCTATTTTACCGACGGCGGCCCGATCTCCGAATGAATGATGTGCGGCGTGACGAATATCACAAGATCGTCCTTGTCGTTGCCCTTGTCGGTGCGTCTAAACAAATACCCCAAAATCGGTATGTCCTTCAAGAACGGTATGCCGGTGCTCGTTTGCCTCTTCTCGTTTTTCGTGAGGCCCGCTATTACCACAGTCTCTCCGTTGTTGACAAGGACGTTCGTTTTGGCGCTCTGCTGGCTCAGCGCGACATCTTCGCCGATCGCCGATAAAAAGTCCTCTTTGCTCGTGTTGAGCGTCAGCATGATTTTCCCCTCGCCGGAGACGTAAGGGGTAACCGTAAGCTGGGTGGCGGCGCTGACCATCTGCGTAGTCGAGTTGCCGGCGTCGTCCTTGACTATCACGGCTCTCTGCTGGCCTATGGATATGTTGGCTTCCTTGTTGTTCATAGTGGTGATCTGCGGCTGGGCCACAATCTCGGTTTTTCTGTCTTGGAAGAGGTAGTCTAAGGCCGCTCCGAACTTTTCGGGCGTCAGCAGACCGTACGTCACCCCTCCGGGAATTCCGGTCAAACCGCCGCTGGGCGAATTTAGGATGGTGGGGCCGCTTGTGTTGGCGCCGGTCATACCGACCGTAAAATTATTCTTGATGTCTATGTAGCCCAAATTCACGCCTATCTGCTGGACGGCGGCGGTGGTCGTCTGAATTATTTTGCAGGAGATCGAGACCTGCGGCGTCTGTATGTCTATCTGCGCGACAAGATTTTTCAGCTGTCTCAGGTTGTCGTCGGTATCCACGATAACGATCGCGTTGGTATGCGCGATGGACGTGAGCTTGCCTCTTTGCGAAAGGAACGGGGTTATGGCCGCCCCTGTTTCTGCGGCGGTGGTGAAGCGCATGGGTATTACTTCGCGGACGAGAGGCCCGGCGAGGTCGACTCCCATGGGCATCCCTCCGGCGCCGCCGGCGCCGTCGCCGCCTCTGTTCATGCTCGCGCTGTAGGTCGCGGCCTGTTCCCTGGTCATGACGTATATGAACGACGGTTCTTCCACGAACGCGAGGCCGTGCACCATGCAGACGATGGCGAGTATTTCGCGCCACGACTTGCTGGTTACGGAGAGCGTGACGGTGGCCTTGATGCCGTCGTTGCTGACGATGTCCCTGCCGCTGTAGGCGCTGAGCTGGCGCAGCACGCTGCGCAGTTCGGCCGCGTGGACATCGAAGTAGTCGACGATCCTGTCGCCGTGTACGTTGTAGCGTTCCGTCGGCGCCGCCGGCCGGCCTATAGGCGGCTGCGCGGGAGGCAGCGGCGCCCGAAGCGGCGGAGCCTGAAGCTGCTGCGCCTGAGGCGGCTGCGCGGGAAACTGCTGCGGAGGCGGCTGTTGCGAGAACGCGCTGACCGATACGGCCATGACGGCCGCCGATATCAACCGTAAATAACGAGTCTTTGCCATACAATCCCCTTTTATCTGATCGAATTCAAACGTCGAAACCCTCCGCCGGCTCTCAACGGCCGGCAAGCCCGCGCCGCTACTTGGCGGTCGTCAGGCCGAGCGTATACGAGTGCGACACCTCGAAATCCCTTATCAAGAAAACCACCTTGTCCCTATGCACGCGCAAAACCTTGCCCTGCGCGACGGCGTCGTTGGTGCGCAGCGCGTAGGCTTTGTTTCCGTTTTTGAAATCCTCCACAAGCGCGATCCGTTCGCGGGCGTCTTCAAGCACGCCGACGAGCCTCAGATTCTCCACGCTCGGCAGCGCCGAGGAGGAGGTGTCGCGCAGCAGGGGAACGAACGGGTCGCGGCCGAAGACTTTGTACCGCACCAAATCCCCGTCCGGCGACTTTTTGGTGACTTCGCCGCTGGGCGGGATGTTGCGGTCCGGCGGGAGCGCCGCCGGCGTTTCGGTTTTGGACGCGATTTTCGGCGCGCCCTGCGCCTGTTTCTGCGGCGCGGGAGCGGCCGCCGCAGGCGCGGCGGCCGGCGGAGGCGCGGAGATTATGCCCTTTTCGGACGACCAGACGATCTCGGGCAGCGCGTCTCTGGTCAGCAGTATCCTAACTTGATTGTTGCTGTTTTTCACGTCTATGGGGCCGTTGACCGTGCCGCGCATTTTTATGGTTATGGAGAGGCCGCTCGCGACGTTCGCCAGCGCGATGCTCTTTACCGGAAGATCCGGCGGCGGGTTGAACACGGCGGCGCCCTGCGCGTACCCGGCGCCGGCGATATTGACGCGCAGCTCCTTGTACTTAGCCGTAATCTTTTCGAAGTCGGCCGGTTTGCCGCCCAAAGCTATGGCGCCGGAGCCGTTTATGATCAGGATCATCCCGCGCGCGCCCGACCTGATCTCGAGGCCGTTGACGACGGGCTTGTCCTGCGCGGCCGGGTCGGCGGCCTTAGCGGCGGCGGGCGCGGCGGCCTTAGCGGGCGCCGGAGCCGGAGCGGCGGCTTTAGCGGGCGCGGCGGCCGGCGCGCTCTTGCCCGCGTCCTGCGCATAAGCCGCGCAGACCGCGCAGACGACGGCGGTCAACAAACGGGCGGATAGATACATTTTTCCTCTACGCATCATTTTCTCGATGAAAACGTTGTCAATTCAAAAGCGGCCAGCACAGACGGCGGCCTCTCCTCGTACGGCCCCGCGCTCTTGTTCCCGTACCCCGGGTTCGCGCTTATGGTCACATTGTCCAAATTGACGATAAGCTGAAAATTCGCCAAATAACTGAAGAACGCGCCCAAATTATGGTAATCGCCCAGCATGGATACGTTGTACTTATTTTCCACGTAATACTCTTTTTCGACGTCGGGCATAGGCGTGAAGCGCGTCGTAATCACGCCGCTGCGCCTATTGACCGCCGTAATCTCGCGGATCAAACGCGGCACCTCTTTTTGATCCGGAAAGATATTTTTGAGCGAGTCGAGCTTGGCCGCCATGACCACCGCCTCTTGGCGCAGTCTCTCAAGCTGCGGTTTGAGAGAGTTTATTTTGAGCAGCTCGGCGTCGGCTTTTTCTTTTTTTTCGGTCAGTTCCTTGATCTCTTCCATCTTGGGGCTGTAAAACGAGTCGAACCAAAGATAGCTCAACCCCAGGATGACCGCGACGCCGATCAGGGCGTTCCTGACGTTCGGATCCTTTATGTCTAACGCAAGCTTTCCCTTTTTGGGCTTTTCTTTTTTAGGCGGTTGGTTTGCCATTATTTTTTACCTCCGTCGCCCGCCGCCGCCCTGCTTCGGCGCCTGCCGGCGGACGCCGCCTCGGCATCCCCCTTGACAGCAGGCTCGTCGCTTTCGACAAAAGCCGGCCTCAAACCGGCGTCGGCGTTTATGTCGCAGGTTATGTTGAACTTGTATACTTTACGGTCGTGCCCCTGCACCTGCTCTATGCCGGTCAAGGTGACGCTCTTTATGTACTCCGCCTCCTCGAGCTTGCTCATATAGTGGGCGACTTCGGGGAACGAATACGTCCGCGCCTCGATCTGAACCTTCTCCGGCGGCCCGCGCTCGTCCCTGATTGAAACAAGCCAAGCGTACGCGGGCAGACTGCCGCTGAACACCTCCAAGAGCCTCACCCACTTCTCCCTGTCCACGCTTATGCGCTCCAGCGCCCTTATCTTCAGGTCGGTGGCCTGCTTCTCTTTGCGGAGTTTGTTTATCTCGTCCTGAACATGCTTGTTCGCGGCTATCTCTTTCTCTATAGCCGCGATCTCTTCCGTAAGCCGCGCCTGCTTTTCGGTGAGGTATATCGTGTAAAAACCGGCGCCGGCGGCGAGCGCCACCAAGGCGACCACCGGATACACGATGGAACGGGGCAGGTTGAGGCTCCGCTTCCGCACCCTGTATTCCACGGGCAATAAATTTATCTCTATTCTTTCGATCATTTCAATCACCCGTCTTCCTGAGCGCAAGCCCAACCGCCACGGTGAGGAGCGCGCCGATGTTCTCGACATTGGTGCTTCCGAAGAGGTTTTTGTTGTACTGAACGCGGGCGAGCGGGTTCGATATCTGCACTTTGGTCTGGTAGCGCGACTCCAAAAACTGCGGCAAGGTCGGTATGTACGCCCCGCCGCCGGAGAGCACGATTTTATCTAAGGAGTCCGTCTTTTCGGAATTTTTGTAGTAGGAAAAGGCGATGTCTATGCCGGAAGAGAGCTCTTCGGCGGCCATGCTGACGCTCTGTTTGAGCTGGCCCATATCGACGGAGCCGGACGACCTGCCCTTCACCGCCTGACCCGCCTCCTCGCACGACATCCCCAAGTTGCGTTGGATTATGCGGTCGAAAAGCTCGCCGGCCGTGGAAATATCGCGGGAAGAGTGGTAGATGCCGTCCCTTATGAACGTAATGCCGGTGGTGCTGTAGCCGATATTGAGCAGCGCGATCGTGCCCATATCCGGCAGTCCCGCGCACTCGAGCGCATAGCTGTTGGTGACGGCGAACGTGTCGACGTCCACGATGACGGGGACGAGCGCCGCGTCGTAAATCAATTCGAGATAGCTTTGCAGGACTTGGTTCTTCGCCGCCACGAGAAGCACCTCCGTCTCGCGGGTATTCGGAAAACGGCGCAATATTTTGTAATCGAGCGTTATATCGTCCACATCGAACGGGCTGCGCTGGCTGGCCTCCCACAGAATCAATTCTTCCGCGTTGTCGTCATCCTCGATTTTGAAAGTTATCTTGTCGGAGATGATCCCGTGCCCGCCCATGGAGAACACGACCTCCCGGATAGAAGGGTCGCACTGGCTGACGAGATTGGTGATCGCGTCTATCAGCGCGTCCCTTTTCTTGATCTCGCCGCCCTCGATGGTGCCCTTGGGCAAGTCCTTGAAGCCGACGGCCTCAAGGAAATAGCTGTCCTTCTGGCGGCGCATTTTGACAATCTTCAACGTATGATTGCCGATATCCAAACCCACCGTGGATCCCCGCCCGCCCATTTTTTTGAAAAGACTCATCTCACGCCCCGCCCTACCTTATGCCCGCGTTTACCCACATCGAATCGTTTTCTTCCGTTACCTCAAGCCTAAGCGTATACTCCTGAACCTGCTTCACGGAACCGCTTACGCCGGTCGACACCACTTTAACGAACAACGTATCGCCGCGATTTTCCCGTTTAAACTCAACCTTGAAATTCGCCCCGTCCTCGTCCGGCTCGCCCTCAAACCCGATACCCGCGTCGGGCGAGGCGTTGAGCCTTATAAAGGCCTCCTGCAGCCCGCTGTCGCACTTCGAAAGCGCCTTGCGGTAGTCGTCGGCCTTGCGATCCTTGAACGTGCCCATAAGCGCGAATATCGCCCCGCCGAGCGTCAAGAGCGAAGCGGCGCACAAAACCAGCCGCCACGCGACCCCGCCGGAAACGCCGCGCGCGCCGGAAAATCCGCATCTGTTTTTTGCGTCAGCCATATCACGCACCGTATGCGATATAATACAATATAATATGCGCAAAGATATTTTGCACATCTTTAATTTATTTTAAGACTTATTATTCCTAATCCGCCCGTCCCGAACCTACCGCATCTGCAGCGTCTCCCTATGCTTCTCGAATATGTACTTGATGATCTTCTCCCTCTGCTGCGGTTCTATCGAAACAAACTGCACAAGATGCCTATACAGCGCCCCGCCCCTGCTGTCCACGGCGATAACCTTGAGAACCTTCGACTTTACGCCGTTGATGGCGCTGCCGGGTATATTTATGGAAAGCAGTATCTCGTCATTGACCCGCAGCGGCGTTTTGGCGACAAGGCAGACGCCGCCGCCGCTGATATCCGCCGTATGCCCGCTGAGAGCGTCGCCCGTCGGCTTGTCCACACCGTCGACATGGATAAACATCTGGTACTTGACCGCCAAACTGATATCCAACCGCATGTACTGCCTATGCTGGTTGCGCGACAACCTCATGCTGTGGAAAAAACTTATCTCCCCGGACTGCATGAACTCCCTGACCTTGGCGGTAACGCTGTAGGACGCGTCGCCCTGCCGCAAAAAGGCCAAGGTCTTCTCCATGCCGCCGAGGCTCACAAGCCCCATGAAATCCTCTTGGAGCCGCACGTTAAACCAAAACTCCCCGACATGCGTCACATTTGCGTTAAAAGAGTCGTTCTTCTGCCCGGGCTGCCCCGGCACGAAAACCGACACTTTCTGCCCGACGCTCAAATTGCGCGTGGATATGACCTGCTGTTCGGGCGAGAGAACGGCGTAGCCCAGCTTTTTGCGCAGCCGGAGCAGAATCTCGTCCTGTTCCTCAAGGCGTCCGGCGGAGGTCTGCACCCGCAACGTATGCTCGATGTACGTGTCCAAGCAGCGCTCGTAGAGCGGCAGCGACTCGAAGATCAAATGCCCTTTGGTGGGCGGGTCGGGCGCAAAGGCCACTATGCCGAGCAAAACGTTCATCTCCTCGCGGGTAAGCCTTGCGCGCTCGCACCCCTCGCCGAAGAGCCGGGACGACAGATCCTCCTCGATATTCGCGCGCTTGCGAAGCGAATTTATGTAGAAAAAAATCAGAAGCCCGATAACCGCCCCGAAAACGACTATTAACCCTATGATCGCGCCTTTGCCGACGGCCGGCCTTGTTATTCCCGAAAGATCGGAAAACGCCGCCGCCGCGAATAGCAGGCAGAGAGCCGACGCGCGGCGGGCGAGGAGGCATGCGCCGCCGGCCGCCTTCCCCGCCGCGTTCATATCGTTACCCGAGCTATCTCTATACGCCATCGCGCACACCCTTATCCGCTGTTACATCGCGCCGGCATTTCATAGAAATTACCGGCATTCCGACATAGTTATCGACACTTGAAACGCCGTTGACGGCGCCGCCGCCCGTTCCGGGCCTAACGTCCGCCATACTATATTATAATTTATGCGTAGGCGGTTGTCTACATATTTTTTTGTCAATCTCAAAATCAAGAAATACCCCTCTTGCCGCCGATAATTCTTTTTTCCTTGACGCCCCCCGTACAAGCATGTTATATTTAATAATGACGGGCGGCGTTCCGCCGCCGCCCGGCTCTGTTTTGGCAAGCAGTAAAATCGAAAACCGGGAGGGGCTTGTGGGCCGAAAAAATTCCGATAAGGGTGCCGTTGGCAGGAGGGGCGCGCTCGTGAGAAGCTGCGAAGCCGCCAAAATTCTGGGCGTTTCCCGCGAATACGTCAGGCAGCTGGTCATAAACAAGATAATGCCGCCGCGCTATCTGTTCAACGCGAACTCGTGGCGCAAAATCTACATCTTCGACAGGAAGCTCGTGGAGCGTTTCAACGACCCGCAGCAGCGCCGCTCCGTCAAATGGAAAGACCCGGAAAAGTGCGGCTGGATGACCGCCGTGGAGCTCTCCAAGACGCTCAAGTGCAACCCCGATTGGATACACAACGCCACCAAAAAGGGCTTCTTAGAGCCAGAAATCGTTATATCGAGCGGCAAACAGCTGTTCCGCCTCTACGACAAAAAGAAAGTTGAGGAGGCGATGGCCAAAAACGTGGACCGCCGCAGCGGAAGAAAAGGCCACTCCGAAAAAACCCTTCAGCTTATGGCGAGGATCAAGTCCCTCCACGCCAAAGGCCTGAACGACAGCCACATAGCCATTAAAACCAAATCCACGCAGCCTTTCATCTCAAAACTGCGCAAAGAAATGGGCCTGATATCCAACGCGAGAATTGCTTCGGCGAAGAGACGGGAAGAGCGGAATAAAAGACGTTGACGCGGGAATTTGACGATGCCGGGGCGCGATCAATCGCGCCCTACACCGCACCTTCCACATAAGGAATCTTCTTAAGCACATCCCCCAACAACCTGTTATTAAGGTTTTTGAGCCACTCCAGCATCTCGTCCGTAGACTCGATGACGTCTATCAGCGATATGCTCGCGGCGGCTTCGGCGAAGCTGATGTTGGATATGATCTCTTTTATGAGCGGGATGTTTCTCGGAATCACGCTGAACCTGCGCAAACCCAATCCCACCAACAGCACGGTATGCAACGGATGACCGGCCATCTCGCCGCAGATAGAGAGCTGCTTGCCGTTGTCGTTGGCGGTCTTTATGGCGCTTCTTATGATTCTCAGGAACGCGGGCTCCACGGGATTGTAGAGGTAGTTGACCTTGGAGTTGTTGCGGTCGGCGGCGCTGAAATACTGTATCAGATCGTTCGTGCCTATCGAGGCGAAGTCTATCTCCCTCATGAACATGCCCATTTCGAAGATGGCCAGCGGCACCTCGAACAGCACGCCGCACTTGGGCATATCCATGCCGAGCCTCGACGCCACCTCGCGGATGAACGCTTTGGCCTCGATCCACTCTTGCAGGGTGGTGACCATAGGGGCCATTATGGAGTAGTCGTGTCCGCGCCCGGCCTTCAGAATCGCCGATATCTGGGTTTCGAATATCTCCTTGCGCTCCAAAAATATCCTTATGGCCCGCCAGCCCATGAACGGGTTGAACTCCTGGGGCATGTCGAAGAACTGCGGGATTTTGTCGCCGCCGATGTCCATGAGCCTTATCGTGCAGTGCTTTCCGCGCCCGCCCTTCAGGATCGCCTCGTAGTAGGCCGTGTGCGCCTCCTCGGGCGGCATGTCCTTGCGGTTCGACAGCAGGTACTCGGTGCGCACGAGGCCTATCCCGTCGGCGCCGTTCGCCACGGCGTCGTCGACGTCTTCGGGGAGCGATATGTTGGCCAGCACCTCTATGCGTATTCCGTCTTTGGTGTAGACGGGGCGGTCCCACTTAGACTGCAACGCCTTGTATACGGCCTCGCCGTGAGTCTTCTTCGCGTACTCTTCCGCCACCCGCTTCTCCGGGCGCACGAAGACCGCGCCTTTGTCGGAGTCTACCAGAACCTCGTCGCCGGGCTTGATGTGGTCGGTGATGTTGCGCACGCCGGAGATGACCGGGATGTTGTACGAGCGGGCGAGTATCGCCGCGTGCGAGGTTTTGCCGCCGCTCGTCGTTATGACGGCGCTGATCTTCGAGCGGTCGTAGGCCAAGATGTCGGTGGGCGTGAGGGTGCGCAGCACGACGAGCACGGTCGGTTCGGCGAAAGTTTTGGCGCGGCCGCCCTCGTTGTTGAGGTAGAAGACCAATTTTTCGCAGACCTCGACCACGTCGCCGGCGCGTTCCTTGAAATAGGGCGTGTCGGCGGCTTCGAACCCTTTTATGAAATCGTTGGACACTAAACGGATGGACGTTTCCAAATCGAAGAGTTTTACGGACATCGTCTCCACGACCTGGCTTATGAAGACCGGATCGTCGAGTATGTATTCATAGGTGTTCAGTATCGACGGGTCAACCGCGCTGTCCAAGCTTTGCATCAGCTTTTGGTAGTCTTTGTGCGCCCTTTCGCGTATGGCGTTGAAGCGGACGATCTCGCCGCCGACCTCTTCGCGCGAAATGGACGCGGCGGCGGGGCCCTGCTGCTGGACGGCGCGGCCGACCATGAAGGCCTTGCCGATGCCCCACCCTATGACGACGGGCTCGCCTCTAAGCTCTTTGGGAGCTGCGTCGCCCGCGGCGTTCTTTTCGGCTTGACCCTTTTTCATCTAACTACCCCGCTTTGGGGAAGAGTTTTTTAAATTATCTTCCATATACCGGCAGCGAAATCCCGTACAAGCCTGTCCGTGGAGAACCATCCCATCTTTGATATGTTCTTAAGGCACCTGCTCCCCCATGCCTCTTTGTTTTTGAACAGGGCGTCCACGGCCTCCTGTTTATTAATATAATCAGCGAAATCCAATAATGCATAATTTCTGTCGGAATCTTTTAAGGAGGAAATCAGAGGGTAGACCGCGTGGCCGCCCGGCGCCTTCTGCAAATGCGAGTCGAGCATGGCGAATATCTCGCGCAAACTCTCGCTTTCGGCCAGCAGTTTTACGGGATTGTACGAGCCGTTCATGGCGATAAGCTCCTCCGCCGTCTTACCGAAAACGAAGACGTTCTCCTCGCCGAGACGCTTTATGAGCTCCAAATTCGAACCGCCCCGGCTCGCTATCGTCTGCGCCCCGTTGAAGGCGAACTTCATGTTGAAGGTGCCCGCCGGCTCGAACGCGGCCGTGGATATCTGCTCGGAGAGATCGGCGGCGGTGACCAACTCCTCCGCCCAGCCCACGCTGAAATTCGGGATGAAGACCACGCGCATCTGCTCGCGCGCGGCGGCGTCGTCGTTGACTATGCCGGCGGCGATGTTGATCAGGTGGATGATCTGCTTGGCCAAAAAATCGGACGGGGAGGCCTTGCCGGCGAAGATGTGGGCGCGGCGGCAGGCGAGCGTTCCGCCTTTCTTTATCTTGAGGTAGCAGTGCAATACGTAGAGTATGTGGAGCACCTGCCGCTTCGTGGTGTGGATAGGCCGGCAGTGAACGTCGAAGAGCATGGACGGGTCAACCGCCGCCCCGACCTTATCCCGCAGCGCGGCGCACAGCTCCGACTTCGCCCTGTTCTTAACATTCCCGAAACCCTTGAGTATGTCGGGGTTGGAGGCGTGGTCTTCGAGTTTTGAGAGCTCCTCGGGACGCCGCACCCATCCGTCGCCGATAGGACGGGAAATAAGGGCGGAGAGCGGCCTGTTCGCGCAGTAGAGCCAGCGGCGGTGCGAGACCCCGCTCGGCTTGCAGTAAAACTTCTCGGGGTACTGGCTGTAGTAGTTCGGGAAAAGGTGATTTTTCAGTATCTCCGTGTGCGCCGCCGATACGCCGCTCACGGAATTGGAGCCGAGCACCGCCATATCGGCGAAGCGCACCCGCTTGACCTCGCCCTCCTCGATGAGCGAAAGATTGCGCAAAAGGTCCAAGTCGTGGTTCCCCCGCGATTTGACGAAATCCAAATGCTCCATGTTGATATCGTAGATAACCTGCATTATCCTGGGCAAAAGCTGCGCGACTTTGAAGACGGGCCACGTCTCGACGTGCTCGCGCTGAACCGCGCTGCTCGAATAGGAGAAGACGCTCTGCGTCATCTTCCAGGCCTCTTTCCACTCCATGCCCTCCTGATCGACAAGCAGGCGCATCATCTCCGGTATGGCGAGCGCGCAGCGGCTGCCGTTCAGATGGATGGCGGTCTTTGCGCCTAAGTCGGCGATGTTGTTGCCGTTCTGCTTGTGGCGGCGGATTATGTCTTGCACGACCGCGCTCACCAAGAAGTACTGCTGGCGTATCCGAAGGTCGTGGGCGCGGCGGACGTCCTCGTCGGGGAAGAGCACTTTGGTTATGCGCCCCGACCGCGACTTCTCCTCGCACGCCCTCACGTAGTCGTTGTGGTTTTGGTAGTCGGGCAGGAATTCCTCGTTCGCCCGCGCCGACCAGAGGCGCAGCGTGTTGACCACCTCGTTGCGGTAGCCGACGACGGGGATGTCGTAGGGGACGGCGCAAACCTCCTCGGCGTTTTTCCATACGTACGGCCCGAGGGGATTGTTCGGATCGACGCGCGAAATCTCGCCGGAAAATTTTACGACATTCTCGTACTCCGGCCTCACTATCTCCCACGGGTGCCCCTTGTTCAGCCAATCGTTGGGGAACTCCACCTGCGCGCCGTTTTTTATCTCCTGACGGAACTGCCCGTAGTCGTAGCGCAGCCCGTAGGCCATCGACGGCAGACCAAGCGTCGCCATGGACTCGAGGATGCAGGCCGCCGCGCGGGCCTTGCCGCTGTTGCCCAAATCAAACTCGTCGTCCCTCTCGAAAAGCTCCTTCACCGATATGCCCAAGGAGCCGACCGCCTCCGTAAAGACCTCCTCTATGCCGAGATTGACCATGTTGTTGTAGAGGCTCTTGCCCAGCGTGTACTCCATGGAGAGGACGTAAATCCTGCGTTTGCCTATATACCCGCGCTGCGTGTTGATCCAGTGGTCCACGAACTCGCTGCGCACCGCGTAGGCCAGCGCCATGAACTTGTCGTAGACCGTGGCGGTCATCTCGTCCTTCACGAGGAAGTTGCGAAGGTAGCGGACGTAGGTGTTCTGCAAGTATTTGTAGTCCATCATGATGACGCGATTTCTCCGCCGCCGCGCCCTTTTTTCGGGGGGCATGCCGTTAATAGGGACACCTTACCTATATAATATATAATGAAAAATAATTCATTGCGGCGGGTAAATGGGATTTTTTAATTATTTTTGGGGGGGAGGGGGGATATAAAAGCAGGGGCGGGTTTAAAACCCGCCCCTGCGGAACCGAAATCAACGTTTACGCGGACACGTTATTCCACCGTAATAGTGACCACAGAGTGCGCCGGCATAGAGAGCTTCATACCCGGCTTAACCTCGATAGACTCCTCTTTCGGCCCTTTTTTGGCGTTCTCCGCGTTCAACAAGAGCTTTTTGGCCTTGCCCTGGAAGCCCGGAATGTTGATCGTTATGTCCGCCACGCTCTTAGGATGCTTGTTGACGATCATGAGCGACCTCTTCTTGCCGTCGAGCGTGTAATAGCTCGACACGCGGTCGTTCCCGGTGCCCGACTCCAGCAGCGACCCGCGTCCCAAGCTGTGGCTCGCCATTTTGAACGCCCAATACGACGGGCGCGGCACGTTGTCGCCGTCCGGCGCGCCGGTGCGCGAGAGGTAGCCGTAGTCGCCGCCCTGCGGGGTGATGCTGTTGTGGACGTCCCAATACGACGCCTGATCTATGTTGTGGTGCGTGAGCATCCCCAAATAGTCGGCCGCGAAGAGGGCGTTGACGATACCCAGCGTCTGGGGCCCCGGATCGAAGTCTACCGAGTTCCACTCCGTCAGCCAGACCTCGTACTTCTTGCCGGGTTCGCCGTACTCCTCAAGCTGATGCCGCACGCCGGGCATAATCTCATTCAGGGTCTGCGGCGCGGCCAAAAGACCCGCGTCGTTCTCCTGGTTGGCGTTCTGCGGGTAGTGGTGGACGTTCACGCCGTCAACCACGTCTTTGAGCTGCGCGAACGAATTCTTGTTCCACTCGCCCTCAAGCATCCAGACCGCCGTGACGACAATGCTCGGATCCGCCGCCTTCATCTGCTTGGCGAACTCCCTGGCGCGTTTGCCGTACTCCTCCGGCGTGCAGTGGTTGGGATGCCAGCTGCCGTAAAGCTCGTTGCCGATCTCCCAGTACTTCACGTTCGCCTTCTTGACCTTGTTGACGTGGGTGACCCACTTGGCCGCCTCCTCCGGCGTGCCGGTGCCGAAGTTGACCGTGATCATCGGCGTCGTGTTCGTCCTCTTGCAGAACTCCAAGAACTCGTCCGTGTCGACCATCCAGTCCTTCTTCTTCATCACCTCTTCCCAGTGATCCTCGTCGGCGCGCAGACCGCCGGGATAGCGCAGCACGTGGTGGTTCACGTCTTTAACGAACTTCTCCGTGGCCGACAGCAGCAGATCGCCGTCCCACAGCGCCACGTTGATGCCGAAGAGCCCCTCGTTTATCTTCTTCGTGATCACCTTGTCGCTGCCCGTAAGCGTCACGGCGACGTTGGCCGGATCCTCCTTGACTTTGGCGACCTTGTCGTTGGTCAGCCTGACGTTGTCGATCCTGTAGGTGCCGCGCGAACCCTCGCCGGCGGGCTTGAAGTCGAGCACCGTCACGCCGTCAAGGTCGAATTTGCCGTTCTGCACCGCGTCGTCCGGCTGGTAGTAGGGGAACTTCGAGAAGTTCTTGAACGGCACTATAACCTCCGTCCACCCCTTGTTGCCGCCCGACGGCGCCACGAATATCTCGTTGCCCTTGTCCTGAACCTGAACGGTTATAGGCTGATAGGGCTTATCCGTATAGAAGTCGAACTTCAGACCCCAGTGCTTCGTCCAATCGCGCTGCTCGGCGGGACGGTTCTGATCCCTGTAGTTGAAGAGCACGTCCACCCAGTCGCCCAACCTGTAGGTGATCTCCAAAGCCTTGCTTCCGCCGCCCGGCGCGCCCGACTCGGAGTACTTGAACGAGACCTCGGATTTGGGGCCGTTCGAAGACTCCCACTTCTGATCGCCCTCCGTCTCGTAGTCGTGCAGCTTGATCTCCGGGGCGCTGGACTTGAACGCGTTCCAGTAATCCTCCGGGTTCACGTAGCCGGGTATCTCCTCGATGAAAGAGATGTCCTTTACGTAGAAAGAGACCGGCTGATCGGCGGGGATCTTGTTCTCGCCCTTGCCTACCGAGAAGCGCACCTCCTGTATCTTCGCCCAATCCACCTTGGCGGAGACCTCGGCTTTCTTGCCGTCGTCCCAATAGAGACCCTCGGGCCTGAAAGAGCGGATCGGCACCATGTAGTACTTCCACGCCGGCTCGATCTTGCCGAAGTCGCCGAGGAGCAGCTTCGTCTGCACCTTCATCTCCGCGCCGGAGCTGTTTTTGCCCTGGTTGTCCA
>Ga0268262_10002129_pt1 | contig 23339 bp, 17 predicted proteins | sample TergutNc150P3_FD_190354 | JGI IMG/M metagenome (GOLD analysis project Ga0268262, IMG submission 190354) | Nasutitermes corniger P3 segment gut microbial community from laboratory colony in Florida, USA - Nc150 P3 (SPAdes) (version 2) | ecosystem: Host-associated > Arthropoda: Insects >...
TTAGAAGACCAGTTTTAACGATAGTATTATCGGCACTCATTGTGCTTTTTGGAGCGATAGGCTTGTATCAGGTGGGGGTTCGCGAATACCCTGCGATAGACCCGCCTATAATAGATGTCCGCACCACTTACACTGGCGCAAATGCAGAAGTTGTGGCAAACCAAATCACGGAGCCGTTGGAATCAGCCATTAACGGCATAGATGGAATACGAGCCATAACTTCAACTTCGCGCGAAGAGCAATCCAACATCACCGTGGAATTCTATTTGGGCGCGAATATGGAGCAAGCTGCCAACGACGTTAGAGACAAGGTCTCGCGTGCGCAGAGATTCCTCCCCGAAGATGCAGATATTCCAGTTGTTTCAAAAGCGGATGCCAATTCCACGCCTATAGTTGTGCTTTCGCTCGGCAGCAACACAATGAGCTTGCTGGACCTCTCGGATTACGGTGAAAGGGTTCAGGAAAAAATACAAACGGTTCCTGGGGTGGCGGAAGTTAGGCTGTGGGGTATAAAAAGATATGCGATGCGCATTTATATAGACCCTGTGCGCATGGCAGGGGCTAATTTAACCATAGACGTGATTAGGTCTGCGCTTGAAAGGGAAAATGCGGAAATCCCCGCTGGGCAATTGGAAGGGACGGCTGCTGCCGTGAGTTTGCGTTCAAGCTCAAAATTGAAAACAGAAGAGGATTTTCGCAATGTTATTCTGCTCGCAAATGGAGAAAAATTTGTGCGCCTGAGCGATGTGGCAGAGGTTGTGCTCGGTGCGGAAAACGAAAGAAACACTGTTAGGATGAATGCCAGACCTATGGTTTCTTTGGCGGTAATTCCGCAACCGGGTTCTGACCAAATCAAAATAGCGGACGAAGTTTTGAGCAGGCTGGAGAACATTCGCAGAGACCTACCGGAATCCATTGTTATACAACCCTCTTTTGACAACACTAAGTTTGTGCGCGCTGCGCTCTCGGAAGTCAGGGAGACTATTGCCATAGCCTTTTTGCTTGTCATAGCCATTATTTTCCTGTTTTTAAGGGATTTTAAAACAACTTTGATTCCGATGTTCACCGTTCCCATTTCCTTGATTGGCGTGTTTTTCCTTATTTGGATTTTGAATTTTTCCGTCAACATTTTAACGCTTTTGGGAGTTGTTCTTGCGATAAGCCTTGTTGTGGACGATGCCATCGTTGTTTTGGAAAATATATTCGCAAAGGTAGAGGAAGGGCTTTCGCCAAAGGAGGCGGCGGTTAAAGGCGTTAATGAAATTTTCACGGCGGTTGTGGCTACAACCCTTGTGTTATGCGCAGTGTTTTTGCCGTTGTTTTTCATGCAGGGGTTTACGGGGCGGCTTTTCAGGGAATTTTCCGTTGTCATAGGTGGTTCTGTTATAATTTCGTCCTTTGTGGCTCTAACGCTTGGCAGTATGCTCTCCAGCCGTTTTCTCAAAAAGAATGAAAAGCACAACCGTTTTTATATCGCAACCGAACCGTTTTTCAATAAACTCGCTTCTACATATTCCAGATTTCTAGGAAAAACCCTAAAGCATCCTATGCGGTGCATCCCTGTGATTTTAGTATGCGCGGTCATTGCCGTTTTTGCTTTTTTGAATTTGCCGAGTGAGCTTGCCCCGCTGGAAGACCGTTCGCGTGTTAATGTTCAGGTCACAGCTCATGAAGGTGCGCCCTTTTTGTTTATGAGCGATAAGATGAAAATAATAGAAAGTTTGATTATAGAAAAAGTGCCTGAAATAGACCGTATTCTTGTGCAAACGGCTCCGGGATTTGCCGGCATGGCGAATAACGGAAACGTCTCCATAATGCTCGTGGACCCTAAAAAGCGCAAAAGAACCCAACAGCAAATAGCAAACGATTTAAGGAGAATTTTATCCAAAGTAGAGGGTGTTAGAATTTCAATTCAACAGGAGCAAACTATTCGCGTAGGTTCGCGGAGCAGCTTGCCCGTGCAAGTGGTGGTTCAGGCAGCGGAGATAGATTCCCTGAAAAAATATTTGCCCGGTCTTATGGATAAAATTCAGCAAAGTCCGCTTTTAACAATGGCGGACGTGAATTTAAAATTCACAAAACCGCAGCTCGACGTTGAGATGAATAGAGACCGTCTGCGCGCTTCCGGCGTTACCCCGCGTGAAGTGGCAACCGCATTGCAACTGGCGTATAGCGGTTTGAGGTACGGGTACTTTTTAAAAGAAGGGAAGCAATACCAGATTATGGGAGAAATCAATTCCCAAAACCGTTCAGAGCCGGCATCCTTGCAAACCCTTTATATCAGAAACAATTCAGGGAAATTGGTTTCGCTAGACCAGCTTGTTGAATTAAAAGAACGTGCGGTTCCGCCGCAGATTTTCAACTATAACCGTTATGTGTCCGCAACAATTTCCGCAAGCCCCGCACCAGATGTTGCGCTGGGAGATGCCATAAGCGAAATGCAGGGCATAATTAAAAGGGAGCTTACAGATAATTTCAGAACGGAACTCACAGGAACTTCGCGGGATTTTATGGAGGCATCGGGCAGTTTGGCTTTGGTGTTTGTGCTTGCGTTGGTTATAGTGTACATGCTGCTGGCTGCCCAATTTGAAAGTTTCAGGCATCCCTTCACCATTATGCTAACCGTGCCGCTTGCCCTTTCGGGCGCGCTTGCCTCGCTTTATTTCGGAGGGCATACAATGAATATATTCAGCCAGATAGGGCTTGTGATGCTAGTTGGGCTTGTCACCAAAAACGGAATTTTAATAGTTGAGTTCGCAAATCAAAGGCATGCGACAGGGTTAGACCTTCGCCATGCCGTTGCTGGTGCTGCGGGAGCGCGTTTGCGCCCTATTTTAATGACAACTTCCACAACCATTTTTGGATTTGCGCCCATTGCACTTGCGCTCGGAGCTGGTGCAGAGAGCCGCGTTCCTATGGGCGTGGCGGTGATAGGCGGAGTAGTGGTATCTTTGGTTTTAAGTTTATTTGTGGTACCAGCAGCTTATTTATTGATAAGCAAAAATTCTTTGCGAACTTTATAAAAAAAATCCATTTATGACTAAACTTGAAACCTTAAAGCAGTATTTTGGCTATGACAGTTTTCGTAGCGGACAAGAAACGCTTATTGATGGAGTGATTGCTGGCAAAGATGTTTTGGGGGTTATGCCTACCGGAGCAGGGAAATCTCTGTGTTTTCAGATACCTGCGCTTATGATGAATGGAATTGCCATTGTTGTATCGCCGCTCATTTCACTGATGAAAGACCAAGTGAACGCACTCACACAGTCGGGCATTCCTGCGGCGTTTATCAATTCTTCGCTTAACGGATGGCAAATAGACAAAGCATTGCAGAAAGCCCGCGAAGGGGCATACAAGTTGATTTATGTTGCGCCCGAAAGACTGCTTGCACCTGATTTTTTAAATTTTGCGCAATCTGCCAAAATATCTATGCTAACTGTTGACGAAGCGCACTGCATATCGCAATGGGGGCAGGATTTTCGCCCAAGCTATTCCAAAATACCTGAATTTGCCGCAAGTTTACCTAATCGCCCAATTTTGTCGGCATTCACGGCAACAGCAACGGCGAAGGTACGAGAGGATATAGTTACTCTGCTTGGGTTAAACAACCCCGTTGTTTTAGTGACTGGTTTTAATCGCGAAAATCTCTATTTCGAAGTGCAAAAACCAAAAGACAAATATGCGGCACTCACCGCTTTTCTTAGCACTCAAAAGGAGCGTAGCGGAATTGTTTACTGCTCCACTCGCGCTACAGTTGAGGATGTTTGCGAAAAATTGAAAACAAATGGGCACAACGCTTCCCGTTACCACGCCGGACTTGCCGATGATGAGCGGCACGATAATCAAGACGATTTTCTATACGACCGCATACAGATAATGGTTGCTACAAATGCTTTCGGCATGGGAATAGACAAATCAAACGTATCTTTTGTGGTGCATTACAATATGCCTAAAGATATGGAAAGCTACTATCAGGAAGCCGGTCGCGCAGGGCGCGATGGTGCACCGGCAAATTGCATTTTGTTTTACAGCGGGCAGGACGTGCACACGAATTTATGGCTTATTGAAAACAGCCGCGATGTGCAATATCCCGACAAAGAGACGGAAGCCTTGCTCAAAGAACGCGACCGCAAACGGTTACGCGAGATGACCTTTTACTGTTCTACAAACGATTGCTTACGTGGCTATATCCTTAAATATTTTGGGGAGAAACCACCGAATTACTGCGGCAACTGCGGCAATTGCGATACGAATTTTGAAATGGTTGATATAACGGTTGAAGCGCAAAAAATCCTCTCTTGTGTAGTGAGAATGAAGGAGAGGTATGGGCAGAAAATGCTGATAGATGTGCTTCGCGGCAGTAAAAGCGAAAAAGTGTTGCGTTTGGGGTTAGACAAACTCTCAACTTATGGCATAAGCGAAAAAACTGAAAAACAATTGTACGAAATAATCAACCAGTTGATATTGACAGACTATCTTTTAAAAACCGATGACGAATACCCCGTACTCAAATTGGGAAATTGCGCAAGTGAAGTTTTACGAAACGGCAAAACCGTGCAGATGAAACTGTTAAAAGATAAACCGAAAGCGGAAATTATAACCTATAAAAAACAAAGCAGACCTGTTGACAATAGACTGTTTGCTGTTTTGCGCGAGCTAAGGCTAACAATAGCGAAAGAACAAAATGTCCCAGCATTCGTGATTTTCCCAGACAGTACCCTGATAGATATGTGCATAAAAATTCCTGCGACAGATGCAGAATTTTTAAATGTATCGGGCGTTGGCAGGGTAAAACTGGAACGGTATGGCGAAAAATTTTTAAAAACAATTGCGGAATTTAGTTCAAAGTTCCCTTAGTACTTGGAATTTCATCCGTGTTTTTCCCCTTGCCTATTGCCATTGCGGTTGCTCTTGCGAATGCTTTGAATATGGCTTCCATGCAGTGATGCCCGTCTTGCCCGTAGAGCAGTTCTATGTGTAGATTCATTTTGGCATTTTCTGCAAGGCTTTTGAAAAAATGTTCCCACAAACTGGAATCCATTTCGCCTATTCTCGCTGGCAAACTCCCGCGCAAAACAAAGGCAAAACGTCCGCTGAAATCCAAAACGACTCTGGCTAAACATTCGTCCATAGGTGCAAAATAAAAACCAAAACGCTCAATGCCTTTTTTATCGCCAAGAGCATGATTCAAAGCGGTTCCCAAAACTATGGCTATGTCTTCCATGCTATGGTGAAAATCTATTTCCGTGTCACCTTTGCATATAAGACTTAACTCAATTCCCGCGTGGGATTGAAACAAATTTAACATATGGTCTAAAAATGCGCTACCAGTTTTTATATTGCCATTTTTTGCAGAATCCAAATTCAAACGTAGCTCTATATCGGTTTCCGTTGTTTTTCTTGAAATACAGGCTTCTCTCATTTTTTGTCCTCTGCTTTTGATAGTTCTTCTTTCTCAGCTTTTAATTCTTCATTCGCCTGTGCTTTCTTTTCAGCTTCATCAAATTCTTTTAACGGTTTTGAATAACGTTCCTCTAAATTTTTGCCGAAAATTTCCGCTTTTTTATGCAACTCAGTTAACTGCATACTGGCGTAAGCCAGCAAACCGATAGCTAAAATAAATCCCAATAAGAACAGAACTATATAAATAGCCATCTGGCTAGCCTTATCTCAAATCCCTATTTATCTTATCCACTATCTGCCCTTTGTGAAAAGTAATTGTATTGTATCTGCCGTAATCAAGTCTATTGCCGTTTATGAACAATCTTGTACGAGCAGGAACGGTTATGGTTATTTGTGAAGAGTCTTTACGGGTTATATAGCGATATGATACGTTTTTGAACCAACCCATGGCTGTATTCACACCCGCTTGCTTTACACCGCATTTGTCGTCTGTAGGCGATGGCGTGCATTCAAAGCGAAGCGTATCTATTTTATTCAGATTTTCCGAAAGCGTTGTTGTGGGAACGCTGACTTGTTGTTCCATTGGTTCACTTTGCTGTGGCAATGAATCGGGAATGTTCTCGGTACTATCTTCCTCCGCAAGCATCTCTTGATTCATTGCTAAGGGAGCTTCCTGTACAGGCTTTTCTTCATAACCATCCAATATCTTCTTAGCGAAAAATAGAATCACAAAGATAGCCAAAATAATTATTATGATTATTTTTGAGATGTTACCGGACGATAAGCCGTTTTTATTATTTTGCTCGTCAAAAATGTTTGCCTGTACCACTACTCCGAGCTGTGAATTTATCTCTACAGACAACCTTTTAAGCACAGCGAGCTTATCTATGGATAATTTTTCGCATATAGACCCTATATAGCTTCGCAGGTAGGCTTCTGTAGGGAAAAAGCTCCAGTTGTTCTCTTCTATTGCCTGTAGCACGTTTAGCCCCAAGCGGATGAATTTTGCGAGTTGTTCTAACTCCAAACCTCTAGCTTCACGGACGCGGCGCAAGTAACTGCCAACCTTTTCGTCTGCGCCTTGGCTTAATTTACTCTCTTGTTCTTCTACCATAAGTTCTCCATTTATTTTATCCTGTTAAGAGCTTCTAAAGTCAAGGCTATGGGAAGCCCCATAACATTATAAAAACAGCCGTTTATAGATTCTATAAAACGTGCTCCTTTTCCTTGTGCTCCATAAGCTCCAGCTTTGTCTGCATATTCCATTGTAGAAATATAATCTAGAATTTCCAAATCGGAATAATTCCTGAAATATACCTCGGTCTGCTTTTCCCCCAGAAATAAAAGTTCGCTGTTTTTGCAAAGAGCAACGCCGCTAATCACTTTATGAACCCTATTTCTCAATTTTTTCAGCATTTCAAGGGCATCTTCTTTATTTTTGGGTTTGCCAAGAACTTCATTTTCGCAAAAAACTAGAGTGTCACTCCCAAGCACAAAATTGTTCTGGAATTTTGCAGACACGTCAAGGGCTTTTCTCTTTGCCAATTCTTTTGGAATATTCTCTATGGGAAAATTCGTAATGCTTTCTTCGCAACAGGGCTGCTCTATGCGGAACTTAATTCCCAACTGTTCAAGAATTTGTGCTCTTCTAGGGCTTTTGCTTGCGAGTATCAACGAAAAAGTCATAATGAATCCAAATATTGAGGATAAACTTCTATTGAGTAGTTGTTTTTTACTTCAGCTAGCCATTTTTTTTCTTTGTCTGTTCGTTTTTTGGAAAGCACTGCACCTCGTATTTGCGGCATAGCTTCGGAAAATGGTATGTAAGAAGCGGAATCCACGCGAAACAATTCTTTATTATCCTCATAAAATTCCTGCAATTCCTTGTCTGAAACAACATCTATCACGTTATTATTTATTATTAATCTGAGCCTATCAATCAAAATTTTTTTCTCTGCGCTTTTTAGCAAGTATTGTACAGAGGAATCTTTATGCAAACCTCTTTTCAAAGCTTCTTTATACATCACCTCGGAATTTATCCAGGCGTCTATATAGTTAACCCATTCTTCCTTTGAAAAAGAATCGCCTTTGGTTTTTGCCTCTCTGAGGTCATTCAAGCGAAGTTTTGAATTTTCAATTTCAGCTACGACCATAGGAGGTTCTTTCCAAAAATCAAATTCGCATGAGAACTGAGTTGCGTATAAAACTAACATAAGCGCAAAATTCGCTTTTTGTAAGATAAAATTCATTTTGACTAATATAGGAAATTTTTATTTACTATATTTTAGCTATGAAAAAACTCCTCAAAATCTTAGGCATTGCAGCCATCGTCTTTGTCATCGCTTTGATTGTCGCATTTTTTGCGATTAAACAGGCGTTTCCACCCGAAAAAATAAAAGCTCTTGTTGAGAAGGAGGTTTCCGATGTTCTCAAAAGGGAGGTTTCTGTTGGCGGAGCAGGTTTTAAAATATGGCCCCTCGGCATTCAAATAAAAGAGGTAAAAGTTGCAAACAACCCAAGTAACGGGTTTAGCAAAGAACCGCTTTTGGATTTGCCGCTTGCCGCTGTCAAAATAGATTTGGCGAAACTCCTTATGTTTCAAGTCGCCATAGACAAAATATCTCTGGAAGATATGAGTTTGCTCTACGAGGTTATGCCGGACGGTAGAACTTCCATAGATGGCTTGGGTGGCGAGCCAGATACTGTGGCTCAAGTTAAAGACACATCAAAACTTGATTTATCAAAAATTGAACTGCCGGGTTCTCTGGCTTTAAACTCATTTAATATAAAGAACGCAAAGGTAATTTTCAATGACCGCTCCCAAAAAAGAAAAATCATTTTGGGTAGCATAAATTTGAAAACAAGCCTTTCCTTGGATAAAACTCTTGAAAATGTCAAAACCTCAACCGACCTTACATTAAATGAAATTTCTCTTGAAGATGCGGGGCTTGGGGTTCGCAAGGGTGGCATAAGCGTATTTTTAAATACGGATATAGATGCGAATTTGCGAGTTCAGCACGTAAATATTCAAAATTTTGCCGCAGGTATGAAAGCCGCAAATATCAAATTAAGCGGAACTATAGACAAATTTTTAGAAGACGTAAAAACTGTGGATTTAAAAATTGAATCAAATCAAATAAATCTAGCAGAGCTTATAAAAGAAATACCCGCTGGAATAAACCCTGAAATTTCAAAGGTAAGCGCAAGCGGAACCACATCTTTAAATGTCGCGGTTAAGGGCGATATAATTCCAGATAAAATTCCATCGGTTAGCGGAAATTTGGTTTTGAACAATATTGCCGTTAGCCACAGCGATTTACCAGCAGGATTAAGTTCCTTAACGGGTAATATAGCTTTCACGGAAAATACCGTGAGCATAAAGCCCTTTTCATTCCAGCTTGCTGGGCAGCTGACAAGCGTTTTATTAGAAGCGAGCAATTTGCTGTCTCCGCAACCGAGTCTGGATAATTTATCGGTAAATGCAAAACTTGACTTGGGTGTATTGTTTGCGCTGGCAAGCAAAATTGTTTCCATTCAGGAAATTAGCGAACTTGCAGGCAAGGTGGAAGCCACTCTCGGCGTAAAGGGTATTGTGGATCCTGCTCATCCTGAAAAACTCTCTGTTAACGGCAACGTGAGTTTGCAAAACATAGTTACCAAAACTCCATTAATCCCAGATGCAGTTTCTGTGAATGGTGCTGTTAAGTTTTCAAATACGGAAATTTCTGTTGAGCCAGCGGTGCAAATTGGAAAATCCGACGTTAAGGTAAAAGCTGTTGTGAAAGATTATTTAGCTATGGTGATGCCTAAGCTTGCGGCAGGCAAAAAAACAAACATAAATGTAAATGTCAGTTCCTCTAATCTAGAGTTAGACCGTTTGCTACCCCCTAGCGACGCTACACAGCCGCCAAAAGAAGATGAGGTTCCAATGGAAATTTATCCTGAGCTTCCAGACGTAGTGGCAAACGTAAATGTGAATTTGGCAAACACGGTATTTCGTTACTTGACTCTTTCCGATTTTAATTTGGAAGTTAATTTTGCAAACAGCAAGGCAAATGTAAATAGCAAAGGGCGCCTATATACAGGCGGCTTTAATACCAGTGTGGCAGTGGATTTGAGCAACAGAAAATCTGCTAATGTGAAATTGGCATTAAACGTAGATAAAGTTGAAGCCAACGACTTCATATCCAATGGAAGAAAAAATATTTCTGGCGACTCTGAAATTGCAAAGCAAATTCAGAATTTAGACAACACCGTTTTTGGAAAATTCAGCATGAAATTAAATGTTAGCACCAAAGGCTTGCCGCAAAACTTTGTGGATAATTTAACCGGTCCTATTTCCGTACAAATCACAAATGGAAGTTTGAAAGGCTCAAAAATACTGGGAAATATTGGCGATGGCCTTTCAAAATTTGAGATTGCCGGCAAAAAAGTTTTGAATCCTCCGGTGAGCAACAAAGGCGATATGAACTTTGACGACCTGAAAGCGGAATTTGAAGCGAAAGACGGGCAACTTTTGGTTAAGGATTTTGACATAAACGCCAAGTCTTTTGGTTTGCTTGCCTTTACGGGTGCGGTAGGCTTTAACGGTGATTTAAAATTGAACCTGCAAAATACTTTGAGTCCGTCAATAAGTTCCAATTTGAACAACTTGACAAAGGCAAGCCCTGTTTCGCTTTATCAGAAAGATTCAAAAGGGAATGCGGTTTTATTCTTTAATATTGGCGGCTCATTTACAGACCCAAAAGTCACGCTTGATGCAAGTAAGAACAGCAATCCTATAAGCGAACTTAAAGATATGGCAAGCGCAAAACTAAATGAGGCAAAAGACAAAGCTGCGGCAAAGCTAAACGAGGAAAAAGCCAAATTAGAGGCAAAGAAAAAAGAACTTGAAGACAAGGCAAAAGCCGAAGCCGAAGCTAAGAAGAAAGAAGCGGAAGCAAAAGCAAAAGCCGAAGCAGATGCCCAAAAAGCAAAAGCCACCGATGCCGCAACCAACAAAGCCAAGGATGCGCTGAAAGGGTTTAAGAGATGAGGCTTTTGAGCATACTATGGCTTTTATGCCTGAACCTTATTTGCTGCTACTTGCCCTTGCCGCCTATGGGCAGCAGGATGGAATTGCTATAATCAAGTCATTTACAGACGAGCGTGATGGCAAGAAATACAAGACGGTTGTGATAGGGGAACAGACTTGGATGGCGGAGAATTTGAACTACAATGCAATCGGCAGCAGATGCTACGACAACAAACCTCTCAACTGTTACGAGTACGGGAGGTTGTATAATTGGGCTACGGCTACGGCGGCTTGCCCCAAAGGTTGGCATTTGCCTACCGAAGCAGAATGGGAAGCATTGACGGCAACGGTTGGCGGTTCTTCAACAGAAGGCAAATACCTTAAAGCTACTAGCGGCTGGAACGACGATGGCAATGGAGAGGATGCTTACGGCTTTTTTGCCCTGCCGGGTGGCTACGGCTATTCCGGTGGCAAATTCGATAGCGTTGGCAACTACGGCTACTGGTGGAGTAGCTCGGAAAACGATGACAACGATGCCGCCATCCGGAACATGAACTACGACGGTGAAGATGCCTACTGGGACTACTACAGCAAGAGCTTTTTGTGCAGTGTTCGTTGCTTGCAAGATTAATTTTCGCGGGATAATGACATTCGGGGTTATAACCCTTGACAAAACAGCCAGAAATTGCTATATTTAACCTAAAATATTGGAGAATTTTATGAGCCGTATATGCGAAGTAACAGGAAAAAAGGGTTTGATGGGGAACCGCGTGTCTCATTCCAATCGTAAAAAAAAGGTCAGATTATTGCCAAACCTGCACAAAAAGAGTTTTTTTATTCCAGAAGAGAACCGCTGGGTTAGCCTTCGCGTTAGCAGCCAGGGTTTAAGAACCATAGATAAAAAGGGAATACGTGCCGTTGCGGCTGAACTTGGCGTTTAGTTTTGCGGATTTTTTTGCATATTTAAAAGCGTTACTCACAAAAAGAACGCTGGGATTTTCGGATATTGACTATCCGCAAACGGTTCAGCATTTCATTTTGGCTTCATTCCCGCATACTTTTTGCAATTTTTTGCTCATTTTGGCAGTTAGTTTTTGTACGCTTGGCATTTTTTTGTTTTTTTTAACCGCCAAAATGGAAATGAGGGGCAATTTTAGCGAATTATCCCGTTTTTTGTGCATGGATAAGCATAAAATCGCAAAGCAAGCAAGACTTGCAGCACTATCAAAACAAGTTTTATTTTGGAGTTTTTTTTCACCCGCTATCTTTATCATTTTATTGCTTTTTGAGGCAAAATTTGAAATTTTGGGGCTTGGGAGCACCATAAAAATAGCTTTTTATCACGAAGATTTTTCGTTGTTTTACGGCAGTTTGTGTTGTGCCATTATGTTTATTTTAGCAATTAATATATTCTTTTTAACGCTGAGAAACATTTTACCGCATAAATAATATGGTTATTTCTTGGGTGGATTTTTCTATTACAGATTACATAAAGCCTTTTTCCTTGAGCTTGGAAGAAAATGATTTTCTGTTTTTGGCTGGCGAAACTTATAGCGATAAGCTTTTGCGCGCCCTTGCCGGGTTTATGCCTGAAGAATGCAATTTTCAAGACTCCATAAGGATTAACGGACAACGCATGAAAAGTAACGATGCATTTAAATCTATGCTATTGCCAAAAAATGCCATAGAATCTTTTCCTTCGCACAGAACAATAGGGGATTTTGCGCTTGATCTGTCGCCTATCGGTACAACAAAGAAAAAACTTGTGAATTACGCAGCTATCCATGGCATAGAAAAGTATTTTCTCTATAGTAAACCCTCTAAAATCCCCTTACCGATTTTGCAGAAAATTTCTCTTTGGCTTTATTCGCTTAACACAAGTTCAGTTATTTTTGTAGAAGAACCGGAAGGCGGATTTTCCGCCGATTGCAGACCCTTTGATTTTTTGCAGAGTTTGCTGAAAAATGGCATAACCAGTTGCATAGTTTATTCAACTAATGAAAAGGATATAGTTTTACAAAAAGCCCGCGTCATGCAATTTTGCACAGCACGTATTGCTATTTTTTGCGCAGACAGGCTTGTTGAAGAAGGTGTCGCTACTAAAGTATTGGAAAATCCTATTCATTCCTATACAAAGGAATGGCTTAAATTAGGTTCAAGGGGGCAGAGAAAAAACGGTTCTTTATGGCAATATTGTTCACCTGACTGCCAAGAGCAATATAACTGCCCTGTAAAACAGAGCATAAGCCCTCCCTTATGGGACTATGAACCAGACGGTTCGCACAAGGTTATATGCAATTATATCCTCCAATAATGCAAGTCCAGCAAATACGCGAGCAACTCTTTTCCTTCCGTATTCTGCGATAATTCTTCCACCAGAGGAATGTAGCGCCGCATTCTCTCGTTTTGTTTCTGTCCCAAAAATCTGCGTTCTCTGTCCAATTTTGCCTCAGCCCTCTGACGAATGCGGCTCGCCAATTCATCTTCATTTATAGGTTGCATTTTAATAAAGTTTATGCCAAAATCCGCAGCGGTTTTTTGAATTTCAATTTCCTCTACCGGAGTGATTAAAGAGATTGCAAGCCCGCTACGCCCTGCTCTTGCCGTGCGTCCGCTCCTGTGCACATAAACCTCATGGTCACCGGGGTGGTCGTAAACAATAACATGCGTCACATGGCTAACATCTATGCCGCGAGCGGCAACATCCGTGCATATCAAAAGTTTTAATTTGTTTTCTCTGAATTCGCTCAAAACTCGTTCGCGCTCGGCTTGGGAAATATCCCCGGAAAGGGCTTTTACCGGGAAACCGTAGTCCCGCAAAACTTGCTCCAAATATGCTATATCTTTTTTCGTATTGCAAAAAATCATGCAACTTTCGGGATTTTCCCATTCCAAGATTTTTATGAGCAGGGAATCTTTGCCCATAGCATCGGAGGCGTAATAGCGATGTTCCAAATTTTTCGCTATAACCTGGTCGTAAGAAAGCGAAAGAAAATCGGCATTTGGGCGTTGGAATTCCCGAGCAAGGCTTTTTACGGTTTGGGGAATAGTGGCACTGAACATGGTGCAGGAAATTTGCTTTGGCAGGTAGCGGCGAATGCGTTGCATATCGGGATAAAATCCCATGCCCAGCATCTCATCGGCTTCGTCCAAAACCAAATCGCGAATGCTCCTGAAATCTATGTTGCCCCTTTGAGCATGGTCTAGCAAGCGGCCCGGCGTTGCAACTATTATGTGTACCCCGTTTCGCAAAGCGTGAATTTGATTCTCAAAGCCAACGCCGCCAAAAATTGCGCAGGAACGAATGCCAAGCCCTTTGGAAAGCAATTCCGTCTCGCCATGAACCTGCAAAGCCAGCTCGCGAGTGGGAACCAAAATAAGAACCTGCGGATAAACATGTTCGGAAACTATAACTTGCAAAAGAGGTAGCAAAAATGCTCCAGTTTTTCCGGAGCCTGTTTTAGACTGAATCAGCATATCCCTGCCTTGCATCATATAGGGAATGGTCTTTTTCTGCACAGGCATCAATTCGTTCCAGCCAAGCTCTTTAATAGTTCCCTGTAGATGTGGCGGCAGATCTTCAATAGAATAATCAGGTAGCTTATCTTGTGGTTCTTTTATTTTAGCAGGAATGCTAAAAGGCGAATCTTCAATCATTTTATTCTCCATTAGCTATTATTTTAATCATCAATATCCAACACAATACTCTCGTCCCTTTTCGCTCCTATAGAAACTATTCCAATTTTAACGTCAGCGAGTTCAGAAATTCTAGTTAAATATTTTTGCGCATTAGGCGGCAAATCGCTCCAAGAACGGCATTTGGCAGTTGAGCATTCCCAGCCAGGTATAGTTTCGTAAATAGGCTCGCAAAGAGAAACTTGCGCCAAGCGGTTTGGAAAATACAACAAATCCTTGCCTTCCAGCCTGTAACTTGTGCAAATCTTGATTTCTTTGAAGGTATCCAATACATCCAACTTAGTTATAGCCAGATGAGTCAATCCATTGACGGCGGCAGCTTTGCGAACTACAGGAGCGTCAAACCAACCACAGCGACGGGGTCTGCCAGTTGTGGCACCATACTCCCCACCTATTTCACGGAACTTTTCCCCTATTTCATCGGAAAGTTCCGTTGGGAAAGGACCGTTGCCAACTCTTGTGGTATAGGCCTTTACAACGCCAATTACCTGGTCTATGGTTGTTGGTCCAACCCCGGAGCCGCAGCTTGCATAGCCAGCTACCGTATTTGAGGAGGTGACAAAGGGGTAGGTTCCGTGGTCCACATCCAAAATTGTCCCTTGAGCACCCTCAAAAATTATCTGTTTTTTGTTTTTTAAGCTTTCAAACAAATAAGAAACAGTATCGCAGATATATGCTTTCAATTGCTTGCCAAATTCCAGATATTCCTTTATCACAGGCTCCGGATCTATAGATTCTGAACCGAACATCTTTTTAAACTCTTCGTTTCTGAACACGGCTATATCTTCTATGCGAGTTCTTAGCTCTTGCTCATTTAGTAAATCGCCAACCCTAACCCCGTGCCTGTTCACCTTATCGCTATAACAGGGTCCAATGCCTCGCCCCGTGGTTCCAATGGCGGATTTCCCTGCTTTAGCTTCTTTTAGCTTGTCGCAGGCTATGTGCCAAGGTAGCACTACGTGAGCGTTTTCAGCTATCAAAATTCGGTTTTCCACGGAAATACCCTTTGCTACAAGGTCTTTTATTTCTAAAATCGCCTGTTTGGGGTCAAAAACAACGCCGTTTCCTATTACGCAAACCTTATTTGGATGCATTATCCCGCTTGGAATCAGATGAAAAATAAATTCCCTATCATCCGCTTTTACCGTATGACCCGCATTTGCGCCGCCTTGAAATCGGACTATTATATCCGCATACTGCGTTAAAAAATCCACGATTTTGGCTTTCCCTTCATCGCCCCATTGCGAACCTATTACTACTCTGTTTGGCATAAGTAGCAAAAAATACAAAAAAATCTACCGTTTTTTGTTTTTTTTTTGTATTTTATAAAATATGCAAAAGGGTTGTTCTATGCAAAAATATTTTTTTGGCGGTTTATTAACCGTTTTGGCGTTTGCCGTTTCTTTAATCTCTTGCGGAGGGAAAATTTCCGAACAAGCCGACTGGCGAAACAAGGAGATAAATACCTCTTTCAGGGGTAAAGGTATTGACGGTTATCGTTTTGACAATTCCACCGCTGAACAAGCGGATTTTCAAAATGCCGCGGGCGTTAACCCCGTATTCAGAAAAGTTGAGTTCACCAATGCGAGATTTCAAAATGCCATGCTTGAGAATCCCGATTTTTCTGAGGCTAACTTGGAAGGGGCTAATTTTTCGGGTGCAGATATGCGAGGAGCTGATTTTTCAGGCGCAAATCTGGAAAGGACTACCTTTTACAAAACTGTACTTTTAAATAACGAAAGCGAAGCTCTTCCAAAAGCGACGTCTTTCTCCGGAGCTTCATTTATAGGTGCGAATTTAACCTCTATGAAAGTATCTGAGGGAATTAATTTCAGAAGTACCGATTTAACAAACGCAAAAATTATAGAAGTAGATTTAACTGGAGCGGATTTTAATGGAGCAGTTGTTCAAAGAGCGGATTTTTCAGGTTCCAATCTCGCTGGCACCAGTTTTAAAGGGGCACAGGTTTCTGGAGCAAATTTTTCTAAGTGCAATTTAACCAACGCCAATTTTATAGACGTGGATTTAAGCAACACCAAATTCTTAGGAGCTGGTTTGCAAAGGGTGGATTTTGGAGGGGCGGTGTTTGGCAATGCTGATTTCACCAGTGCGGATTTTTCGTTAACATCGTTTAGCAATGCGGATATGAAAAAAGTAAAGCTTCAAAAGGCTATTTTTTCGCAAGCCAGTTTATCAGACATGAATTTCGATAAGATGAATATAACCAACGTTGTGTTTGATAAAAGCTCAGTTAGCAACGGAACATTTAAAATGACCAAAATGCAAAGTACCAGCTTTTATAGCGCCGATGTAGATAAATGCGTATTTATTGAAGCGGATATGAAAAATGTTGTTTTTGCCGATGTAAGCATGAAACGTTCTGTGTTTGTAAAATCCGATTTAACCAGAGCTAATTTTACAAATTCCAATTTAGACAGACTTATATTTGAAGAAGTGACTATGGGTAACGCAAATTTTGAAGGTGCAAAGCTTAGTCAGATAAGCTTTCTTGGTACAGATCTTCAAAATGCCAGATTTAATGCTGAAACCATATTGGACAGAGTGGATTTTTCTGGTGCGGATTTAACTCGCTCAAAAATGGATAATATTCATGCTAAAAATGCTATAAAAGTTATGTTTGATGAAAAAACAAAATTCCCTTCGGGTTTTGAACCCGATAGCCTGAATTTCATATATGTAGGCAAAATAGAATCAACAAAAAAGAAAAAGAAAAAAGAGGTTGAAGAAGAAGAAGAAGTAAAGGATAAAATAGAAGCACCTGTAACGAGTAAAAAGAAAAGATCTGTTGAACCTCCACCACCGCCGCCGGAGCCTAAAAAGCGCACCAAGGCAAAGAAAAATAGTTAGCGGTTAGCGACCATTTGCCAAAGTTATCTTTTTGCACGATTCTTCTCCTGCTGGTTTTTACCAACGCTGCAGGTTCTCCATCTTGGAAATTGCACATTACCGGAGCTAAAATTTATAGCGAACGCTTTTTGATTGAACAATTGGACTTGCCTGCGGAAATGGATGTGATTTCGCCGGAAAGGCGGAATTTCATAATTAAACTTGCAAAAGGGAATTTGGATGATTTTTACCAAAGTAATGGTTATTTTAGCGAGAATATTTCACTTAAAGTGAACGAAGAAATAATTGATTCCGTAATTGTTGAAACTTACTTATTCGAAATATATGAAGGCGAAAGATATAAATTTGGAAATGCAATTATTGAGTTTACCGCAGGACCGGATTCTCTTATTGGAACAGATAATCTGGCAGTTCCGAAAGGAGGATTTTATAATCCAGAGCAAATAAGCAATGATAAAAAAGAAATCAGAAATATTTATCAGAAAAACGGTTATTTACATATTACAATTGAGCATTTGGAATACATAGACACAACAGAAAAAAAAGTTGATGTCCGATATTTTGTGGACCCTAAAAATCAAGTTCGTATGGGTAATTTCAAAAGTAGAGCTTTTCGCTCTGGATTTAAACCAGGTCAAACAGAACCAGAAATTGGACTTTCCGATACAGCTTGGCTGAATAAACTATGGGAAATTCCGCAGGGTTTCATAATAGACGGGCAGTATTACTTTTCATTCAGGACAAAATTATTTTCAACGCAACTGTTTTCGCAGATTCAAGTGGAAGATTCCCTGCAAGAAAATGGCCTCTCCGATATCACCTTGACCGCTTATGAAAGGGTTCCGGGTGAAGCAAGATACGGTTTCTTTTTTGAACAGATTTATGGTTTTGGGATATCGCTCTCTTCGTTGCATAGAAATTTGTCAGGTTCTTTCCATGAGCTTGGGGTTGGAGCCACGCTTGCAGAAAATCGCCAAGAACTTTCTCTAAACTATGCCCATCCCTTGCTCTTTGGAACTCGCATATCATGGATACCTACGGCTATAAGGTTGGATGAAAAAATAATTTTCAATCACGAAAAATTACCCTCTCCTGTTGACCCCGATAGCCTTGTGGAAAGATGGGAGGTTGTGAACAGAGCAGGTTTAACATTTGGGCTTTCTAATTATATTCGTTATAGGAATATGTTTGATCTCAGGTTTTTAAGGTTACAAGGCGAAGATTATTTTAAAGTAAAAGCCGAAACAGGTTTGATTTTCGATTTTACCGATAATAGTTACGACCCAGTTTTGGGTTTAAGATTAGTTCCTAATTTGGGTGCAGGTGGAGAATTGCAAAATGAATCATTTGAAAAAATTACGGAGTTCTGGAAAATAAGTTTGGAACACATATTTACTTATGTAGATGCATCTGCATTTGTTTATTTTCCAATATTCAGGAATCTATTGAGTGCGGTTGCCTTTAGCTATGGAAATGTTTTTAGAAAAGCTTCTTCCGATGATGCTGAAATTTTTTATCAGGGTGGTGGACGAACCCTGCGTGGTTACCGCTTTAGGAGCGTATTTCCATACAAAATCAATTCAGAAGACGCTAATTCCTTGTTAGGCGGTAATTCGCCACAATACTTTAGAATAAATGAAGAACTTAGGATAATTCCACCCTGGAGAACGCTCAGGAGTTTTCAGCTTGTACAATTCACAGATTGGGTTCATATAAGCGATTCAGATAAATCCTATAACGTAGCGCAGGAGATGTCTCTTGGGCTTGGACTACGCTATAAATGGCAATTTTTGACTATAAGACTGGACTATGCCCTAAAAACAAAATTTGATGATTTTAAACTGGACAAATTCAGTTTTTCACATTTTGTTTTTGATTTATCACAAGCGATATAAATTATTTGCTCATTTTTTTATACCGTATTTTTTCAACAAGCGAAGCTGTGATGGGAAATACAGCTATATGAGCGAGCGCTATGCTCAAAGTTCCTATAACTGTTACCACACCCAAATTTCTTAAACCGGGATGCGATGAGAAACTCACGCTTACAAACGCTGCTATTGGTATTAGATAGGAAATAATCACTGTTCTACCGCTATTTACGCAAACAAATCTGAGAGAACCTGTTCCCTCTTCCCAAAACCTTTGCCATAAAAATAGAGAACCGTCTATAGAAATACCTATAAGGAAAGGCATGGCTAAAATGCTGTAAATTGTTAAGGGAATGTCAAATAAATTCAAGATTCCCAAGAACCAAAAAAATCCAAGCACAGGGGACAACAAAATCAAAAATATATGATTTCTCATATTTTTAAATATCAAAAGCCAAAACAAAATCGCTATACAGCCGAGAATTACGCTGAGGCGCAATTCCGGCAAACTCAAGTCCATCAAAGCGGCACGTATTACTAACTCTCCCGTATTTTTAAGCTGGGTACCGAAAACGGAAATTTCGTTAATGCTTTTTGCAAATCTGCGGCATTCAAGTCCATTATCTATGTCTAATTCAGGAAAAATAAAGCCGAATTCCCCCAAACTTCCGTCTTTGCCAAAAAATTTCAATTGATAGCTTTCCGGTAAGTCTGCTATTTTTACAGCTTTTAAATTCCGACTTCCCATCATCTTACTTACATTTGCCGAATCGTTACCTTGCAATGTTTCCAAAATTTCAGGCGTTAAAGCGGAGTGTATCTCGTCCAAAATTCTGAGCTTCTTATCCTGTTCTCTTGGCAAAAGGCTTGCGAGCGTCACCCAATTCATTTGCGGATAGTTGTCTGCGGCAGCTTCTGCATACTTTGCATTTGGGAAAAATACTATGATTGGCTCCGTATAATATTCACCTATATCCTTTAGAGTTCTGTATACAAGTTCAGACGGTTTTGGAAATTCCGTTTTTGAAAAATGGTATTCCATTCTTGGAAAAATCCCTTGCATGACAATAGCAACTGAGAATATAAAAATTGCAATTGTATATATTTTCCTTACATTAAGAGGTTCTGGTGAAAAGTCTGAACGTTTAAAAATTATTCTGGCATATAAGGTAAATTTACGTTTTTTCTGCAAAACTGTTAGCATTGCTGGAAGAATAGTGCTTATAGCTATCCAGTCAAATAAAATTCCAAACCCGCCTGCAATTCCAAGCTCTCTCATTCCTTGTAAAGGAACAGAAGATAAACAAAAGAACATAGATGAACTTATAAATGCGCTAACGGCAAAAGGTTGCCCAATACCCAACAAAGTACTCTCCAACGCGAGTTTGACGCTTAAACCTTTTTGCATTTCCTCCGTGTATCTGGAAAGCAAATGAATGGCATTTCTCCCTCCAAGCCCCGGTATTATGAAACCGAGTATTATTGTAAACATATTTATTCTACCGAATAAAATTGCCGTTATTGCAAATGTCCATAAAGTAGCCATAGACAAACAAAATGCGGTGATTAAAGATATTGCCGGTATTTTGAAACATGAAAAGGCGAATATTGCAAACAATATAACCGCAGAAATCCATGCCAAAATTCTTATCTCCGATAACATAGTTCTGCTATTTGCCACGGAATCGTAAACCGTGCCGCCATAAAATACATTTATATTTTTTTGATTTTTTAAGGAATCCGTTTTTGTTACAACCAATCGGTAAAATTCTCTCATATCTGTAAGATTTGAATTGTCTTTCGCAGGATAAATTTCAAGTATTCGTATTGTTCCATCCGCATTGCCTCTAAAATGTTTAAGCCTAGGGAGATATTTTTGCTCAATATCTTCCAGAGAAAAAATATCACTTGAACTGGAGGTATCTTTTACCAACTCAACTATAAAGGGGTTTAGTTTTTCCTTTTGTTTGGCTGCAAGTTTTTTAATCCTATTGTTAATTGTCTCCAAATCCGAAAGATTTATATACAACAGTTTATGTTCATTGTAAAAATCCACTTCCGTTTCGTATTCCGCTAAGTTAACAAGGTGGCTTTGTTCCAAAGTTTTAGCCAAATCGGTTATAAATCTCGCATTGGATGTACTGTCCAAAGATTCCGAGAGAATTATCAATGTATTCCATTCGCCAAATTTCTTATGCACGGAGTCCCGTGCGGTTATTGCAGGATGTTCTTTTGAAAGCAAATCTGCAAAGCCAAGTTCCCAGCGTAGATTGAAAACGGGATATATGCTCAAAACGGATAAAACAAGTGCAAAAGTTATTATCAACTTCGGTGTATCTTGCAAGAACAGCAAAAACCTTGTTATTAAAGAAAACATTTGTAAATTCTTAATCTAGTAAATGAAGAAAGCACTTATTTTATTTTTTCTCCTCGCATTTTGCGTTGCTGCGCAAGAGGAACCCAAAGATTCATCTGTTGTGAAAATAGAACAAAAGAGTTTGTTTTTAACCGTCATGTCCTGGCCCTTAGTGTATATTGTTCAACCTACCATTGAATTTTTGATGTATCCTCTAATACCGCCGTTAATCTACATATCAAGAGAAAATTTGATAGAGAAGGGACAAAATCTGATAACTTATGGAGAAAATAAGCAAATAATGTTTTACCCTATAATAAATCCCAGACTCGGCAATGCGGCGAACATAGGCTTTGCGTATTGGCACTCGGACCTTTTTTTACAAAACGATAATTTGTTCTTTTCTCCGCATCTTTATATCAATGCAGACCGAGATGCCACATTGCGCTATGTGAAAAAAAATATTTATGGCAGTTCTTTTTATTGGGGATTAGGTGTAAGTTATAATGCAGATGGAGACAATGGATTTAGAGATTTAAATGGTGTTACATATTCATTTGCGGATAGTTCTATATATCTTAATCAATTTGTAGGGTTTAGCTTGAATGAAGATTGGGGTTTGGGCTTTGGTTTAGGTTTAAATTTTTATCGGTTTGATTTACCAAATTTAAACGATGTTATTGTTGAAGGTGAAAAAGTTTCTGACCGTGGTTTCTACCAAAATTTCAATAGTTATCCATTATCCGTTTCCCTATCCTATAACAGCCTTGACGAGCCTTATGCTGCAACCAAGGGTAACAAATTTTCTCTTGGCTACACTTATACGCCTATTAGCCGTTACAACGGAAGCAGTGACCACAATTACCATGTTGTTGAAAGTCGCTTAGTGCATTACTCATTGCTTGGCAATAAGAGTTATGCTATGACTGTTGCTGAAAGCAACACAAATCTTGAAAAGCTAAAAAATCTCTCCTTTGCAGAAGCCATTGAAATATTAAATCCAATAAACATAAAAGAGGACATTTTAGATCGACGGATACTTGTGACACAGATTAAAACTCGTTACGTTATAGAAGAAAAAGAAGACAAGGCTCCATTTACCGCTATGGGTAGGCATGGCGGCAATTTCCCGCTTCGCGCTTATGCTGATGGTTATATTGCCGCACCTTTGGTCGCGGGAGTTTCTGCTGAATACCGCTGGCCCATAGATAAATTTGCTGATGCCATTATCTTCAATGAATATGGCATATTCGGGAAAGATTTTAGCCGATTAACCACCGACAACATAAGGAATTCTTACGGTTTTGGCTTTAGAATTCGCACGCCCAGATTTTTCATAACTCGTTTCTCCGTGGCTTTCCACGGCTTGCAGGGAATAACCTTGATTTTCACCACAAGACCGGAGTATAATTAGGGATAGAAAATTTTTACTACAAAATTGGGATTGGAAAGAGGATTATGCAACGGCTTTAGAGGAAAAATATGAGAATCATTTATTATATTCACTCTATGAAAAAAATAATTTTACTTATGGCAGCAATAATTCTCAACATCTCCGGCTGCAAGGAAAATGCCGGGCAAAGCAGCGTGAAGCTGAGTCGCGAGGAGATAAAATCGCATGCTTTCACCGACTTATTCAATGCTATTGAGGCAAAGGACATACCAGAAGATGTGTTTACGCTTATAGGCAAAGATTTTGCAGTGCTTACGGCGGGCAAGCCCGTACACTACAACTCTATGGTGGCTGGCTGGGGAGGCTGGGGAATTTTGTTCAGCAAGCCCACAACGTTTTTGATGCTGCGTTCAAACCGCTACACGCTTGAACTTATGCGCAAGGAGCAGAGCTATACAATGGCGTTTTTTGATGATGAATATAAAAATGATGTTATGGAATTCGGGAAACAATCCAGGCGCGACAGCGATGAAAAAATGAGAAACACCAGGCTAACCGCCGTAGAAACGCCAACGGGCAATATGGCTTTTAAAGAAGCGAAATTAATCATCGAGTGCAAGCTGGTTCAAGTCACCACAGTTTCGCCAGATGACTTTTACACAGACGAGAGCAAAAAATTTGTTGTGGACGCACAAGCCGAAACTAAGGATTACCACAAATCCGTATTTGGCGAAATAA
>Ga0268262_10002130_pt1 | contig 23337 bp, 19 predicted proteins | sample TergutNc150P3_FD_190354 | JGI IMG/M metagenome (GOLD analysis project Ga0268262, IMG submission 190354) | Nasutitermes corniger P3 segment gut microbial community from laboratory colony in Florida, USA - Nc150 P3 (SPAdes) (version 2) | ecosystem: Host-associated > Arthropoda: Insects >...
CCTTGAAAAGCGTTTACAATTTGCTCAACACCAAAAACGGAATAAAGCTCTCGTGGCCAGGTTACAAAGGCTTTGACCCGCACGTTGGCGGCGTTTCAACATACCCCCCCGGAGCAAAGGAAAACGGCGGCATATTCCTGCACGCAAACCCTTGGGTTATGATAGCAGAAACCCTAGTAGGCAATGGAGACAGGGCCTTCCAGTATTACAACCAAATTAACCCCGCTGCCAGAAACAACGGCAGGATAGACGAATTTGAATCCGAGCCTTACTGCTATCCGCAGAACATTTTGGGCAACGAGCACAAGCAATTCGGCTTAGGGCGCAATGCGTGGTTAAGCGGCACAAGTTCTTGGACATATCAAGCTGCAACCCAATATATTTTGGGCGTAAAGGCAACTATAAAAGGTTTGTCCATAAATCCGTGCGTTCCAAAATCTTGGAAGGAGTTCAGCATCAAGCGCAAATTCCGCGGCTCTGTTTATGAGATATCCGTGAAAAATCCCAAAGGCGTAAGCAAAGGGATTAAATCCATATCCATAAACGGCAGGGAAATTGTGGGCAATGTCCTCCCAATTCTACCGGGCAAAAAGCATATCGTTAAGGTTGTGATGGGGTAGTAAATTATTCCTCCTATGCCCCTGATTTTTGCCCTTCTCCTAATTACACCTGTATTTGCAGCAGAGGCAGATTCTCTGCTCAAATGCTCTGCTGATTATTTTGGGAAAAGCGCTGAGATTAAGTTCAATTTTAAAATGCTTACCAGAGTTGCAAGCACAGGCGAGGAAATTCAAAAAAGCGGGACTCTGCTCACCGCAAACAAAAATCGTTTTGCCTTAACAATGTCGGATTTGCAAGTCATCAGCGATGGCGTGAACCTGTGGCAATATAATCCATTGCAAAGACAAGTGCTCATAAAGCTGGTATCCGATTTGGAAAATAAATTGCAGCCAAGCGAAATTCTTTTCCGCTATCTAAATACAAAAGCCATTAGCGCAAGAAAGGAAGTGTGGAAAAATAAAAGCGTGAACGCTGTGAGTTTAAATCCAGATAAATACAAAGACCAGTTTAAGGCGATGGAGGTATGGCTTTCTCCAGCGGATTGTTCCCCTGTTCGCTTGCACACAATAGATAATTTTAGCAACGATACGTGGTATTCAATTGAGAATTTGAGCAAGGGAAAATTTGCGGACAAGGAATTTAAATTCAACTTGCCATCTGGCGTGGACGAGATAGACATGAGGTGAGAATGGAAGGCAATGTAGAATGGTTAAAAAATAATCCGTATCCCGGCAGAGGCATAGTTATGGGTTTGGGGCCGAGTGGCGAGCAAGTTCAAATTTACTGGCTCACAGGCAGAAGCGAAAACAGCAAGAATAGAATTTTTGTTCAAAACAAAGACGGCTCTGTAAGCACAAAAGCCTTTGACGAAAAAAAACTCACAGACCCAAGCCTAATAATCTACAATCCGCTGAGAATTGTAAACGGCGTGCAGATAATAAGCAACGGCGACCAAACCGATACCATAGCGGAATTTTTGGCAAACGGCAAAAGCTTGGAAGAAGCTCTCAAAACCAGAACTTATGAACCAGATGCCCCGAACTACACCCCAAGAATATCAGGTGTTTTTTATCCAAATGGCTCTTACGCCATATCAATTCTCAAAGCGAGCGGCAAAGAAAATCCAAAGCGCGAATCCATTTTCATAGAAAAAGAAGCTGGCGTGGCAAACACAGGCGAAATGCTCACCACCTATGAAAGCAACTCAGACCCACTGCCATCTTTCATAGGGCTTCCACGCCTTATGCCTATAAAAAACTCCGGGCAAGAAACCCTTGATTTTTATTGGGATATGCTGAATCCAAAATACAGGATTTCTATCTTAGTGAATTGGCAAAATACAGTTATAATTAGGAATGCAAACGTATGAATATGCAAGAAGCAGTTGAATGTTTGAGCGAGATGGCCAAGAAAAGCGGCGCGGAGCAATTTGATATTTTGGCAGGGAACAGCGAGAGCCGTGGAATTTCCGTTTTCAACGGAGCTTTGCAAAATACGGAAATATCAAACTCACGCGGAATAGGCATTAGAATTTTCAAAGAGCAAAAACCCGGCTATGCCTCAACGGAAAAATTCTCAAAAGAGACCTTATCCCAAACCCTTGCAGACGCCCTTTCCAACTGCGAATATTCAGAACCTATAAATGCGGAATTGCCAGAGCCTGCAACCATAGACCAAACCTTGCCAATCTACAACCCCGAATTGGAAAACATAGATATAAACCATCTGCTGAACACCTGCTTGGATATTGAAAAACAAATTTTAGCGGCAAGCGAAATAAAAAATGTTCCCGACCTAGGCGCGGAGATTTCCTCCTCCACAACAATTTTTGCAAACAGCAAGGGCATTTTCTTCAATGACAAAAGAAATAGCTTTGGCATAGGCGCTGGAGCGGTTGCAGAGCGAAGCGGCGTTGTTAAAATGGGTTGGTATGGCAGGGGCGGCAGAGATTTTGGCATAGTATCCACGGAGCAAATATCAAAAGAAGTCATCAACAGGGCAAAAGAGCTTTTATCACCCAGAACGTTAGAAGGCGGTAAAATGCCCGTAATCCTGTCAAAGCGAATTTCTGCCAGTATCTTATCCATATACTTATCTTCCTTCTATGCGGAAAATGCGCAAAAAGGTTTGTCCAGATTGGTAAACCGCTTAGGCGAAAAAATTGCAAGTGAAAAATTTTCCCTCTCCAGCGAACCCCTGCGACCCGATTTATCCGGCTCCGAGCTAATAGATAGCGAAGGGATGCAAACGACCGCTTTGGAAGTTGTTGCTCAAGGGGAGTTCAAGAGTTTTTTGTACAATATGGAATCTGCGGCAAAAGAGAACCGCAAGAGCACAGGGCACGGCGCGAGGGGGTTTTCTGGGAAAGCAGGCACAAGTTTCATAAATGCCGTTGTTCCGCTCGGCGAATTGCAAAGCAAGGAGATTTTGGCATTATTCCCAAAATGTCTGTTCATAACCCATTTGGAAGGGAGTTCCGGCTGCCATTCTGTCAGCGGTGAAATAAGCATAGGGGCACAGGGTTTTTGGTGCGAAAACGGGATTCCCTTATATGCTACGGATAATTTGACAATTTCTGCGAATTTCTTTGATTTGCTCAAAAACATAGTTGGAATAGGCAACGAATATAACGATTCTTTTTCCCACGTAAAGGTCCCAAGCCTTGCCATAAGCGAAATGTCGGTTTCTATTTAACTATATTACCGTTAATGCGTTTACTTATATCAAAATGTCTCTTTCTCATAGTCGTGCTTAATGTTGTTGCTGCTGCGGCTGATACTGTAACTACATTTGATGAATTTGCCAAATCTATTAGGCAATCTATAGGGAAGAATTATTCTATAGAATTTATCTTTGTGTTTTTGACAATCATAATTGTATTGGTTGTTTCCGTAGTGCTTTTCGAGATACATCGTCTAAACAAGTTCAGGCAAGAGTTTATGTCACTGGCTTGGGGAAAATTTGACATTTATGCGCGGTCTTTAAAATTAAGTGGCTCGGCTGCATCTATCTTAAAGCAAATAGTGCAAGAGGTTGGTTTGCAAGACCCAAATTCAATAATGAAATCGCCGAATGTATTTGAAAAATCACTTGAAAAATATTATGCTAACAAAAAAATTGAAAGTATTGATGACAAAAAACTTGCGAATATAAGAAGTTTAAGGCGGGCACTTGGTTTTTTACCTTTGTCAAAAGAAATAGCTTTTATATCAACAAGGCAGTTTGATTTCGGAGAGAAATGCTTGGTGCAAATTCCAGAGCACGGCCCGGTAACTAACAAAGGAATGAGCACGGTAATTGTCACAAAAGAAAGGAATTGGTCTATAAATCGTCTAGACGGCCCTAAAGTAGCGGCTGGGACTTGGATACGAATGAACTTAACTAGGCCAGGCGATGCGGAATATACTTTTAGGGTACAGGTGTTGAGCGATTCAGGCGAAGAACTTATTTTAAGCCACGCGGAGAGGTTGAACCGTGCACAGCAAAGGAATTGGGTACGCATAGATGTAAGCATTCCTGTTGATGTAATTTATAAGACGGCAGATGATGCTGTGGGAGATGTCTTCTCTGGAAAATTAATAGATATGTCTGGAGGTGGCTTTGGTATGGCTCTTCCTGTTAAGCTCACTGTAGGAGCCAAGCTCAAGTTGAGTTTTGAACTGCCAGGGCACGGCCCAGTCAACGATTTACCTGTGAAAGTAGTGAGAGTAGCAGGGCAATATAACAACAATCCAGCGGAAACCGTACACAGCGTTGCTTTTGAAGGCGATGTTCATCTGGTTCAAGAGCAAATAATACAATATGTTTTTGAAAAGCAGAGACAAGACATCCAAACAAGGCTAACTTGATGATATACGAAGTGCTTTATTTAATTCTGCCGTTTTTAATGGTTTTTCCAGCCACCATAGCATTTATTAAATGGAGAAACGCTTTTTTTAAGGATAAGCTGCTGGCCCTTGAATTTTTTGCTTTTTTTGCATATTTCCTTTTTAATTTCTCTCTTACATATATGCATTCGTCTCACAGCTATGTGTTTAAAATTATAGACCCTATTTTTCTTCTGTTTTTAATACAAAAAGATGTATCCTATTCAATTAGCAAAAAAAGGCGAATAAAAATTTTAGTTTTATTATCTGTAAGTACGCTTTTGCACTTTTTTACGCATATATTTTGGCAAGGAATTTACGGGCACGAACTATTGAATTTATGCACATTGCTGTTCTCCGCTTATGTTGCGTATGGCATTGGCAAAGCATATTACAAAACAGCTTATATTCCGCAGATTTCAAGGTATTTGCTCGTAGTATTTATAATGCCGTGCCTTTTGTTTGATGCTTATATTTTTAGGCTTCCTTTTATTTTGCTGATATTTTATATATGCTTGGAAAAGCGGCAACGCGAGTTGCTCAATTACAGTATGAAAACAAAAAATCTTTTGCTTGAACAAACCAGATTTGAAAGTATGATGGGAGACATTTCCAATTCTATTAAGGATTTTTCTGATAAAAGAGATGCTGCAACATCTTACTTGGACAATTTGTGCCGCTTTCTGTCTGCTGGCGGAGCTGCTATTTACGAGTGGAACAACGAAAAAAAATATTTTTCTTGCGTAGCTATTTCTGGCATTTACTTCCCTTTGGGGATAGGCAGCGAAAAATTATTCACAAGGGTTGATTTACTGCGCGAGATGACTTTTAAGCAGCATATAAGAGATGAGAGGTCTGTGATTTGGAAATGCGGGCATAACAATAGCAATAAGAATGGCATATTTTTAAATCATTCCTTTGGCGATATGAAGGTGGTGTTTGGAACTTTATCTCAAGAGGTGCGTTCAATAATACTTATTCCGCTTTTTCAGGAATCCGTGCTTTTGGGAGTTCTTGTTTTGCAGAACAAATTAGGCAGCGATTATTTAACGGAAACGGATTTCAACATGGCCAGAAGTTTTGCCAATTTTGCCGCCATAATTTTAAACACCAGCCGTATAGCAGAGCAGAAAAATGAAAATTTGAGAATGTCCACAGAGCTTAATTCCGGCAACGTGCTTCAGAGTTCGCTGTTTTCTTACGAAGTTCCAAAGATAGAGGGCATAGAAGTTTCTTTCTTTATGTTGCCAGCAAAGGAGATAGGCGGTGATTATTACGATTTTTTGGAAAAAGACGATAAATTGGCTGTGGTTATAGGGGACGTCAGCGGGAAGGGAGTTTCCGCTGGCATTCTGGTTGCCATTATGCAAACATATCTGCAAAATCAATATAAGCGCGAAACCGATTTGAAAAAATTGATAGTTGATTTGAATGAATATCTATCCAACAAAATAAGCACGGGAATGTTCGTGACTCTGTTGATTTTTGAGTGGGATTCAAAGGAAAACAAATTGTATTACGTGAGTTGTGGGCACGAGCATATTTTGCACTATCATTCAAATAGTAAAAGTATTGAATGCATTCGTTCTGGGGGGCTTGCCCTTATGATGGATTCCGATATATACCCATATATAAAAAAATGCGAATTGGCTGTGGAAAAAGGCGATGCCATAATTTTATATACGGATGGCGTAACAGAAACTTTTAGCCCATCTAAGGAACAGTTTGGCCTTGAAAGGCTTGTGGAATTTTTTGAGAACGCCCCCATAAATAAAAGCGCTGTGGAAAAATTGCTACCGCAAACGCTTTTGAATTGGCGTGGCGATGATAATAGAACGGACGACACTACCTGTATGTTGATGCAGTTTTAGCTATTTCCATCTAAAGTGATATTCCAAACCTGCGGCTATAAAAAAATCTGTTGTTGAACTGCCTATCTTCTCTTGGTTGAGCATTGAAGTGCCCCTGTTCGCAAAACCGGTGCGCAAATCAATTGCATAATTTTGGAAAAAAGCCGTTCTAAGCCCAAAAGTCAAGGCTACGCCTCTGTAGTAACTTTCAAAATTGAAACGCTCTTCATAACTTTCCGAACCTTTGAAACCGCTTTTAAGGGCGATGTCCTCTGTAAAAAAACTATAAACTACGCTTGCTGATGCATGAGGTTTTATTTCAATTTGCGGACTCGGCATATAAGCCGCCATAAACATAAGAGAGAGCAAAAATTCGTAACGGTTGAAATTCCAATGCGAAAGTTCGTTGTAAATGTCATCGGATTTGTCTATTTTCGCTTTGTGGCTTGACCTTCTTAATTCAAGCTCAAATCCTATAAAATCGTACATTGAACCGCCTATATACACGTTATAAAGCGGCGAAGAATCTTCAACAAAATTCCAAGCGCTTGTGGAATCCTTTACATCTCTGTAATTCTTGATTTTGGAATTAAATGTTTTATACGTTCCGGTCCAGCCCGTTCCAACGCCAATCCAAAAATCGTGCATAGGTTGCTCGGCATAATATTTGTCCGGTTCTTTTTGTTTTGCCTCTCGCTCGGAATCCGAAAGCCTCGCTTGCGGCGTGCTGCTAAACCAATTACTTGCGATTTTTTTGGTTATTTGCGAGGAATCCAAATTTGCTGGGAAAACCGCTATTTCCTTGGGTGCGGCGGTTTCGTCAAAGAGCAAAACCCAAACCTTATCGTCTTTAACGGTACTGAAGAGCAAATTTTTATCCTTTAAAGTTCGTATTTTTTCAAGGAGATGATGGTTGCGAGGGCGTAAATCTTCGGCTTTCAAACGGGTGTCTAAATTTGTGTTTAACCATTTTGCATATAAAGCAGCAGTTGTATCACGTTCCCAATCGCCAGCCTCATAGCAATTTGGGCTGCCTATTTTTTCATTTTCGTAGCGAAGCGCAAAACAAAAATCTGTGGTAGAAAAAGTTTTTTTGCCATAACTCCAAAGCAAGAATTCTCCATCTTTCCAAACTTCGGCTTGGGAATTGAGAATAAATAAGAAGATGATTTTTATAATTTTTTTAGACATTCTGCAACCGCCTGTTTGGTAATTTTCACAAAAATATCCGTATTTAAAATGCCATCTTTCATCGGGTATTGCACGCTGGAGATGCCGCTTCTCAGCGGTATCTGTTTTTTATTATCCCAGAGAGTCCAAGTTGCTATTATAGACAGGTTTTTAATTTTTTTTGTTTGGGACATTTCCACATTTGCTTTTGTGTAGTCATAGAAATTTTCCGCTTGCAAATCTCCGCCAATGGTGTATTCGTGGATTATAAAGAGGTAATTTGGAGTATTGTTGCTGTCGTTTAAAACCTCTCTGCCTTGTTCTGGCAATCTTGTTTTTATAAAAATTGTTTTATCCATTTTCAGTGTTTCTCTTGAAAATTTTTCGCGCTCGTTTTTTGAGACAACGGAGGCTTCCCATTTTTTTTGAATCTCTCCAAAGATAATGGAATCCGTGAGAACTTCCAGTTTAGAATAAATTGAGTCATACGGTATGTTCAATTTTTCAGCAAACCAGTCGGCGCGAGTCAGCATAAAAGCGCTGCCTAACTCAACATAGCCTACGCTTTCGCTCTTTGCAGGTGTGCCTCTATACAACTTGTGCGAATTGCTGAAATTTGGAGAGCAAGCTATTATAAGAAACGCAAATATAAATGCCAGTTGAAATTTCATTTCTAAACTCCCCACTCAAGCCTGTATTTCTCAATGCTTTCTCTGTGCTCTTCTGGAGCGAATTTCAGAATATCCTCTATGCTTGCTATTGAATGTGTTTCTATTCCGTATTTTTCCTTTACCTGCTGCAACGCGCTTTTGCCGTCCCCAAGTTTTTCCCTTCTGTCTATTGCCACGATTAAGCCTGCAATTTCCGCATTTGGAATAGCGGACATTATTCGCATTGTCTCTTCTATGGAAGTGCCTGCGGTGATTACATCTTCTATTATCACAATACGCTTTTTATCCTTATAGGTATCTCCAACTAGAACCCCGCCTTCGCCGTGGTCTTTTGCTTCTTTGCGGTTGTAGGTGAAGCTCACATTTATGCCATATCCCTTATGCAGGGCGGCGGCTGTTGCGGCACAGAGCGGTATGCCTTTGTATGCGGGGCCAAAAAGGTTGTCCGCTTTGTTGGCAAAGTGCTTTTGAAAAATTTGTGCATAACAACTGGCCAAAATCGAAATTCCCTCCCCATCGCAGACTTCTCCCATATTCACAAAATAAGGGCTAACCCTGCCGCTTTTTGTCACAAAACTACCGAACTTCAAAGCCTTGCATTTTGCCAAAAATTGCAAGAATTCATCTACGCTCGTCATCTATCAAAACACTCTTAGTACCTTTTAACTGTTATAGTTGCAAGATAATTATTAGGGTCTGCACTTTCATTCTTGAAAATTTTAATATAAAATTTAGCCAAATCTCCAGCGGTACTAACTCCTGGTTCTTCATGCCCTGCTCTTATACGATATTGCAAAGAAGCTTCATTTTTTACCACAATGGCTGTATCTGCACATTCTGATTTATCAGTCGAATGACATGGGCCGTAAAATCTAAGGCGAAAAGGAGAAGTGTAATTTGAAATCTTTATGTTAAGGCTATCGGAACGTTTCAATTTCATGGTGTAGAAATCAACATCATAAGTTATGCCAGTTGTATCGCCACCAACTATAATAGGCCTATTATCCAAAGAGCCTGTAAAGGTTACTCCTGCTATTATATTACCATCATACCCAGTTTTTTTAGCTTCTATATCAGAAGCATCGCTTTCTCTGTCATTTGCTCCTTCATCTATACGTTCTATATTGGAGTATTTTGAATAGTCAGGCGGAGGGCTATCTGGAACATCTTGAGAGCCACAGGCAGAAAACATTGCAACTGCCATCATACAAGCGATAGGGGCGAGAATTTTATGCATAGGCATAAATATAGAAAAAATTGCATATATTTTTCTATATTATGATTGAATAACTATGAATTACGGCTCTTCATACACAAGCAGATTTAGAAATGTGCTGTCTATAGCCCGAAAAGAGGCGGAAGGCACAAAAAGCGATTATGTAGGCTCAGAGCATTTATTTATGGCTTTGCTCAGGGAAGGCAGCGGGGTAGCGGTAAAAGCCCTTGAAAACGTGTCCGTGGATTTAGCCGCCCTGCACAGCAGAATTGCAAAATCCGTTATGGGAAATGTCCAAGAAGCCGTGCAAGCGAGCGCAAAAGGTACTGAGCAGGAAGTTGGGCTTCGCTTTAGCCCGCAGGCGAAGGTTCTTTTGGAAAACACCCTCTTAGAAGCAAAGATGATGGGCAGCCGCCACGTCGGTACCGAGCATCTGCTCCTCGCGATTTTGAACCCCAAAAACGAATCTTTTCCAAAAGACGTTTTGAATGCCATAGGCGTAAATTACGATACCATAAGGCAGGAAATCCAAGACATAATAGACGAAGATGTAGAAGCTCCAGAAGTTTCAAGCGATTTTGGCACAAGCCAAAAACCACGCAAAACCAAAACCCCTGTGCTGGATTCATTCAGCATAGACCTTACAGATATGGCTCGCCAAGGCAAACTAGACCCCATTATAGGCAGGCAAAAAGAGGTGGATAGATTAATCCAAATCCTCTCTCGCAAAAAAAAGAACAACCCTATCTTGGTAGGCGAACCCGGCGTTGGAAAGACAGCCGTCATAGAAGGCTTGGCGCAAAAAATCGCCGCAAAAGAAGTCCCGGAAATTTTAGAGGACAAAAGGCTTGTATCTTTGGATATGACAAGCCTGGTCGCTGGCACAAAATACAGAGGGCAGTTTGAAGAGAGAATTATCTCGCTCTTAACAGAGCTGCGCAAAAACAAAAATATAATTATGTTTATGGACGAGCTGCATACAATAATAGGAGCAGGCGGCGGCGAAGGCGGGCTGGATGCATCTAATGTTATGAAACCTGCGCTCTCAAGAGGTGAAATTCAGTGCATTGGCGCAACCACCTACAAAGAATTCCGCAGATACGTGGAAAGAGACGCCGCTTTGGAACGCCGCTTTCAGAGTATGTCCATAGAACCGCCATCCTTGAGCGACACTGTTGAAATTTTACGCGGATTAGCCCCCAAATACGAAGCACACCACAAAGTTATTTACGATGAAAATTCTCTAAAAGCCGCTACCTATCTCTCCGAGCGTTATCTGAGCGAGCGGCATTTGCCCGATAAAGCCATAGACATTATGGACGAAGCCGGAGCGCAAACCCGCATTGCAAACCTAACTCCGCCGCCGGAGCTTTATGCAAAGGAGAGAGAGCTAAAAGCCGTTAATGCTGAAAAACTCGAAGTGATAACGCGATTGGGCAACCCTAGCGAAAAAACTCTTGTAGAGCAAAACTCTGTGAGAGCAGCTGTTTTAAGGGATAAGGAAAAAACGATTCAAGAAGAACTTGAAAAAATAAGGCAAATATGGACAGCCACTAAAAAGCAAGAGCCTATAGTGGTGGATAGCGACAGGGTTAGAGAAGTTATAAGCAAAATCACCGGAATTCCGGTTAGCCGCATAGACGAAAATGAAAGCAGAAAACTTTTGAATTTGGAAAATGAATTAAAGGAAAGAGTTGTTGGGCAAGACGAAGCTGTTATAGCCCTTTCAAAAACAATACGCAGAACTCGCACCGGTTTAAGAAATACAAAACGTCCATCGTCGTTCCTATTTATGGGGCCAACTGGCGTTGGAAAAACCGAACTCGCAAAGGCTCTCAGCATCCAGCTCTTTGGCACAGACGATGCGCTTATCAGAGTTGATATGAGCGAGTATATGGAAAAGTATTCGGTTAGCCGCTTTGTTGGTTCGCCGCCGGGTTATGTTGGCTACGAAGATGGTGGGCAACTAGTTGAAAAAATTCGCCGCAAGCCGCATTGCGTTTTGCTCCTTGACGAAATTGAAAAAGCGCACCCCGACGTGCTTAACATTCTTTTGCAGATTTTGGATGACGGGCGTTTGACGGATTCCGCAGGGCGCACGGTCAGCTTTAGAGATGCTGTTATAGTTATGACATCCAATGCTGGCTCTAGGGAGATTTCGCACAAGGGCGGAGGAATGGGCTTTACCCTCAAAACGGAAAACGCCGATGACGAGCGGATATCCGCTTCGGTTAAGGATGCTTCAAAACGGGTTTTTACCCCAGAATTTTTGAACCGCATAGATGAACAGATAGTGTTCCGTTGCCTTAACAAAGAAACCCTGCTCTCCATTGTTGATATTCAACTAAAGGATTTGCAAAAGGATTTGACCGAAAAGAAAATAACCCTGAATTTGGACAAAGCCGCAAAGGAATTTATAGTGAACGACGGCTACGACGCATCTCTTGGCGCAAGGCCTTTGCGCAGGAGCATTCAACGCCTTATTGAAGACGAACTTGCCAATCGCTTTTTGCTGGGTGAAGTTGCAGAGAACTCAGTGATGGATGTGAGCGTAACCGAAGGCAGGCTTAATTGGGGCTTCCGCACCTAAACATCGCTTTATCAATTGCACCTATGCTGGAACTCACAACTCGGCATTTTAGGTATTTTGCAAGGCTTTTGACAAAACGAACTCTGCTATATACGGAAATGGTGACAACCGGCGCAATTCTGCACAATAAGCCGGAAAAATTTTTGGAGTATAACAGAGAAGAACATCCCGTGGCGTTGCAGCTCGGCGGAAATTCCCCAAAGGACTTGGCGGAGTGCGCAAAAATAGGCGAGGACTTTGGCTATGACGAAATAAACCTAAACTGCGGCTGCCCAAGCGAGCGAGTGCAAAGCGGCTCTTTTGGGGTTTGCCTTATGAGGGAAGCGAATTTGGTGGCTGAGTGCATAGCCGCTATGCAAAATGCCGTGAAAATTCCGGTGAGTGTCAAAACCAGAATTGGAATAGACCGCGATGATTCCTGGGAGTTTTTTTTGAACTTTGTGGAAAAGATAGCGGAAACTGGTTGCAAATATTGGATTATACACGCTCGCAAAGCCTTGCTAAAAGGGCTTTCCCCAAAGGAGAACCGCGCAGTTCCTCCCCTCAGCTACGAAACAGTTTTTAAGCTCAAGCAACTCCACCCGGATTTTACAATTTCCTTAAACGGCGGAGTTAGCAATTTAGAGCAAGCAAAAAATATCCTGCAAAAAACAGATAGCGTTATGATTGGCAGTGCAGCCTATAAAACCCCTTGGATTTTAGCAAACGCGGATTCTGAAATTTTCGGTGAGAATTTGGAAACAAAAGATAAGTTTGAAATTTTGGAAAGGTATATGCCTTATGCAGAGATTCAATTCAAAAAAGGCGTTCCGCCGAGCATAATAACCAAACATTTAATGGGGCTTTTCTATGGAATGCCCGATGCAAAAAAACATCGCGCCGCTATAGCTAGCCGTTTCACTATACCGTAAACTGGCTCAAAACATTTTTCAAATCGCTTGCTATCCTGGCAAGCTCAATCGCGCTTTGATTGATTTGCCTTGCTCCTTGAACGCTGTCTTTTGCACCTTGTGCCATACTTACCACGTGTTGGCTAACCTCGCTTGAACCTTTGGCTGCTTCTCCGGCATTGTGAGCTATTTCCCTGCTGCTTTTTGCCACTTCGCTTATGGCAGCAGCAACACGTTTTGCACCGCTATTAGCTTGCGCAACATTGCTCGCTATCTCGTTGCTCGCCTTAGTCTGCTCTCCAACGTGGCTGGATATGGACTCTACGCTGCGGTTTATCTGCGCGATTATATCTGAAACGTCGTTTATAACTGCAACAGCCTCGTTAGTGCCAACCTGTATGCCCTCTATGCGCCTAGCTATGTCGTCTGCGCTGGATGCGCTTTGGTTAGCAAGTTCCTTGATTTCGCCTGCCACCACCGCGAAGCCTTTCCCCGCTTCGCCAGCGGATGCAGCTTCTATGGTTGCATTTAGAGCCAATAAATTTGTTTTGTCCGCTATCTTTTTAATCACATCGGTCACTTGCCCAATTTCTTTTGCTGCAATACCGAGTTTGTTCATAACTCCGGTGGCATCTTGAGACCTAGCCGTGGCTTCGTGCGCTACCTTGCTGGCATCACCAGCATTGCTGGCTATTTGGCTTATGCTTGCGCTCATCTCCTCTATTGCCGAGGCTATAGTGCTCATATTCACAGACATCTGTTCTGCGGCACTCGCAACATCGCTGGCGTTTTCGGAAGCCTCTTCCGCTGCGCTAGACATTGCGCTTATGTTTGCGGCAGTCTGTTCGGAGGTGGTGGCAACTGCCGAACTTTGCGACACGTTTTCCTCAGCAGTGCTGGATACCTGTTTGCTAACGCTGGAAAGTTCTTCCGCTGCGCTGGCTATGATGTCTGAATCACTGCGGAGATTGCTGAATATGCCTTGCAATCTCGCGGACAAGCTGTCCAGTGCCCTGGATAGCACGCCTATCCTGTCTCTGCGCACCATATGGGCACGGGCAGTCATATTGCCTTTTTCAATATCGGAAAGAACGTCTACAACCTTGTCCAAAGGATTAGTGATAGAAGAGGTCAAGGTTATGCCAAGAAATATGGAAAAGAGCAGTACTGCGATTAAAATGGTAATGGTAGTAGCGATGGATTGGTCTTCTTTTTCCAAGATTTTTTCAGCTAGCCCATCGGTCATCGCAATTCTTTTTTGTATTGCGTCTTCGCATTTTTGCCTCATCTCTGAACCTAAACTCAATACAACTGGCGGAAAAGGGTCTAAGTATGTTCCTGTAGCAGAGGAATAATTTTTAGCGTTTTTCACGTAATTATGCATTTCCTCTTTAAATCTGTCAACGCTGGTTTGCAAATCCCTTAAATTTTTTTTTCCAGCCTCTTCAGAAAGGGATTCAATCTGCTTGTTTATCAAATCCGTTACAACTGCATGTGCTTTGCCCATCCCTATTAAAGTAGCTGCGCGGTCATCATTATTTCTCGCAAACTTCCATCCTCTAGCCTGTACGCGCATTTCTTGCACGTTATCGGCTGTTCTTACAAGAAGCCCCAAAGGAATCACTCCTTGTTTGTCCAATACAACGGTTTGTTCCCTAATAACTTGAAGGGCATCTATCAAAAATATGCCCATGCAAGCCGTCATAGCAGAGATAAGCAAAAAAGCTCCAACTAACCTAGTGCTTATTTTTACGTTTTTCATAGCTTTACCCCAATTACAATTTGAATTGACTCAAAACGTGTTTCAGTTCGCTAGCCAGCTTAGAAAGCTCGTCTGCGTTCTGGTTGATTTGCTTTGCTCCATTGGCACTATCCTTAGCGCCTTGAGTTATTCCAACAATGCTCTGGCCAATCACGGTTGAACCCCTAGCTGCCTCGCTGGCGTTGTGAGCTATGTCTCTGCTGCCTTTGGCTACCTCGCCTATGGCAGAAGCAACGCGCTTTGCACCGGAACTAGCTTGCGCAACATTGCTCGCTATCTCGTTGCTCGCCTTAGTTTGCTGCCCAACGTGGCTGGATATAGCTTCCACGCTGTGGTTTATCTTCGTTATTATATCAGACACATCTTTTATCACGGTAACGGCTTCGTTAGTGCCTACCTGTATGCCATTTATGCGGCGCGCTATGTCGTCTGCGCTGGTTGCGCTTTGGTTTGCAAGTTCTTTGATTTCACCTGCAACAACGGCAAACCCTTTTCCGGCTTCGCCTGCCGAAGCTGCCTCTATAGTTGCATTGAGAGCCAATAAATTTGTTTTGTCCGCTATCTTTTTAATCACATCGGTCACTTGCCCTATTTCCTTGGCGGCGGCACCGAGTTTGTTCATCACTTCAGTTGCATCGTGAGACCTATCCGAGGCCTCATGAGCTATATGGTTGGCATCGCCGGCATTGCTGGATATTTCGCTTATGCTTGCGCTCATCTCCTCTATAGCCGCTGCGATGGTGTTCATGTTCATAGACATCTGTTCTGCGGAGCTAGCGACCTCGTTGGCGTTCATAGAAGCCTCTTCCGCTCCGCTCGCCATAGCGTTTATGCTCACCGCTGCTTGCTCGGCGGTGTTGGTAACGGTTGCGCTCTGGGAAACATTTTCATCCGCTGTGCTGGCCACCTGCCTGCCAACGCTGGAAAGCTCTTCTGCGGAGCTTGCGAGCATATCCGAATCCTGCCGGAGGTTCTGGAATATGGTTTGCAATCTTGAAACTAGGCCGTCCAAAGCCTTTGAGACCGTGCCTAGCTCATCCCCACGTTCCAAGCTGGTACGGACAGTCATATCCCCTTTTTCAATCTTGGAAAGGGCATTTACCACGGTGTTCAAGGGGCGTGTGATGGAGAGCGTTAGAAATATGCCAAGACCTATAGAAAAAATCAAAACTACCACTAAAGTGATTTTAGCGAAATGCTCAGAGCCATGTGCCCTTACTGAATTTTCTTCTGCGAGTTCTGCAACGGAGCTGGTTTTGCTTCCTATAGCATCGTTGAGAGCTTTTCTCATCTGTGTTCCTGACTCCAGCACTGCGGGCGGATAATCTACCGTAGTCGTTCCCGAAAGAGGGCAGCGAGTTGTTGTGTTCCTCATATAATTCTGCACTTCTCCCACATATTTGTCAATAGCCACCTGCAAAATATCCAACTTCCGCCTTCCCTCTTCTGTTATAACCAAATTTCTTTGCTTGCTGATGTATTCCTTTAATGCGAGCTGAGTTTCGTTTACGGATTGCAGTGCTTTGGCACGATTTTCGTCCGTTTTTGAGATTCGCCAGTACATAGTTTGTACCCTTATTTCCTGTGCTAGGTCAGCAGTTTCTACGAGAAAACCCAATGGAATAACTCCCTTTTCATACATATCGTCAGCATTATCATCAACTTCCAGCAAGCTATTTAGCAAATACATCCCTATAAAAACCGTCAATGCAGCTATTAATAAGAAAGATGCTATCAACTTTGGACCTATTTTAATGTTACTCACAAATTTATCTCCTAGTGGGTGGATTAATTAAAGATATATAAAAAAAGCAAAAAGAGTAATTTTTTTTAACTGACCGTAGGTCTATTTCCATTCTTTCTTTTCATTGGCATAGACGATTTCGCCAAGGGCTTTGGCTAAATCCGCACAACCTTCGCCATTTAATGCGCAGGTTTCAATAAGTGCTTGTTTGTGCTTTGCAAATTCCTTTTTCGCTTTTGAAATCCCCAAATCGCTCTTATTCAGGGCAACCACGAATTTTTTCTCAAGCAATTTTGGGTGAAACGCCTCAAGCTCTTTTTTTAACGTGCAATAGGTTTTCCAGGCTTTTTCATCAAAGCCGTCTATGACAAAGAGCAACGCACGGGTTCTTTCAATGTGCTTTAGAAATCTGTGCCCCAAACCTTTGCCCTCGCTCGCACCTTCTATAAGCCCCGGAATATCCGCAACAACAAAGCTCCTGTTTTTGCTCTGCACAATGCCAAGCACGGGTTCTAGGGTTGTGAAAGGGTAGTCCGCGACTTTGGGTTTTGCACTTGAGATTTTGCGGACAAGCGAGGATTTGCCAGCATTCGGAAAGCCAACCAAGCCCACGTCTGCCATAAGTTTTAGCTCCAAATTCAAAATGCGTTTTTCGCCGGGCTTGCCGGTTGTGCGTTGCCTCGGAGCACGATTGGCAGCGGTTGCAAATCGGGTATTCCCAAGGCCTCCTGCACCGCCCTGTGCTGCCATCCACGCAGAGCCGGCTTCTGTTAAATCGGTTAAAATACGCCCTTCGCCGTCTCTGACCACTGTTCCCCTAGGGACATCAACGTAAATATCCTTTCCGCTTCGCCCGGTTCTGTTCGCTGTTTCGCCGGGTGCGCCGGCTTCGGCTGCGTATCTATACGCATTTCCCATATCCAAAAGGGTTGTGTATTGCTCATTTGCCCGCAAATAAACGCTGCCGCCTTTCCCTCCGTCTCCACCATCCGGGCCTCCGAGCGGAACGTGCTTTTCCCTGCGAAAACTGCAAATCCCCCCCCCGCCCTTGCCGGAGGCTACCTCTATGGATTTTTCGTCCAAGAACATTAGGGGTTGGTTTCCTCGCAAGATGGAGATTTCTCTACGAGCTTTCCCTGGTCAACAGCTATTATCCCTACGCTTTCGTTAGTTCCGGCTTCTGTAAATCTGATTTTTCCATAAACTCCGTTGTATTCTTTTTTGCGTAAGATTCTTGTAGGCAGGGATTCCGTATCGGCATTTAGAACTGAGTTTATTATGCGAATTGCATCATAGCTCAAACCTGCTACTTTATTTTCATCCGGCTCTCTTTGCCATTTGCGTTTAAAGCTATCAGAAAAAATTTTCGCGCTTTCATCGCTTGAAACAAGCGCAACGCTAAAAACAGAGCCTTCTGCTTGTTTTTTTGCATTGAGCAAAAATTCCTTGCCATACCAACCCGAAGAGCCGAGCAAATTACCTACTTTCAATTTGTTGAAGAGCGTTTGAGCAACCATTAAACCTGCGTCTTTAGGATTTGTGCTAGGGATGAATACAGCCGGATAAACCAAGTCTGGTTCTTCGTCTTTTGCTCTGGGATTGCTCGGAGGGGGTTTAACTTCTTTGCTCAAAGCCGAGCGGCGTTTATCCAATGCTAATTTGCGGTCTATCAAAAGTTTGAACTCGCTTTGGTAATCCGGCATACCCTCGGCATAGCTTTGGATTGCCAATATCACGCCGCCTTTGCGTTCAACGGTGCGTTGAAATTCGCCTGCCATTAAAAGGCCGTAATCGTTGTTTGGAGACATAATAGCGAACTCATTTATCTGCAAGCAATTCATAGCATATTCCGCGATGGAAGAGGCGAGTTTTGCTGTGCTTACATTTAATTGAAAAATATTCTTTCCCATCCTCGCTATTCCGTCTTCCGTGGCGGTGGGAGTTATCAGAGGTATATGTGGAGTTCTTTCGCTCATCCAAGCCGCAACCGTTGCCGCGCTTGCTGAAAGCAGGGGGCCTATAACGGCTATAACCGAGTCTTGAACCAATGCTTGTTTCACTTTTCTAAGCGCCGTGGATGGTTCTGCGCGGTCGTCCACAATTCTAATTATCGCTTTGTTCGCTAAACTATCTGCATAGAGCATAATACCTTGAACCATATAATTGCCAAGCACGGAATTGACGCCGGAGAGCGGAACCAAAACCAGAATTACCGGATTTCCTGCGCCTTTGCCTTCTAGTGAACTTTTAAGTCTATCCGCAGTTTCCGTTAAGGTGGTGTCGCTCTTTTTTGCTTCGTTGTACCAATAAACGGCTGCCTTGTAGCGGTTTTCTCTTTGCATTTTTTGCCCAAGGTTCAGTTGTGCAAGTCCTTTTATCTGTCTATCGGTAATTCCTTTTTCCAGCAAGTTTTGCAACTCATTTGCGGAGAGCAAATTTATGGAAAAAATCTTAGAGAGCAATTCGCGTGCCCGTGCCGCCGCTGCTGGGTTCTTTGTGTAGGTTAAAACGCGGCGGAGCGTTTCTGCTCCAGAATATGAATCTTTGTTTAAAATTTGGACAACTGCCATAGCAATTTCCACGCGGGCACGATATTGGCTTTTTGGGAAAAAATCCAGAAACAGTTCTGAATAATTGCGCGCTTCTTTCAGTTTGCCCAAGCGAATACAGCTTTCAATATAGAGCACCACTGCCCTTTCTTGCTCACCGGCTTTCCAGCGCCCCTTTGCAAAGGTTTCCAATCCGGGGTTTGCCCCAGCAAAGTCTCCAGCCTGAATTTTTTTTAAAAGCTCATTGTAACTAGGAGCAGCAAACGCCAACGATACAAAAAACGATATAAATATAATAAAACGCATTTGAAAGGAAATGTAGAAAAAATCAAATAAAAACGGGTGGCTATAAGCCGGATTCTGTTCGCGTTTTGCGTGGCTGCCATTTCTCTTGAACTATCGTTGCCAATAGCTTCCAGCGACCTACCCGAAATGCCGCAAAGCGTGGCGCGAGCAACGCATCATTTCTGTTTGGTCTTGCATCAAGTGGGGCTTGCACTGCCGCCTTTGTTGCCAAAAGCGCGGTGAGCTTTTACCTCGCCTTTTCACCCTTACCAATTTGCTTTAAGGCAAACTGGCGGTTTGTTTTCTGTTGCGCTATCCATACCGTTGCCGGTTCCGGCCGTTAGCCGGCACTTTTGCTCTGTGATGTCCGGACTTTCCTCTGCGCTGCTTAAAGCACAGCGGCAACCCGCCACCCGTTAAAGGCAATGTAGAAAATTAAGCCGTCACGTCAAATCCGCTGTTGTTTTTTTCTTTTTTCGCAACAGGCAAATGCTGGATTTTTGGCGTTTTGCCATACAGAATTTCACCAAGGGTAATTCCAATATCGGAGAGTTCCTTAGCCAAAGTTTCCCTCTCCTCTTTAACCGCATTGCTGGCAGTGCCAACTTCATCTTGCATACGGATATTCAATGTCTTTTTGCTCAAAGTCAAATCCGCATTGACCTCGCCTAAATTTTTCACTTTTGTCTTTATTGTGAAGGAAATTGAAGAATCTTGCTGTTTTTTAGAGCCGCCTTTGCGTTCGTCTTTTATCTTTACCCTGCCTTTTTGCAATTCGCCATTGTGCATAAAGTAAAAGATATTTTCTTTGTCATTTTGCGGACGAGTGTCCTGGTCTATTCGTGTCCACTGAATTTGCTCTTTAAAATTTTGCAAGGTATTGCGAATTTCTTCGTGTGCTTTGCTCGCGTGTTCATTTATATTTGCCGAGTTCGGCTGTGGTTGCTCAATATATTTTTCCAGAACTTTCTCAACCGCTTTTTGCAATGTTTCCGGTTGCCATATTTTGCCTGATGGCAATTCCTGCGATAGTTCTCTTTTAACGATTTCCGGTAAATTTTTAAACAAATCGCCTTCGTAATTTCCAATCGGTTGGTATTTTAATAAAGAAGAGTGGAGAGTGGAGAGTGGAGAGTTGGGAGTTGGGAGTTGCACAACTCTCCATAAAAGATTTGCTTGTTCTTTTGAAACGTTTGTTCCATATCCGGCCAATAAGGATATTTCGTGTAGATTGCTTGCAAAAGATTTTACGATTTCAGGATTTTCCGGCAATTTTCCAGAAGATAGAATTGCCTCCCTTATGTTCAGAATTTGCGGAGTCAGCGGCAAATCCGTTTTTAGCCAAAAATTTCTTTCCTCTTTTGGAAGCGCAACACTCGCGGTCCAAGGCTGCAAAATAAATTGCGGCTGCATTTTAGTTTGCAAAGGAATATCCAAATCAGGTTTAGGAGCTATTTGGTAAAGCGAAAAAGCTATTTCAATTTTCTGCAACGTCTGGGCAACCCCACGTGGTTGCCCTTCAGGAGGTTGCGGCGGCGGAGATTGCGGTAAAATCTGCGGCAAAGGCTGAGATAATGGTTGCTGTAGAGGTTGTGGCGAAGATTGCGGCAAAGGCTGCATTGTTGGGGCAGATCTATTTGTCTGTCCCTCAGGTTGCGGAGGAGGAGATTGCGATATAATCTGCGGTAAGGGTTGAGATAAAGGCGGTTGTAGCGAAGATTGCGGCAAAGGCTGCGCTGTCGGGGCAACCCCACGTGGTTGCCCTTCAAGAGGTTGCTGCGGCAAAGATTGCGGTAAAATCTGCGGCAAAGGTTGAGATAAAGGCGGTTGCGGCAAAGATTGCGGCAAAGGCTGAGATAAAGGCGGTTGCGGCAAAGATTGCGGCAAAGGTTGCATTGCTGGGGCAGACCCATTTGTCTGCCCCTCAGGTTGCTGTGGAGATTGCGATAAAATTTGCGGCAAAGGCTGAGATAAAGGCGGTTGTGGCAAAGATTGCGGCAAAGCCTGTGGTGGAGGCTGTTGCGGCGAAGGCTGCGGCAATGGAATATTTGCTAAAATTTTTTGCAAGGGAAAATCCTTTGGCAAAGCAATTTCAAATGTCTGCGCAATTCCCTGCGGCTGTTGGGGCGTTGTATGCAACGCCCGTACCTGTACCTGCGGCTGTTCTTGCGGTGATGGCGGCGGCAACGGCATAATTTGAAGCCGTACAGGTTCTGCGGCTTTTGTAAAATCAATTTTCAGGCTGGCTGTTGCAAAAATCGGTTTTTCGCTAAATATCGTGGATATATTTTTAACCGCTTCTTTTGGTAACTCAATTCCGTTTCTCTGCAAAACTATAGCTTCCAATTCTTTTAATGGAGCTTTTTGCAATTCCTTTGGGATGCCCAGTTCTTTTAACTCTTGCAGAGTGTTAAAAATTATGCGAAAATTTTCAATTTTTGAATTTTGAACCTCTATTGGCCGCTGTATTTGCTGCGTTACCTGTTCAACTATATTTTTTATGGCCGTATTTGCACTTGCAAAATCATTTTGAGCAAGAGCCAAAATCAATTTATTTTCAGGCGGAACTTCAGAATTAGGCTGTAAAATTTTTATTACATCATTTACAAGATTTTTTATTGTTTCTATCAGTTCAAGTTTTTGAGCTGGAACAGGTTTATTTTCTAAGGCTTCCAAATTCTGCTGAATTTCAGAGAACAAGTTCATCAAATTTCTCATCGGTATGTTTTCTTGATTTATGGAAATATAATTCCTTGCTTTTGATAAATTTTGCGCTAATTCTGGGAATTGATTTTTCAATTCTAGAAGCAAACGGGAAACATCATCTATGAGCTTTAACCTTTCTGTATTCAACTGAACCGCTGCTTTGTCTGGACCAGACGCCCATACGCTACTTTCTCGCTGGCGAACATCCGCAGGGGTTAGTTGCTGTCCACTAGCCGCTAGCCACTGACCACTAACCTCTATCATCTAGCTCTACTCGCCTCTTTCTCTTGCCAGACGAATAACGGTTTCCACTTGGTCACGCGGCAGCCCTAGCCATTTTGCTATCTCAGATGGCGTGCGCCCCTGCTTTGCGTAATCTAAAATTTGCTTTTTCTCCCTGCCTCTGCGGTCATAGTTCGTTTCATCTACAGGAGCAGGATTGCTTCTTGTGCTGTTTAGGCTTGGAACTTTGATGTTTGTTCTCGTGAGTTTATCTACAGCGCTTACGGTTTGGGTTTTTTGCGGGATATCTTTGCGCAGAGAATCTAATGCCTCAACCATTCTTTTTACCGCTTCGGTTACCCTTTGTTTTGCGGTTTTTCTCATCTTGGGCGGCTCAGGCCCTATTGCAGTTGGCGATTGAAGAGTAGGTGCAGAGATGATTGGTGCAGGAGCTGTTTCAAACGGCTTGGGTTGCGGGAGCGGTGCTTGGCGAAAGCGAGTGGAAAACATAGTTGGGTCTATGCCTCCAAGCGGCGGCGGAGACGGCTCAGTTTGCAGGCTTTTTAGCCTTTCGGTTACTTTTTCAACTTCTTTTGAACGGCGAGTGATTTTTATTATTAGAAATATTATTATGGCGAGCAATGCGGCAGCGGTAATTGAAATTCCTTTTATCAGAGAATCCACCAAGTCGCTCTCTTCTTCTTTGATGTCTTTTGGGGCTTCAGCTTTGTTAATCGCATTTCTGGCAAGTTCCATACGGTCCCATAAATATTTTTGAGTTTCTTTAAGGGTTTTGAGCGACCTTTCGTCTGTTTCTTTGTGTATGGCAAAATATCTATTTTCCAGAGAATCGTGCAGTTGTTGCAATTTTTCTGGGCTTACTGTCCCTATGAATTCGGCTTTTTTTTCGGATTTTGGGAGCAATTCCTCTGGATTAAACCCTGCAAAACGCACAAGAGCGTAGAACCCCCCGAACAAGGCTATTAAAGCTAACATTATGGTGTAAATCTTCTTCAACGCAAGTAATATAGTAAATGCCACTGTTGTCCGGTAAAAAATAATTTATTTCAAAAAGCGACAAAATTGACGAAAAAACGCAGTTTTTTCTAATTATCCCAAAGTCAAGCCATCTTAATCAAACAAGGTTAAACAATGTAGGCTGTGCCTATATTCGGTTTTGTGAAACCGGCTGTCCGGTAAAAAAGGCAATTATTACAGAGGTTGAATGCCATACAAGCTATGCAACCAGACACAT
>Ga0268262_10002131_pt1 | contig 23326 bp, 14 predicted proteins | sample TergutNc150P3_FD_190354 | JGI IMG/M metagenome (GOLD analysis project Ga0268262, IMG submission 190354) | Nasutitermes corniger P3 segment gut microbial community from laboratory colony in Florida, USA - Nc150 P3 (SPAdes) (version 2) | ecosystem: Host-associated > Arthropoda: Insects >...
GGAAGGCTTGTTGGAAATTAACTCGGTAATGGAAAACATCGCAAGCCAGACCAACCTGCTTTCTATGAACGCGGCGATTGAAGCCGCCCACGCCGGTGAGGCGGGCAAGGGCTTCGCCGTAGTAGCCGATGAAATCCGCAAACTGGCGGAAAGTTCCAGCGAACAGTCCAAGACCATTGGTACGGTACTGAAAAAAATAGCGGAATCAATCAAAAAAATTACCAGTTCCACCGACAACGTACTGCACAGGTTCGAGGCGATTGACGGCGGCGTTAAGACCGTTTCGCAGCAGGAAGAAAACATCCGCAACGCGATGGAAGAGCAGGGACAGGGAAGCAAGCAACTTCTGCAAAGCGCGGGCGGTTTGAAAGAAATAACCCTTCAGGTAAAGAGCGGCAGCGAGGAAATGCTTGACGGCAGTCAGGAAGTAATGAAGGAAAGCCAGAACCTTGAAAAAGTAACGCAGGAAATAACCGGCGGCATGAACGAAATGGCATCGGGCGCGGATCAGATTAATGTGGCGGTACACAATGTCAACGAGATGACTACCAAGAACCGTGAAGCCATTAATGATTTGTTGGCGGAAGTTTCGAGGTTTAAGGTGGAGTAATTCCGGGATAAGGAATCACGAAGGGGCGGCAAAACATAAGCATATAGGGTGTGGATAATTTTTCTACGCCTTGTGGTTATGTTTTGTCGCCCTTTTTTTGTATAATCTTACATTGACAAAAAAAACCAAAAAGCGCAAAATAATTATCATGTTCTTAAGTTACGCCTATACATTCCATGCGTTGATTAAGACGCGGATGGTATATTGTTTATTACCCCCCCCCCCCCCCGTTCGTTTTTAATAAAATAGATAAAAATAAAATAGATAAAATAGAAGAAAAATCATCTCTGTATTACGGAGTCGTCCGCTATATAAATATTTGCAGAATAGTATGCCGCTTACGAAGATTACAGAGGAGAAAAAATCTATGAAATCAATTTTCATTGTTGACGACAGCGATACAAGCCTGTTATTGGCTAAAGAAGCCCTGAAAGAGCACTACAGGGTATTAACGATGTCATCCGCCGCGAAGTTGTTTAAGCTTATGGAAAAATTTATTCCTGATTTAATCCTGCTTGATATTGAAATGCCCGAGATGGACGGTTTTGAAACATTACAAAAATTAAAAACCAATAATTTTTATAAGGACGTTCCCGTAATATTTTTGACCCATTACAGGGAAGATTCCATTGAAAGCTTCGGCTTTGAGCTTGGAGTTGTAGACTTTATCTCGAAACCGTTTTCAACGCCGGTGCTGATAAACCGCATTAAAACGCAGCTTGATATTGATTCTTTGATCCGCGACCGGACTGAAAGGATCAAACGGCTGCAAAACGGCATTATGACGGTTTTAGCCAATGTGGTAGAGGAACGCGACAAGGACACTGAAGGTCATAATGACCGTACTGCGGCGTATATCAAAATACTTATAGAAGCGATGCTGGAACGCGGAGTGTACGACGAAGAAATACGTTATTGGGATGTGGAAAAAGTCATTTTTTCTTCCCGGCTGCACGACATGGGAAAAATAAGCGTAATGGATACAATTTTGAACAAACCCGGTAAATTGAGCGATGATGAATATGAGCAGATGAAATACCACACCACAGAGGGCGTAAAGATAATTGACAGGATGATAATGCAGACCGGCGAAGAAGAATTATTGAGTAACGCCAGATTATATACCGAATACCACCATGAGCGCTGGGATGGAACAGGTTATCCGCATGGGCTTAAGGGAACTGACATTCCGCTGCACGGACGAATTATGGCATTGGTGGACGCATATGACGCGCTTGTATCCACACGTCCCTACAAGAAAGCAAATACGCACGAAGAAGCGGTAAAAATCATTTCAGAAAATTCGGGCAGGCAGTTTGACCCGAAAATCGTTGAGGTTTTTCTTGACGTGCAGGATCGATTTAATAATGTAAGGGGGGCGTGTACTATTTGACGAATAAAGATATTATTTTACAAATTCTTGACAAAATCAACCTAATAAGGCATAATAATAATTGTGTTTATAACTTATTCCTTTACATTTCAAGACCACAGTTTAACAGCAGTCTCAGAGATAACCAACATCCCTCCCGTCTATTTTGGGTTGATTATATGCAAAAGGAAAAACAAAGAGAAATGATGAAAATAGTTTTTATAGTTGATGACAGTGATACCAGCCTTTCAATTGCGAAGAAAGCTTTGGAAAATCAATATAGAGTTTTAACAATGTCATCAGGCGCGAGGATGTTTAAGATACTGGAAAAAATTACCCCTGATTTGATAATTCTGGATATTCAAATGCCCGAAATGGACGGATTTGAAGCCTTAAAAATCTTAAAATCCAGGCCTTTATACGCTGATATTCCCATTATATTTCTTACAAGTTGTTCAGACAGCGATATTGAGGCAAAAGGTTTTGAAATGGGCGCGGTAGACTTCATCCTAAAGCCCTTCTCCGCGCTTGTACTGCAGGGCCGCATTAAAATACAGTTGGATATTGAAAATGTAATCAGCGAGCGCATAAAAAGAGTCAAATTTCTTCAAAACGACTATATGGCTATTATTGCCAATACAATAGAAGAACGCGACAGAGATACTGCCGGTCACAATGACCGTATCGCGGCGGGTATCAAAACGCTTTTAACCGCAATGAAAGAACGCAAAGTATACGCCGATGAAATATCAGGTTGGGATGTTGAAAAAATCGCCTCCTGCGCCCGTCTGCATGACATGGGAAAAATCAATGTACCAGAAACAATTTTAAATAAACCGGGAAAGCTGGACGACAACGAATATAATCAGATTAAAACCCACCCCGCCGCCGGCGCAAATTTAATAGACAATATTTCAAAGCAAACGGGCGAAGAAGATTTTTTGCATAATGCAAAATTGTTTGCCGAATATCATCATGAACACTGGGACGGCGCCGGTTATCCGCATGGTCTGAAAGGAACGAATATCCCGTTGCATGGCCGTATACTGGCGGTTATTGACGCGTATGACGCGCTTGTTTCAAAACGCCCCTACAAGGAACCGCTTTCCGGCAAAGAGGCCGTAAAAATTATTTCATCAGACTCAGGTAAACAGTTCGATCCTAAAATAATCGAAGTATTTATTACCGTACAGGGGCAGTTAAGTGAATAAACGTTCAGTGATAACCGGAGTTGCAGTTATTTTTATTCTTCTTTCACTGGCATTTCTTCTTGTCGCTGACATCTACAACAGTAATGCTCTGGATCATGAAGTCGCCATCTCTTTGATAAAAGAAAAACTCAATGGCGATATGATGCATTTTGAATCAATGTTAAAAAATGAACATGGCTTTCCGTATGAATTCCACCACGGTTTTATTGAGCATCTGTCGCGTGATTTGAAAATTGAAGCTGCTGTTTTTATCAAAGAAAATAACAATTACATCTGTAGAACTTCCGGCATTATTGATAAAGACGGGAAACTGGTAAAAGACGTCATATTTAATTCAAAAAGCGCGGCATATGCTTCTATTGAATCCGATAAAGAATATTCCGGAAAAGACGTTATTCTTGGCGATGAGTACTATACCTTATACCACCCAATTTTTAGTGACGATATAAACGAAACTATAGGCGCTATTTTTATCGGCATTAAGATGTCAACGATAGAAAATATAATCTCGCCAAAAAGCAATCTTCGGGTCAAATATTTACAATTAATAAATATAGGGTTTATAGTAATGGGAGCATTATTGGCGGCAATTCTTATTTTCATATTGCGCCGAACTACCGCAGAGAAAAAAAATGTGGAAAAACGCCTGCGGGTTATATTTGATACTATGCCTTTGGGCGCGACCATTCACAGTAAAAACATGGATTTTTTTGACTGTAATGACTGCGCTGTCAAATTATTCGAAATGCTAAGTAAACAGGAACTTATAGAAAATTTTCGTCAACTTTCACCTGAATATCAGCCGGACGGGACACTGTCAAGCGAAAAGATGCAGAATGTTATTAACAAAGCTTATAACGAGGGTTACTTGCGTTTTGAGTGGATACACCAGAAACTGAACGGAGATCCAATACCATGTGAAATCACGCTTGTACGAACCATACATGATAAAGATTTTTTTATAACTGCCTATATTCGCGATTTGCGCGAATCCAAGAAGATGATAAAAGAAATTCATCAGCATGAAAAATTATTAAATACGGTAAACAAGGTGGCCGACATTTTGCTGTCCATCAATGATGAAAAATCTTTTAAATCATTAATTTTAAAGAGTTTTGAACTTATAGGAAACTGCATGGATGTTGACCGCGTTCAAATTTTGTGTAACGAGATGATCGATGGCGAATTGCAATCTATCCTAAGTTATGAATGGTTAAGCCAATACACCAATGGCATCTTAAACCTGCCTGTCGGCTCAAGCTTATCCTACAACATAAGCCCGGGGTGGAAAAAATTATTCCTGCGCGACGAACATATAAACGCCTCGCTATCAGACTTGATGGGAGATGAATACTCTTTTTTTAAAACGTTTGGAGTAAAATCAATTGTAATTATCCCGATGTTTTTAGAGAATAATTTCTGGGGGTTATTCAGCATTGACGACTGCAGAACAGGGCGTATCTTTTCAGGCGATGAAATCAATTTATTAAAATCCGTTGGTTTGATGATGTGCAATGTCATAGACAAAAATTTACAGTCAGCCAAAATACGCGAGGCTAACGAACGCGTACAGGTTATATTTGACACCATGCCTTTAGGCGCACACATTCACAGCAAAAACATGGACTTTTTTGACTGCAATGACAGCTCAGTTAAATTATTTGAATTGTCAAACAAAGAGGAACTTATCGAAAAATTTTATATGCTTTCACCCGAATATCAGCCGGACGGCAAACTGTCAAGCGAGAAAATGCAGGAAGTTATTAACAGGGCATATGACGAAGGTTACTTATGTTTTGAGTGGATGCACCAGAAATTGAACGGAGAGCCAATACCATGTGAAGTCACGCTTGTTCGAACTAAACATGATAATGATTTTTTAATCACCGCCTATATTCGCGATATACGCGAATCAATGCAAATGATAAAAGAAATCCATCAGCATGAACAATTATTAAATACGGTAAACGACGTGGCCGGCATTTTATTGTCTATCAATAATGAAAATTTTTTTACAGAATCACTGTTAAAGAGTTTTGAACTTATAGGACGCTGCCTTCATGTTGACCGCGTTCAAATTTGGCGTAACGAAACGCACCATGACGAACTGAGTTTTGTCCTAAGGTATGAATGGCTGAGCGAATACGGACAAAACAGCGTACGGGTGCCTATTGGTTTTCCCTATCCCTACAGTTCAAAACCGGAGTGGAAAGAATCATTCGCGCACGGTGAATATATAAACGCTCCGTTATCAAAATTGCCGGATACCGACCGTTTATTTTTGTCTTCATACGGAATGAAATCCATTGTTATTATCCCGATGTCCGTAGAAAACAATTTCTGGGGTTTTTTCAGCATTGACGACTGTCAAAAAGAGCGTACCTTTTCAGATGATGAAATCCATATACTGACATCCCTGGGTTTGATGATGACCAATGCCATAGATAAAAATTTGCATTTATCCAAAATACGCGAAGCTAATGAGCGAGTACAGGTTATGTTTAACGCTATGCCATTAGGCGCAAGCTATATTGACGTTAATTCCAATATTTTGGAATGCAATGAAGAAATGATTAAAATATTTGACTTATCAAGCAAACAGGAATACATGAATAGATTTAATGATCTTAACCCTGAGTTCCAACCGGACGGAAGTTTAACGAAAAAGAAGATAGCTGATGGCATTAATAAAGCTTTTATAGACGGTTATTTCCATAAAGAAATTATGCACCAGAATTTGAAAGGGGAGCCGATACCTTGTGAAGTTACGCTTGTGCGCGTAAAAAATTATAACGATTATGTTTTAGCGGCTTATATACGTGATTTACGCGAGTTAAAAGACATTGTTAATGAAATGAATGAATCAATGCTATCATTTAATATTCTGGAAGACATACTGGACAACATCAATGCGATGGTTTATATTACAGTTCCTCAGACCGGCGAAATTTTATTTATTAACAAATACATGAGGGGACATTATAAAATTAAAGGTGAATTTGTAGGATTGTTTTGCTATAAAGTGTTTTTTCATGACAAAAACGGAATATGCGATTTTTGTCCCTGTCATAAACTTGATGAAGATCCGAAAGCGACAATCGTATGGGAACTGCATAGCCCATTAACAAACCACGTATATCAAAATACCGATCGTTATATGGAATGGCCTGACGGAAGAATTGTCCATATTCAACATTCAATTGATGTAACCGAGTTAGTTATCGCAAAAGAACAGGCAATTAAGGCTAACAACGCAAAAAGCAACTTCCTTGCAAAGATGAGCCATGAAATACGCACGCCAATGAACGCTATCCTCGGCATTACGGAGATTCAACTGCAAAATAAAAATATTCCCGATGATATTCAGGAAGCCCTGGGGAAAATTAATAATTCAGGTTATTTGCTGCTTGGCATTATAAACAACATACTGGACATGTCAAAGATAGAATCAGGCAAACTGGAACTGTCGATTGGCAGTTACGACGTGCCAAGCCTGATAAACGACACGGTTCATCTTAATATTATATTGTACGACAGCAAACAAATCGGGTTAACTCTTAATATTGATGAGAATATTCCGTCCAGGTTGATAGGCGACGAACTGCGTATCAAGCAAATCTTAAACAACCTGCTTTCCAATGCCTATAAATACACAAATGAAGGCGAGATTTCCATGTCTATTTCCGCCGAATATCAGGAAGATCCGTCGATGGTGACGCTTATTTTCAGCATAGCGGACACAGGGCAAGGAATGACCGAGGAACAATTGGATAAATTATTCGATGAGTTCACGCGTTTTAATACGGATGCAAACAGCAAAGTGGAAGGCACCGGTCTTGGAATGAGCATTACAAAACAACTTGTCCTTATAATGGGCGGAAAAATTGACGTAGAGAGCGAGCCGGGCAAAGGCTCCGTATTTACCGTGCGCTTGCCGCAAAAAATTGACGGCAACGACGTATTAGGCAGGGAAATGACTGAAAAACTAAAAGATTACCGTACTGCTGATTTGTCACAATTGGAAAAAAAGACGCAGATTGTATGCGAGTATATGCCTTACGGCAGGGTATTAATAGTTGACGACGTGGATACGAACCTGTATGTCGCAAGAGGATTGATGTCCCCTTATGGGTTATCGCTTGATACCGCCAAAAGCGGTTTTGAAATGATTGAAAGAATTAAAGACGGTTCTGTCTATGACATTATATTCCTTGACCACTTTATGCCAAAAATGGACGGTATAGAAGCAATAAAAATTATAAGGGAGATGGGCTATAAAAATCCCGTCATAGCATTGACGGCAAATGCGGTTATAGGACAGGCGGAGGTGTTCCTTAATAACGGATTTGACGGGGTTATTTCCAAGCCAATAGACACGCGGGAATTAAACGCCACGCTTAACAAACTGATACGCGACAAGTACCCGCCTGAAATAGTTGAAGCCGCGCGGCTTAAAGCGTCTTCTGCTACACAACGCACTATCAAGAAGGTGGATCCCGCATCCGATCCCGGATTGAGGGCAATCTTTGCGCGCGACGCTGAAAATGTTCTTGCAAGATTAAAATCAATACTCGCCAATGCGTTCCGCAGAAATGACGATATTACGCAATATGTTATTGACGTTCATTCAATGAAAAGCGCGCTTGCCAATATGGGTGAAGAAGACGCATCCGCCTTTGCCCGCAGACTGGAAATAGCGGGACAGGCAAAAGATATACAACTAATAACGACCGAAACCCCGGCGTTCATTGAAGCGTTGCGTAAAGCTATCGAAAAAATCAAGCCCAAAGAAGACGTTTCCTTACCGGAAAATTTTGAAAACGATCTTGTATTCTTATCCGAAAAAATGCTCGCTATAAAAACAGCGTGCCAGAATTATGATGATGTAACGGCTAATTCAGCGTTAAAAGAACTTGAACAAAAAAAGTGGTCGCGCTCCGTTAAAAATTATATCAACGCTATTTCCGCGCATATACTGCACGGCGATTTTGAAAAAGCCGCAAACATCGCCAAAGATTATCTGTAAAGTTAATCTTTAAAATCTTTTTTCCGTATCATGTTGCGTTGAATTTTCCCGCTGATTGTTTTTGGCAGTTCGGGCGTAAACTCAATAATACGCGGGTATTTGTACGGCGCCGTTACGCGCTTGACGTGATTTTGAAGTTCGCGGATCAACTCTTGCGAGGCGGTGTAACCCCGCGCAAGAACGATGGTCGCTTTCACGACCTGTCCGCGCATTGGATCCGGGGCGGCTGTTACGGCGCACTCAAGCACTGAAGGGTGCTCCATCAGGGCGCTTTCTACCTCAAACGGCCCGATGCGGTAGCCCGAACACTTTATCACGTCGTCATTACGCCCGACAAACCACAAATAGCCGTCGTCGTCCTTCCACGCCATGTCGCCTGTTTGATACGTCCCGTTGTTCCAATTATTTACAGTTATTTCCCTGTCTTTCCAGTAACCGCGGAAAAGACCGCAAAAATCAGAATTGCCTACTACAGGCGGATTAGCTTCCGCGGCGCTGCCTTCGGTTTCGTACATATTTTTTCCCGCGCCGGTTATACTCATGTTTCCCACAATGCCTTCGTCGCATTCATTCCCGTTTTCGTCTAACAATTTGAGGCCGAAAAGCGGCGCGGGTTTTCCCATTGAACCGGGCTTTACGGACAGCCACTTAAAAACAGCCGCCATTACAGAAGTCTCACTCTGGCCGAAACCTTCGTAAATTTCAAGTTTTGTCAGTTCCTTAAATTTATTGTAAACTTCCGGGCTTAAAGGCTCTCCGGCCACGGACGTATGGCGGATAAAACTAAAATCATAATGTGAAAGGTCTTCCTTAATCAGATAACGGAATACCGTAGCGGGAGCGCAAAATGTCGTAGGCTTTAACCGCTGAATTGCGTCTAACATTCCCTTGGGGGTAAATTTTTCCGTGTCATAAACGCCGATTGCCGCGCCGCAAGTCCACTGTCCGTAAATTTTTCCCCACGCGAATTTTGCCCAGCCTGAATCAGTCTGCGTCAGGTGGACGCAATTATCTTCAACGCAGTGCCAGTATTTAGCGGTAACAATATGCCCTAAAGGCAGGCTGTGGTTGTGAAGCACCATTTTTGGCATTCCCGCCGTGCCGGAAGAAAAATAAATCAACATCGGGTCTTTTGCCACAGTCGGCATCCTTTTAAAATTTTCAGACGCTTTTTGAATTTCCGCGTGCAAATCAATAAAACCCTGCGGAATATTTTTGCCGATAATGGCTATTTTTTCCAGATTCGGACAGTTTGGACGCGCTAGGGCGATATTGTCAAGCAGATCCTTGTCATCTACCGTTATTAAAAGTTTTACATTGGCGATATTGCAACGATAGTCCAAATCTTTAGCCGTTAGCTGATATGTACCGGGAATGCAAATAGCGCCTATTTTTGAAAGGGCGCACATTAACACCCACACTCCCGGACGCTGTTTTAAAATCAGCTTTACCACGTCGCCTTTTTTTACACCTAACGATAAAAGGGCGTTTGCCGCTTTGTCGGAAAGCCGTTTTATCTCGGTAAAAGTAAAAGATTTTACAACTTCGGTATCGTCCGTCCAAAGGAGGGCTAGTTTTTCAGGCTGTAATCTTGCCCATTCGTCCACTACATCGTAGGCAAAATTAAAATCATCAGGCACATTACAACAATAATTTTTATAAAAATCATCGTAACTGTCAAAATCAATACGCGGCATATAACGTGAAAGTATTTCGTTCATATATTATTCCTGAATTACCGTTAAAAATTGAGCTCTTCCGTTCACGGCGATTTGCGAATGAGGCAGACGCGCGTCAAAATAAATGGAATCCCCCGAGTTTAAAATATGCTCTGTTTTTACAACCGTTACTTTTATCTGCCCTTCAGTTACAAAATTAAACTCCTGTCCCGAATGAGACACCTGGGCGGCTGGCGGCCTTGAAGAGTCAAGGGTTACAAGCAACGGCTCCATAGTTCTGCGCCTGAAGTTATACGCAAGACTTGAAAATTCATATCCCGGATAACGTTCAATTTGCACCCCCTTGCCGTTGCGGCAGACGGCGGCGCTGTCCATTCTTGCCTCTTCTCCGGTAAGAAGAACTGTAACATCCGTTCCAAGACGGCCGGCTATCGTATATAAAACGCTGATTGGTATGTCCAATTCGCCGTTTTCGTATTTACTGTAAGTTTCAAAAGGAATTTCAGTATCTCTTGCCATATCAAGGGCGCTTATTTCAAGAATCTCCCTTAATTCCTTTATCCTTTCCGGAACATGGGCTGCTTTTTCATTCATATAAACTCTCTCCAATGCCTTCCTGTAACCTTATCATTTTCATCGCGTATTTCAAACGGCAGCTTAATGGTTTCCGTTCCGAAATAATCAAGCCGCCCTTCAGGCATTTTTAAGCCTGATATTTCGTTATTCAAAATTACACTAACATAATCAGAAATGTTATTCAGTTTCTTGTCCACATACACTCCAAAAAGTTCGTTATAGTAAATATCAGACGCGTCATGAATGTCGGTCCCGGCGGTACCGGGCTTTCCTATACTTTTCGCATAACGACAGGCAAGGGCGTCATAAGACGGATCGTCATGCCCGCCGTTGGCGACCTCAACCGCATCCACGCAGCCTGTGGAAAGCACGACCTTTGGAATGTAAACCCTCTGCCTGAACGGGTGTGCCTGAACAACGCAGCCTCCGGATTCCCTTACAATGCGGTACTGCTCTCCCCTTGACCATTTACGGACCTCAGGATGTTCGAGCAGCCATTCTCTGTCAAGTCCGTAAATAAGATAATCATCACAGCCGTCAAATGTTTCTTCCCAGCCGAAAAAAACGTCAAACCCGCGGCGCGCCCCCTCGTTTCGCGCGTCTTCATAACCCTGGCAAAAACCGTTTACCCAATCTTCCCACGTAAGTTTTCTGGATAACGAACAATTAGCGTTAAAAAAATGATCGGTTACTATTATGCCTGAATACCCCTTATCCTGATAACCAGCAATATATTCAGAACCGCGCGATATCGCGCATTTACTGACAGGAGAGGTATGAAGATGGGTTTCATACAGATATGACATAATTCATTATACCGTAAAAGAGCGCATTGATTCAATAGTACGAAATCCTATAATCGTTTATAACTGTAAAACCAAGACTTAAATAAAGGCGGCGGGCTGATATATTTGTCTTTCTGACAAAAAGCGTCACTCCCCTGCCTTCGCAGATTAGGGAGGAAATAAACTCATAAGCCATACGGCGGCCTATTCCCCTGCCGCGAAAATCGGGATGGACATAAACGCCGCCTACCTGATATCTGGTAAAAGAGAGGCCGCTTACATTTATTTTCCCGATAAGCCGCCCGTCAAGTTCCGCCGCCAGAACCTGCCCCTTGGCGATTATATTGGAAAGGTTTAACCTGCTTGCCGTATGATTGAAAATTGAGCCTTTTGGCAGTACTTCCTCTTTTTCGTAACCTGCCTGTAACGGCGCCATCGCGTCAATATCCGTCATCACAGGCGTCCTTAATACAAGATTTGAAAAATCCGATAAATTTTTTCCCTTGCCGGGAGGAACGTCAAGAGCCATAAGTTCATAGTCTATTATCTCTTTTGCATTCAAGCCGTTTTTGCTTAACTCGTTTTCTAAAATAATTACTTCGTTTTTTAGCCCCTGCACAGAATGAATCTTCTTAGAAGGAAGGAATCCTCCTTTTTTTAAATCTAACGCGGGAATTTTTACGCCGCATAAAACAGGTAATATGTTGTTTTTAGAATTAATTAATAACGCCTGAATATTGTCGTTTTTTTTGCATAATACCCATATAAGGGTATTAGCTTCTTTGCGCGAAATAAATTTAGCGCAGGCGTTGACATAATTATTTTCAACATCCTTTAGCAGTTTTTCTACGCGTGGAAAATCACCTTTTTTTATTTTACGCCAGTAAGAACAATCACTCATAGGGAAGGATGCCCTGCGCGGGGATTTTGCCGGTTATCGCCGAAAAACCGGCTGCAAAAGATTCGGGAGCGTAACTGTACACCGCTACCGCGCCTGTAATCCATGGGACGCTTTCAAGGAAAGCGGGACTCAGCACCGAAAGAACTATCACTTTTTTATTTAAACGCTGTAAATTGCGCAGCAAATACAAATCGTAATTGTCTGAAAGACAGAAAATTATCGTATCCGCGTTATTCGCATAATATGTAATTTCAGCCGGTTCAGCTCCATTGTAATAACGGAAAACCAAAGCGTTGGGAAACGCCGCTCTTCCGTAGGTAAAAAAATACGGATACCTTCCGGCTAAAAGAACGCGCCCCGCATTCTCTCTTGTTAAAGGAAAGACAGAACCGCCGGAAACGGGCTTTACTATCGTTACGCTGCGCGCGGCAAGATTCATAAAATAAGCGGAAGCTTCCGGGTCGGGCAGTCCTTTTTCCACTTTTTTTAAATCGGGAATATACGTTACTTTTGAATTGCCACGCAGATAAGTTAATTTTAACTCCAGCACTCTGCGGGCTGCGGCTCTTACATACTCGCGGAATTCTTTTTCATCCTTCATTGAATTAATCAGGTAAACCCACACCGGATCAAAGAGAACGGGCGTATTTGAAAACATAATAATATCGTTACCTGCGATAATGGCCTGTTTTGCGGTGCGGGAGAGCGTACCCATGTAGGTCGTCGCCCCTACCATCATCAGATCGTCGGTTACCACAACTCCCTTAAAACCTATTTTGTCGCGTAACACATCGCGCAGGAACCATGAGGAAAGCGAGGCGGGCGCGGTTGCCGCTCTTGTCAGCGGAAACGAAAGATGTCCGCTCATGACGGCGGGAAGCCCTTCGCCTGCAAGCATACGGTAGGGAACAAGTTCCCTGTTCCAAAGGGCGTCAAAAGATATTTCAATTTTTGGCAGAATCCCATGAGAGTCAAGATCCGTATCCCCGTGGCCGGGATAATGTTTCGCCGTCGGAATAACGCCGGCCGCAAGCTGTCCTTTTACAAACGCCGCGCCGAAAATCCCCGATTTTACAGGGTCGCTTCCAAACGCCCTTGGCCCTATCAGCGTTGAAGAGTGGTTTGTAAAAAGATCGACAGTTGGGGCAAAATTCATATTGATTCCAAGAAGAGCCAATTCCCTGCCTATGTAATAACCTGATAAGTACGCGTCACGGGGATAACCTGACGCGCCAATCGCCATATTTCCCGGCGTATCACTGGTATTTCCCTTGATATGCCGAATCCATCCTCCTTCCTGATCTGTGGCTATAAGAAGCGGGATGTTAAATGGACCTTTTAAACTTGCCGTCTGCAAAGAACCGATAGTCTGCGCAAGCCTTTGCGTATCCGAAGTATCCCAACCAAATATTTTCACCCCGCCGATATTTCTCCGATTAATCCATTCAATAACCAAAGGGGAAACTTCTTCTCCGATCCAGCCAACCATAAAAACCTGGGCCAGAGCCTGTTCGTCCGTCATGGCAGTTTCAATCGCGGCAGCAAGCTCGGAAGGAGCGCCTGAGTCGTTGAAACTTAGTGAAAAAAGCATTGGCGAAGCGGTAAACAAATAACAAATAACAAATAACAAATAATAAAGGAAGAATGGCTGTTTATGATTTTTATTTTCTTGTTTCATCTATGTACTCCGATGCGTTATGTGCCGCGACTGCGCCGTCGGCGGCGGCTGTTACTACCTGGCGGAAAGCGCCGGATCTTATGTCGCCTGCGGCGTAGAGGCCCGGAATATTGGTCGCCATTTTTTGATCTGTGATAATATAGCCGCTTTCATCAAGTTTGGCGTTTAATCCGTTTCCTGCGGCAAGCGAAGACTGCGGAACAGTGCCTGCAAAAATAAATACCGCATCGGTTTCTTCCTCGCGCGTCTCGCCTGTTTTGGTATCGGCTAACACTACCGACTTTACTTTTTGTCCGCCTTTTATTTCTTTAATTACCGTATTAAAACGCACTTTAATATTAGGGTTTTCAAGCGTCCGCTTTACAAGGGCTTTTTGCGCCCGGAAACTGTCGCGCCTGTGAACCATCACAACCTTATCCGTAAGATGAGAAAGGTAGCGCGCTTCATCACAGGCGGCGTCTCCTCCTCCCGCTACAAAAATTTTTTTGCCTTTAAAAAAATTACCGTCGCATGTGGCGCAATAAGAAACCCCCTTTCCTGTAAATTCTTTTTCTCCGGGAACATCCAGTAACCGCGGTTTTGCCCCCGTCGCGATAATGACGGATATTGCAGCGCGCGTTGTCCCGTCCGAAAGGCCGACTGTAAAGAAATCGCCGTCTTTTTGCAGCGAATCAACCGCGCCGTAAAAAAACGAAGCGCCGAATGATTCCGCCTGACGGTGTAAATCCATGGCAAACTCAAAACCTGTTTTTGGCCCGCAGCCTTCGCCTCCGACATTACCCGGGTAATTTTCCAGCGCGTCAATAACCAGAGCCTGCCCGCCTACGGACAGCCCCTCAATAACAAGAACTTTTAAATTCGCCCTTGCCCCGTATTGGGCGGCGGTAAGCCCCGCGGGACCCGCGCCGATTATAATAAGATCAGCATCTACTGTAGACATCTTCTCTCCCAACCATATACTTTTTTGGCTATTTGATTTATATTAAATTGTGAGCTTAAAACCGTCAATTACGCCTATTATAATTTTGGCTATAATTTCAAGTTTCTCCGTGAAAATTTACGCGCAGAACGCTTTTCCGCGTATTGAACCGGATTCAAAAGCCCTTGATTATTACCGTTTGGGGAAAAAATCCGGTTATTCATGGCAGGAACTTGCGGAAATAAGCCTTTGGTCATCCGGAGACGCTTCATTGTCAGGCATGGAAAAAATAAAAGCGACAGTCAACGCATTAAGCGCCGCCGTTGATCCCGCCGCTTCAGGCAGGGAGAAAGCGGAATTTATCCTCAATTACATACATAAAAACGTCTTAAAATCTTATTCGCTCTACCAAACCAGATTAGACACCATGCTTTCCAACGGAAGATTCAACTGCGTCTCATCCGCCGTTTTATATATCATTCTCTGCAAATCGGCGGGAATTGACACAAGCGGGGTTATGACAAAAGACCATGCGTTTGCAATGGTTCATATTAACGGACAGGATATTGACGTAGAAACGACAAACTCTTTTGGGTTTGATCCGGGAAACCGTAAGGAGTTTCACGATTCAAGCGGAAAAATTACAGGCTTCGCGTATGTGCCGCCGCAAAACTACCGCGACAGACAAACGATAAATCAAATAGAACTTATTTCGTTAATTTTGAATAACAGGGTCAGCGAGCTTGAAAGATCGAATAACTTTGCCGCTTCTGTTCCCCTTGCCATTGACCGAGCCGCGTTGCTTTTGGGCGATTCTTATATCCTTACTTCCGAAATCTCACCATCCGAATTTTTATTTATTGATCCAAGAAAAGATCTCATGGACAGATTGTTAAATTACGGCGCCTCCCTTTTAAAAAGCAACAAAGAGGAAGAATGCATCCGCTGGGCTGTTTTCGCGTCTTCAATGTACCGTGACAATAACCGCTGGCAAGAGCTGTTTATGGCCGCCGTCAATAACAGGATTTCAAGATTTATAAAAGAAAGAAAAATATCCGACGCGCGTAATTTTCTTGAAAACCAAAAGACTCATATAACGGATGTTAATTACGCCCAACTTGACGCGCTGATCATTGACGCTGATATTTTAAACAGGGCCAATAATTTTAAAACCGCCGCCGAAGGAGACGAAATTATTGCCGATATTGAACAGGCGCGCAGAAACGGCAGATTAAATGAAAAAAGAGCTGTTGAATTATTAATTTACACTATTCAAAAAATAGCGATAACCCTAAGCGCCGCCCCCCTAAGGGATTGGCGCGCGGCAATCAATTACCTGGAGAACGCCATTTCCAAATACGGGGCAAACCGCGATCTTGAGCAATCCCTGCGCACATACAAGAACAATCTTGCGGCCGATTACCACAACCGTTTCGCGGCAGAATGGAACAAGAAAAATTTCGACGAAGCGGAACGCATTTTAAATGAAGGACTTGATGAATTCCCTAATGATCGGCAGTTGTTAAGTGATAAGCAGATTATTAGTAAACAAAGTCGGTAATAAGTAATAAAAGTGAGAAGTGAGGGATTAGCGAAGGTTTATAGTTTAGCGAAGGGAGAAAGTTAGAAGTGAGAAGTGAGAAGTTCAACAAGCGGAGAGCGAGAAACCACGCTGAGATGAGGACAAAGACACTTAACACTTATCATTTCTCTCTTCTTTATTTTTTCGCGTAATAATTAATCAAACAGCCATCTATCAATATTTGCCTCTCAGCGTCCGTAAGTCCGCCAAGTGAGGTTTTTATCTCTTTAACGGTTTCACCTAACACATGGCCTGAGATGGTCTCTTTTTTATCTTGAACGGCGGACTTTATTCCCGGAAAGAAAATATAATCGCCGTTTGAGAAAGTAGTTTCATCGGTAATAAGGAACGGAAGGATTCCCCAATTGATAAGGTTTGATCTGTACCTCTTTGTCGCGTACTCAAGCGCGAAATTCGCGCCGCCTCCCAGTACGCGCTGACAGGATGCGGCTTGCTCTCTTGCGGAGCCGTCTCCAGGTTTGCGGGCAAAAATTGCGCTTGCTATGCCGATAGCGGAAAGCCCTATTCCCGAACAGCCTTCAATGCCTTGAATCTTTTTCAGTACTTTTTCCAGTTCGCCGTCCGCTTTTCCGTTACTCCTTTGCACTTCAAGAGTTTGCAATTCCTTTGCCCGTTTTACATAATTCGGATCTTTTCTGCTTAAAGTGAATTCCGCAAGTTTTAACGGATTTGAACGGTAAGAAGAAGTTTCCCCTGAGGGAATGAGTTCATCAGTGGTGGTAACGGAGTCGGTGATAAAAGTTACCACTTTTAATAAAAGGTTTTCAGGAAGCGCGGGCATTTTTGGCCAGTCCTTGATGTTGGGACCGAACTTCAATTCTGTTTGCGGTTTTGGATTTCCTGCGCCGTTGTACACGCGCTTGTCGTAAATACCCTTGTCAAAGAAGAACTTATATTTACCGTATTTCACGTCGATGTCAGTCGCGGCGGTAATTTTTCCGCCGTTAATCGCGGTCGCCGCGATTGATCTCGCGTCCATTAGGGCGACAGATGCGATCTGTCCGTCGTTTGGCTTGGAACCTTCGCGGTTGGGGAAATTGCGCGTAACGTGGCGGATTGACAGTTCGTTATTTGCGGGCGTATCTCCAGCGCCGAAACACGGGCCGCAAAAAGCTTCGCGCACGAGAACCCCGGCTTTCATAAATGTTTCCACCGCGCCGTTTTTTACAAGTTCAAGATACGTAGGCTGGCTTTCAGGATACACGCTCATTGAAAAATTGCTTTTTCCTGTTGAGCGTCCTTTTATAATGTCAGACGCCGCCATAATGTTGGAAAAAATACCGCCGGAACAACCTGCGATTATCGCCTGATCAGCCCATATTCCGCCGTCATGGCATTTAACGCCCAGATTCAGATTTAGGCCTGTCTCTTTGTTATCTTCTTCTATTTTTGTAAAAATATCTTTCGCGTTCTTTTGCAGTTCTTTAATTGTGTACACGTTGCTTGGATGGAACGGAAGAGCGATACACGGCTCAATTTTTGATAAATAAATTTTGATAAAACCATCGTAGTAGGCGACATCGGCAGGTTTAAGTTCCTTATAATCGCCTCCCCTGCCCCGCTCTTTAAGATATGTTTTCACTTTATCGTCGGTTTTCCAAATTGACGACCAGCAGGCGGTCTCCGTCGTCATCACGTCAATTCCGTTACGGAAATCAATAGACATCTTATCAACACCGTCTCCGATAAATTCAAGCGCCTTGTTTTTTACATATCCGTTTTTAAAAACCGCGCCAATTATCGCAAGCGCGACATCCTGGGGACCGACTCCCTTCGCCGTCTCCCCTTCAAGGTAAATCCCTATTACAGGAGGCGACGGCATATCGTAAGTTCTGCCAACAAGTTGTTTCGCAAGCTCTCCACCGCCTTCGCCAACCGCCATCGTGCCAAGCGCGCCGTAACGGGTATGGCTGTCAGAGCCAAGAATCATCCTGCCGCAGGCGGCCATCATTTCGCGGTTGTAACTGTGAATGACGGCGAGGTGCGGCGGCACATATACGCCTCCGTATTTTTGCGCGGCGGAAAGGGCGAACACATGATCATCCTGATTAATCGTTCCCCCGACAGCGCACAGGCTGTTATGGCAGTTGGTCAGCACATAGGGCATTGGGAAACGTTCCATCCCGCTTGCGCGGGCGGTTTGAATTATCCCCACATAAGTGATGTCATGGGAAGTAAGGGAATCAAATTTAAGGCGCAGATTTTGCTCATCACTACTGTTATGGGCGGCTAAAATACCGTAAGAAATCGTCCCCTTTCGCGCCTGCTCTTTGGATACATTTACGCCGCGCTGCGTCAGTTTTGCGGTTGCATCCCCATCGTCAATTATTATCTCTTTTCCTTCGATTAAATACGCCCCGCCGTTAAAAAGCTCAACCATACAATCCCCCATTATACATGATAGTATTATTTTATTGACTATTTGCCAATATCATGATTTAATATATATATGGCTACACCACTTGAAGAATTAGACCTTCACTGGAAAGAAGAAGACCCCACGTTGGGCATCACGTCTGAAGGCGTACAGTGTAAGGACATGAATGATATTATCGAGCGTATTTCCAAAGTAAAAGATACCGTTAAAAAAATCAGCTTGAAAAACCAGCCTGTCCTTACGGAAGTACCCGAAATTTTAAAGGAATGCGAGCATCTTGAAGAACTGAATTTTTCGCACACTAAAATAACCGCAATTCCCGAATTTATTTTTACCTTGCCCAACCTGCGCGTTCTGTCCTGTTGCTGCAAGGGACTTCCCAAGGCGCCGTCAGGTCTTGCAAAAGCGCAAAAACTGGAAAAACTGCACATCAGGATTAATGAAAACTGGAATTTTCCGGAAGCAATAGCGTCATTAAGCGAACTTAAACTCCTTAAACTCGACATTTATTCTTCGGCGGCGTTTATAAAAGATTTAAAAAAATTAACTAAACTTGAAGAATTGTTATTTTCAATAAAATACGAAAGCGGGGCGGCTCTAACACTGCCCGATTCTTTTACAAATCATCAGGCCTTAAAAAAGGTGAGCATTATTGACATTGTTTATAAAAACTATAAAATCCTGGATTTTGAGAGGACTATGCACATACTTTCATCATGTCCTAAACTTGAATCTTTGACGCTCTCAGGCTTTGCAATTAAAAAACCCGACAGCCTTTCAAAACTTACCAATCTTAAATTACTGGAACTGCGGCATTTAAAGACAGAGGGAAAAATTTTTGATGCGATAAAGGATTTAAAAAAACTTGAAAAACTTGATATCCTTGGCAGTGAATTTTGTATAACCGAATTGCCTGACATATTTGGCAATTACGGCGAACTGCGTTCTTTTTCATTTGCCGGCAATTTTGTACGGAACCTTCCGCCGTCCCTGTTCCTCTTAAACAATCTTACAACTTTGGAAATAGGCAGTACCGGAATTTCCGTAATAGACGAAAAAGTCGGAAACCTTAAAAACCTGACGGGGCTTCAGATTTACGACAATATGCTGGAAAAACTTCCCAACAGTATTTTTAGCCTGCCTAAACTTGCCGTTTTAAATATCGAAGAAAATTTTATTAAACCGCAGGATATAGCAGCCTTAAAACAAAAGATCGGCGACTTGAACAAGAATGGCCAAAAAATAGAATTTATTTGCGGCAATCAGGGACACCGCCTGACCATAAAAAAACTGCGCGCCATTAGTTTCTTTGAATCAATTAACAGCGCGGTTTATTACAGTTACTGCATGGCGGCGATGTGCGAAAAACCAAGCTCGATTAAATATGTCAGGGACGATTTCCTGAAAGATAACGAATATATACAGGTTTGCATTGAAGCCGCCCTGCGTAATATATACCCGGAATTTCTTATCCACGTAAACCACAAACGCCTTAAACGCGAAGACTATGAGCGCATCTGCTGGGTGGCTGTTTTGCATCTGCCATCGACCATTTCCAAAATGGTTGAGCCTACCAAGGAATTGCTGGCGCTTGCGGGAAAACGTAATTAAGAGCTAAATACAATTATAATAAAATCCAACTGTCATTGTTAATATAATAAAAAATCTAACCTTAAATTTTTCATAAATCATATATATTACTTATATAAAAATCTTAATAGAAACGGAGGGATTTATGAACGTCAATCTAAAAAAAACCGTAATGATAATTACACTGCTTTTTGTTTCGGCGATCTTCTCTTTCGCCGAGGATATTGCAATGGAAGATAATGTACCTTTCAGCAAGGTTCAACGTATGGACTGGAATTTAGCGGAAGTAAAAACCAATTCCTCCGTTATAACTATAGACAGATCTAAAGCGCAAAAGGAAATTTATTCAATCAGGTTTCAGGAAAATAATATGGTACGCGGCAGAGGCGCTAATAACCTCTTTTTAGCTCCATATACCACAAGCGCGAACAATTTTCTTTCAATTAGAAAAATAGCGGGTACATACATGGTTCCCATATTTGAAACGGAAAACTTCACGGAGTATGATTATTTCCGTCATCTGGAAAGAGTGTACCGCTGGGAATTCCGCGACTGGAAACTAAGATTGTATACCTACAATGAAAACAAGGAAGAGGCAATTTTGGAGTTTATCCCTATCTATAAATAAAGTCTGTTCATATATCTCCTTGAGTTTTCCTCATAATCAAGCTATAGTAACTCATGGCACAAACGCAGTTTATCCGCAATTTTTGCATTATCGCGCACATCGATCACGGCAAATCCACGCTTGCAGACCGTCTCATTCAAAAAGCCAATCTTGTAGACGACCGCAACTTTCAGGATCAGATACTCGACAATATGGATATTGAGCGGGAACGGGGTATCACTATCAAAAGCCAGGCCGTTACCCTGCCCTACACTGCGAAGGACGGCAATGAATACATACTCAATTTGGTAGACACACCCGGACACGTTGATTTCAGTTACGAAGTCAGCAGGGCGATTAATTCCTGCGAAGGCGCCCTTCTCCTTGTGGACGCGACTCAGGGCGTGCAGGCGCAAACTTTGTCCAATATGTACCTTGCGCTGGAACACAATCTTGAGATAGTGCCGGTAATCAACAAGATCGACATGCAGGCGGCTGACATTCCAAGAGTTAAAAAACAAATTGATAAAGACTTAGGCCTTGACTCGGATACCGCTGTTCTGGTTTCCGCAAGGCAGGGCATCGGGGTTGACGAGATCTTGGAGGCGATAGTGCAAAGAATACCGGCTCCCTCAGGCAAAACGGATTCCCCGTTACGCGCCCTTATTTTTGACTGCCACTACGATCCCTACCGTGGCGTAATCGTACACTTGCGCCTCTTTGACGGAAAAATAAAAAAAGGAATGAAAATCTCCTTCATGTCCAGCGGCTCAGTTTATGAAGTGGAAACCGCGGGCGTATTTAAACTTGCCCTTGTCGAAACAAGCGAGCTTTCCGCGGGGGATGTCGGCTACATAATCGCAAGCATTAAAACCGTAAGCGACGTGCGCGTTGGCGACACCGTAACAGGCGCGGACAATCCCTGCGCGGAAGCCCTTCCCGGTTTCCGCGAAGTAAAACCCGTCGTTTTCTCTTCCATCTACCCCGTTGATTCCAACGACTATGAAGAATTACGCGCCAGCATGGAAAAGCTAAAACTTAACGACGCTTCCCTTGTCTATGAAAAGGACTCCTCTGCCGCTCTGGGATTTGGTTTCCGCTGCGGCTTTTTAGGGCTTTTGCACCTTGAAGTTATCCAGGAACGCCTTGAGCGCGAATTTGATCAATCGGTAATTTTCACAGCCCCGTCCGTAAAGTACAAGGTGCATCTTCGTGGCGGTGAAGAAATTATGATTGACAATCCGATAGATTATCCCGATGAAGGCAAGGTTGACGGCGCGCAAGAGCCGTATATCCGCGCTTCCGTAATTACCCCAACCGATTATCTTGGCAACATAATGACCCTGTGCCTTGAAAAACGCGGCGTACAAACCAACATGACCTACCTTGACGAAAAACGCGTAGAACTAATCTACGATATGCCCCTCTCAGAAGTGTTATTTGATTTTTACGACCGCCTAAAAAGCATTTCAAGGGGTTATGCGTCATTTGATTACGATATTTCAGGCTACAAACCGACGGAACTGGCAAAGTTGGACATTCTCCTTAACGGCAAGGCGGTTGACGCCCTTTCCCAGCTTGTGTTCAAGGGCAACGCCTACGACCGCGCGAGAAAAGTTTGCGAAAGGCTAAGCGGTGAAATCCCGCGCCAGCAATTTAAAATACCCATTCAGGGCGCGATTGGCAGCCAAATTATCGCGCGTGAAACCGTTAACGCCCTTCGCAAGGACGTACTTGCCAAATGCTACGGCGGCGACATCACGCGCAAACGCAAACTTTTGGAAAAGCAGAAAGAAGGCAAAAAACGCATGAAAATGGTAGGCGATGTGGAATTGCCGCAGAGCGCGTTCCTAGCGGTACTGAAGGCTAAGGATGAATAACGCGAAGACCTCACGCAAAGAGCACAAAGGGACAAAGAACACAAAGGGTCCAGGGTTTTTGTTCGTTATCTTATCGTAAAGCTCAAGCTAAGATTTCGGATAAAAACCCCTTCTTCCCTCTTCTTTGTGATCTTCTAACCTTTGTGATCTTTGTGTGACCTCTTGCGAAGTGTCTATTATTTTCCCACCAATAGCAGTCCATTCATAATAAAAACCTCAGGGCGGTATTCAAAATGCATGGTATCAAACATCTCCCACTTGCCGCCCCAGACAAAACCATAGGACTCAAATATTTTTATTACTTTTTCAGGCGGATGGTACCGCTCGCCATACGGAACATTCCACCAGTCGTCTCTTTCTTGAGAAGTCCACAACCAATATGTTTGTTTGCCTTTTAATTTTTCAGGAAGCAAATCAATGGCAAGCCCGTAAGAGTGATATGAGCGTGATTGAGTATTTGCGATAACCCGATAATAATACCCTCCTCCAGAAGAACCAAGATTTTCTATCCA
>Ga0268262_10002132_pt1 | contig 23314 bp, 23 predicted proteins | sample TergutNc150P3_FD_190354 | JGI IMG/M metagenome (GOLD analysis project Ga0268262, IMG submission 190354) | Nasutitermes corniger P3 segment gut microbial community from laboratory colony in Florida, USA - Nc150 P3 (SPAdes) (version 2) | ecosystem: Host-associated > Arthropoda: Insects >...
AACCAAATGGGATAAGCTGCCTGATACAGGTTCAGTCCCCCTTGTTTCGGACATTTCAAGCTGTATACTTTCCGAACCGCTTGACGTAGGCAAGTTCGGCATTCTTTATGCCGGTGCACAGAAAAACCTCGGGCCCGCTGGAACAACCGTTGTCATTGTCCGTGAAGATTTAATCGGCAAGGCTCCCGACTGGACTCCGCTCTTACTTCGTTACGATATTCACGCCGCCGAAGGCTCCATGTACAATACTCCGCCCTGCTACGGCATTTACATAATCGGACTTGTTCTTGAATGGTTGAAAAATCTGGGCGGCGTGGAAGCGATGGGAAAAATCAACCGTGAAAAAGCAGGGCTTTTCTATGACTACCTTGAGACTTCAAAAATGTTTTATTCGCCTGTGGACAAACAGTATCGCAGCTTAATGAACATTCCGTTTATTCCGAACGAGCAGGACGAAACAAAGAAAGGTGAAATTGAAAAACGGTTTGTAAAAGAAGCGGCGGCGGCAGGTCTTATCAATCTTGCGGGACACAGGCTGGTCGGCGGCATGAGAGCAAGTATCTATAACGCAATGCCGCTTGACGGAGTAAAAGAGTTAATCAGCTTCATGAACAAGTTTGAAAGCCAGTCATAATATTATTTTTAAGGAAGAAATATGTTTCGTATTCAGACATTGAACAAGATTTCCCCGCTGGGGCTGGAGCTTTTCCCACGGGACAAGTATGAAATTGCAAGTGATATTCCGACCCCTGACGCCGTTCTTGTACGTAGCGCTGATATGAACAGCATGGAGATACCTTCTTCCGTACTGGCGATTGCCAGAGCGGGGGCGGGTTACAACAATATTCCCGTCCAGCGATGCAGTGAAAAGGGAGTAGTCGTGTTCAATACTCCCGGCGCAAACGCAAACGCCGTCAAAGAACTGACTCTTGCTGCTTTGCTTATATCTTCCAGAGACATTGTAGGCGGCATTAACTGGACTGCCTCAGTTGCCGACAAAACCGATGTTGCGGATTTGGTGGAAAAAGAAAAGTCCAGATTTACGGGTCCTGAACTTAAAGGCAAGACTCTAGGCGTGGTAGGGCTCGGCGCAATCGGTGTAATGGTCGCCAATGACGCTATTGCCCTCGGCATGGACGTTATCGGCTACGACCCTTACATTTCCGTAGACGCCGCATGGAATCTTTCCCGCGAAGTTGTCCGTGCCGATACTCTTGAAAGCCTTCTTATGAAGTCCGATTATATCACATTGCACATTCCGTTAGGCGACAATACCAAAGGGCTTTTGGACGCTGAAAAATTCCGCATCATGAAAAAGGACGCCCGTGTAGTCAACTTTTCACGTAATGCACTTGTAAAGGATAAGGATATTATTGAAGCGCTGGAATCGGGAAAACTCAGTTCCTATATTACGGACTTTCCCACGGTTGAGTTGTTGGCACATAAAAAAGTCATCGGCATTCCACATCTTGGAGCATCTACGCCGGAAGCGGAGGATAATTGCGCTGTAATGGCTGTCAAACAGATAATGGATTACCTTGAGGCGGGAGCAATACGAAACTCGGTAAATTTCCCCCGCTGCAAACTTGACATGCGAGCTCCCAACAGACTGCTTGTTATAAATAAAAATATCCCAAATATGGTAGGACAAATTACAACCATTCTTGCAGGCGCAAATTTGAATATAACAGACCTTATCAATCATCATCGCGACGAATATGCGTATAACATAATTGATACCGAACAGCAGATTTCAGGCGCTGTGCTGGAGAAAATCCTTAAAGTGGAAGGAATTATAAGAGTCCGGGCGATAGAAAAATGAAGAAAAAATACGCCTTGCTGAGACCAGCCTTGCTGAAAAATATGAAAATGCTAAGCCCTATTATAACCGTACCTTGATTATCGCTTCTCCGCTGTAATCATCATTGTAGACCAATAGACGCTGTTCTTCCCTGTTATGTTCATAACGTAAACCGCCGGTTTCTATCTTTGGTGAAGCGTCAAAATTTTCACTAAAGGTTTCCGCAGGCATATAAATTATGCTTGGCGCTTTTATATTTTTGTCCGCTTCAAAACGGCAAATAAATTTTTTGCGTTCTGTATCCCATTTAAATCTTAGAAGTTTTCCCGCCACAGCCATAGGGTAAGGGCGTTTCCAGCCTGCCATTGCTCTTTCCCTGCCTTCGGAAAAAATTGAAAGGTCTTCATCGTTCCAACTGTCTCCGTATTTATTTGTATTACTTGCGGAATAATTCCAAATAGTCGAATGAAGCATATTTGCATCGACAGCGTCGTAGTACATGGAAAGGGCTTTTTCATGTAATGAATAATTTCCTGTCTTAAAAGCCTTACGTTTATTTATGTCAAATGCAAGTCCGAATTCTCCAAGCATAGAAGGCTTATTCTTCATCTTTTGTACTGTATGTTCGATCCCTTTTGCAAGACAATCGGTAAAACACGCTATTATGTTTTTTTTACCCAGAACTAATTTTGCTTTGTCGGCATTGAGCGTGAACCATGACCGGAAACTTTTTGTAAAAAGAGAAAATCCGTCGTACCAGTGAAATGCGTTTATTACATTGGACGGATCGTTTTCGTTCCATGATATGTGTGAATCTGCCTTTGTACATCCCGAAAGCCTTTCAATAAAGAAAAAGGCGTTTTCATCCGCTTTCTTCATGGCATTGATATATTTGACAATAAACGGCTTTAAAAAATCATCTGTAAAAACAGGACGCTTCCCGTTGTACTTACTGAAGTGATCACTGCGTAAAAGTTTTGGTTCACCAGAATCCTGCCACACGCCAGCTTGTTTCCACGGACAGCTAAAACCCTCTTTGAACAGCGATATGCTTTCAGGATTAAAAATTTCGTAATGAGAGATTTTTTTTCCAAAGATGCTGTATACGGGGACTCTTACGGAGTATCCTGATGCAGCCTGTATAGTCTGCCACGGACTTGGGCGCGGACCTGTCGGTATTACACTTTCTTCCGTTTTATCAATGTCCAAATACCCAATAAAGCCAATGTGCGGCTCATTCATCGCCTCCCAGCCTTTAATGGCGGCGCAATTTTTTAAACGGCGCTGCGCATGGCGGAAAGCGGCGATGTAGCGGTTTTGCAGCCAGTCCTGCACGTTTTCATTTTCTATTTTTAAATCAGGAGCATAAGTGTTACCTGCAAAAAACAAACTGAACATAGTTGCGGCTGCATAACGGTTGTAATTGCTCGGCCAGAGCATCTTCGGGAATTGAGCATTGTTATGATATAAACTATAACGCTGTCTTGTAACAGCGGCGCCGCTTCTGTCGAACAAATCTGTATCCATGCCAAGTTTTTCCATTGTCCATGCGGGAGCGCCGTCTCCGCCTGACCATCTGCTCCAAACATCCTGATGAGGATCGATAAAGACGCTGATATTTTCGTTTTCGGCTGCCAGAAGTATTTTCCTGAGGTATGCCAAATACGCTTCATCATAAATTCCAGGCCCCTCATGTTCAATTGCTTCCCATGTAACAATCAGACGGAGGAAAGTTAGTCCGCCTTTTTTTAACCGTTTAAAATGACTCTCCGCTTCTTCAAGTGGGAATGGTCTGCCTGTAAAAGAAACAGGCATTTTTCTGTCCAGAAATGAAGGATAAATTTCATCTCCCATTTTGCAAAATGGTACTTTAGAATCCCCGCCCAAATTTACTCCGCGTAAAATCAGGGTTCTGCCTTCATCATCGAGAATCAAATTTTCTTTTATTTGCATTGCATCCCCTTTAACTGGGGTCGTTATTCCGCCAGTATTTTCAGGATTTCCTCGGGTGTCTTTGCTTCCAGAATTTCTTTGCGTTTTTCTGAACTTTTAAACAAAAGACTTACTTCAGCAAGAAACTGCAAATGCGGTCCTGTTTTTTCCACAGGCGAAAGAGTCATAATGAAAATTCTGCACGGCTGGTGATCAAGCGAATCAAAATCTACCGGTTTTTCGGAAATTCCGATACATGCAACCAAATCCTGTGTAGATGCGCATTTACCGTGCGGAATTGCTATACCGTGTTTCATACCTGTAGACATTTTTTCTTCCCTGTCCATTACTGCGCTTAATGCTGCCGCTCTGTCCTGTATTTTCTCTGCCCTTACAAGAATATCAAGCAATTCATTGATTATTTCTTCTTTAGTGGAGCCTTTCAAGTGAAGGTCTATTGTATCCGGAGTGAGTATTGTTTTTAGATTCATAACGTTAATTTTAATCTAAGAATTCGGAAAAGTCAATGACAAATCTTTACCGCATAATTTTTTAATTACGCGGTAAAGAATTTTTGAGCCGTGCAGGATTCGAACCTCCGACCACCGCCTTAAAAGGGCGATGCTCTACCGACTGAGCTAACGGCCCGCTTAATTTATATATATAAAAAAAACCAAAAAAGATCAAGGAGATTTTTAACTGTTAGGGTAACTTTCAACCCTGTTTACGACTTTTAAGTTCAGTTTCTTTTTTTTCTATTGAATCTTTGACTACGGCAATTTCTCCCAGAATTGTTCTGACTTCTACGGCATCACGGTCAATGGCACTTTTATCATGCTCTGTAAATGCGATATAGGCTTCACTTCCAAGACGTGTAAGGAGCTTCTGCGCCTGATTTTCCAGTTGTTTGATTTCCAGCATTAAAATACCCCTCTCGCCAAGGTCCTGCGCTTTTGCTCCGGCCTTTGCGGCCAAATCTTTAGATGCAGCCCATCCCTGTTCAAGTACATCCTTCATCCTATCGCCAAATGTCATATTAACCTCCTGTTAATTTTCGTTATATCCACAGTATGGTAAAACCGTCACGCTGCTCATCTTCTATAATATAATTATAACACATAATACTATTTATTTCTTCCGGCGGAAAACACGGTAGTTGATATTAGGGAAAATGTTGTGACGACGCTCCAAAGTGGTCAGCCATTCGGTACTAATGTAGTTGCTTCCCAGAGCTTCATATATGGTTGTAAAATTACGTAGCGCATTTTCCGCCTGATTATGCGCATATTCAGTAGAATCCTGCTTGTACAGCATTGACGGCCAGTCGGAAGACTGTGCAATAATTATTTCTCGCGCCGCCTGATTCAAGGCGTGTTCCTTAATGCCGGTTTCATCTGGGAAACGTTCCGCCAGTTCTGTCATTCTTTCCATTGCATGTACAAGGTGGCGGTATATCCAGTCATTTGAAACGTCAAGCCATGTTTCGGCATAACCATTCGTACCGCAGGAAGAAAATTCAGGAGTGGTAATCTGTATGGAAGAAAGATTCTGTTTAAAAATATACTCACTTGGCGTTAAAAACTGCAAATTTCTATAACCGCATGACATTCGAAAGAGTGCTTCGATAAACTGCGGGCCTTCGTACCAGTAATAGCTAAAACTGCCGGCATTATGCGCATAAAGGCACAGCGGCGTTTCTTCCATATGCTTTGCTGCTTCTTCAAGGCGGGAAATTGTATTTTCCAGCAACAGCCTTGCGTGCTGTTCTATCAGGACGGAAGCAGTTTGCGGATTATAAACAGTATTGCCGTCTTCGCCGCGCGACCAGTATTTGTACCCTGTTCTGCGCCGTTCTCCTTCCGTGCTTAAAAATTGGCTTACGGTATCAGCCGGCAGTTCATAGCCTACATCACGGTCATTGTTACGGTACAATTCATTGGATGCTATTTTATTTATTTCCTGAATAGAATAAAAATCCCTGCCAAGGACAAAAGTACCGTTAGGTGTTTTTACCGGAAAAAAACACCCTCTTCCCGGCGAAGGACTGCCGAATAAAAGACCGTGACTGTCTACAATTGTATAGCTGTAGTTATAGGAGCGCAAATACGGTTCTATTGCAGATGTCCAGCCAAGCTCCGGCAGCCAAAAACCCTGAGGGCAGTTTCCGAAATAGCGGCGGTAGTCCGAGACAGGTATTTCGAATTGCGCCTGAATTGATTCCGGGTAATGACTAATAAACGGCAAGAAAGCATGGGTTGCGCAGCTTGCAAGAATCTCTACCTTTCCTCTGCGTTTGTAAAAATCAATTGCTTTTAGCAGGTTTTTTTCGTACCGTTCCGTAAAAGCTATTCTTCTGTCTACTATTTTGTTGTAATAATACTGCGCAAGTTTATTTAATTCACTTTGTCCGGCTGTACGCTCAAGTTCCTGTCTGCCAAATTCAATTTGCTTGTCAATGTAATTAAGGTATTTTCTTTGAAGAAGATCGTCATTAAGCATGTAACACAGAATAGGCGAAATTGCCAAAGCAAGACGAAAAGGTATATGATCATTTTCCAGTCTTTCAAATACTTCAAGAAGAGGAATAAAAGTTTCAGTTACATAATCAAAAAAACGGCCTTCTTCGCCAGATTGTGACAGATCATCATCCTTGTTGTATTCCCTGACAAGCGGAAGGTGTGCTTCAAGAACAAGAGAAATTGCATAACGGAATTCCATAGTTACTGCCTTTTGACTTTTGACTGCCGGTCTGTATTTTTAATTATTGATAAATCCTGCACTCCCGAAAAGCGAAATAACGGATTTTCTTTCATGACGTTAATTTCCTCATTTTCGATTAATTTAGGCAGGCAGAACGGCAGTGATTCGGCAACAGGTAATTCAGAATTGCCGCATATTACATCAAGTTTAATAATATAGCGTCCATGTGACTGGGAAGAATATTCTGCAAAGCCTAAATATCTGGCCGAATCATCCGTATTAACCGTAACAGTAAAGGACGCTTCATTTAATTCAGTATTTTTTTCGTTTAACGGAACAATCCTCAGGCAATAGCCGTTAAAATCGTCCGCATGTTCATATATTTCCCTGTCATGAAGCTTGATTTCCCAATAAACAAAAACCCATAACGGGTCTCTTATTATCACCTCTATGTAGGAAATATTGTACTGCTTCGGAAGTATAACCGTTTCCGTATAAGCAGGAATGATCTCCAAATCATCTGCTTTTTCCTGTACGCCTATATTTGAGTACTCAAGCATTTCTTCTATAATAAAAATTCTTTCCAATCCGTGCGGAATGTCAATACCAAAGTTATCGGCCAGTTTTATTAACTCAGCGGTACTTAAACTCTCCAGCCTTGTACGAGATACAGGAACATCAATGACTTCTTCCATAATTTTTATAATTGTGAAAAAAATAATTATTTATGTCAATCAGCGTCATTGTCATTCAGAAACGAATGAAAATAATCAGGCAAGGGAGCGCTGAGATTAAGGTTTACATCATCTTTTATAACCAGCCGTGACGAATGTAAAAGAAGGCGCTTTACGCCCGCTTTACGCAATTTTTTATTCAGCGTAAAATCGCCGTACTTATCATCTCCCAGTACCGGGTTTCCAATCATGGCAAGGTGACGGCGGATTTGGTGCATTCTACCGGTACCAAGTTCAAGTTCAAGGACAGAAAAATCCATATCATCAGGTGATTTTTGGCTTTTAATTATCCTGTAACCTGTTTTGGAGCTTTTCATGCTGCCATGAACAGGAATTTCCAGATTAATAACGCCTTCTTTTTTTGCAGGGCATCCTGAGCAGACTGCGATGTATTGTTTTACCGATTGCCTGCCGGTCCCAAGCAGAAGGGAAAATTTTGCTGCTGCCTCTTTTGTTTTTGCCGTCAGGATAATACCCGACGTATCCTTGTCGAGTCTGTGTACCAATAAAGGAGGAGGGGTGCGCATTTTTTCAAGAATTTTATCAAGTGATGATTTCACTCCCTTTCCGCCCTGTACCGCGAGACCTGCCGGTTTATTGATAACTATTATTGAATTATCTTCATAAAGTATTTCCAAATTTTTCACAATACCCGATAATAATACCATGAAAGGTTTATTTTTATTAATCCTATTAGTTCCTGTCTTTGTTTTCTCCGAAGCGCTTTATTCGCCTACATGGGGGTTTTTTATGGATCTTCCAGAGGGGTATGTTTTCATAGATGGAGACGGCAGAGATCGTTTTTCCTTTAAAGGGCCGTCAGATGCAATGTTTGACCTTTTGATCTACAACGGAAGATTCGGAACAATCAGGGAACTAGTAGCGGATATAAATAAAAGGCTTGGCAACAGCGGCGATGTTGATTTTTTTAATTACAATGAAAGACAGGCAGCAGTTATCAGGCTGACTTTTAACGGAAATTACGGATGGGGGGTTTGTGTTGAACTTGACAACTCTGTAAATCGTACGCCAATGCTGCTTGCCTTGGCATACGGCCCGCAAAACAGCAATGAACTTGAGTTACTGCATATATCTGCACTAGATTCCATTTGTCCTTCCTCAACAGAGCGTTATTACCCCGGACCGATTATCGAATACAGTTATCCGCGCGGTGAGATGAAGCCTGTTGTTATTGCAGGCGGGATTAATGCGTTTATACGGGAAAATGACGCTGAAGCTGCACAGTCGTTAATAGAACGCGAATTTACAGTACTTCAACTATATGCAAAATCTCCGTATTGGCAGAATGCATGGATACGCTATTACAAGCTTGTTTACCGTGATTCCTATGATCGTATAACGAACCCCGTATTTGCTCTTGCGCGTAACTGGGGTGGATATAATGCTAATACCGATGAAAAGAAGAAAGCTTTTGCGCAAAGAGCCCTGGATTTTGTACAGGGTTTTGAATACAAACGTAATTTAGACGGAAGTGATTTTATAAATCTGGTAAGCGCTGTTACCGAAAGATCAGGCGACTGCGACAGCCGTTCCATGCTTTGGGCAATAATTCTTTCGCATGTAGATATTCGCTCAGCCATGATGGTTTCTCTCCAATACAGCCATGCTATGGGGCTTGCGGATATTGAAGGAAATGGTGCGCGTTTTGAACATTCTGGAACCAAATGGCTTGTGGCGGAAACAACCGCCAAGGTAGATATTGGCCTTATTGACATAGAACAAAGCGATCCGCACAACTGGATCGGGGTTTTATTTGATTAGCGTACTTTATGCCGTTAACAAGCTGTAAACTTCCTGCTGGGTTTGCGCCGCTAGAAGTGAATCCCGCAGTTCTTTATTTTTAAGACGGGAGCTAAACCATGAAAGCGTCTGTAAATAATAAGCATGTTGATTTTGAGCGGCTGTAATCATGAAAATAAGGCGCACCGGCTCGTCATCCAATGGATTAAAATCCACAATATTTGTCCGGCTTATTCCTACAGAAACAATAAGATCAGTTACCGATGAAAGACGCACATGCGGAATGGCTATTCCGCATCCGATAGCGGTACTCATCAGTTCTTCACGTTTTAAAATCTCTATCGATAATTCCTGCCTGTTTTTTACCTGCGGAGCGTCCGCGAGGTTTTCCGCAAGAGCAAGGAGAACTTCTTTTTTTCTCGGATAATCAAGAAAGAGTATTCTGTCCGGAGAAAAAATCGACTGTGCATTAACCGGATAAGTCTGTGAATTGAATTTATTAGATGTAAGTTTGTCATTGACCCACTTGTCTATTTCGGATTTTTTAAAACGCCACGCGGTTCTTATCTTTCCGGCAGGAATTTCCCCTTTTTGGGCGCAATCGTAAATTGTACGCTCCGATACCCTAAGATATTTTGCAACCTCTTCAAGCGTAAGTATATCATCATCAGCCATGCGATAAATTATATCAATATATTGCAACAAATGTCAATATAATCTAATAAAAGGCAATGTTTTCAGGTTTTATTCTTCAAATCATGCAGAGAATCTAACGGAAGAAGCTCTCCAATCGTGGTATCTACCTGATTCTTACCGCTGCCTGCAAAACGTATTGGCATATCCGGCGCTGTAAATTCACTTATTACCTGACGGCAGGCTCCGCAAGGGCCTACAGGTTCGACAGAATCCGGAGTAGAAACGGCGAGTGCCAAAAAACGGCGTTTACCCATTGTTATTGCAGCAGCTATAGCGTTTCTTTCCGCGCAGACAGTCAATCCATAAGAACGGTTTTCCACATTAACGCCTTTGACAACAGTTCCGTCCTCACACAATAATGCGGCACCGACACGGAAATTTGAATATTGAGCGTAAGCCAACACCGCTGCTTTTTGTGCTTCAATAAATAAAGCGTCCATTTGTTCCTTATTAATCACACTTGCCTCCTTAAAATTAATAATATATAATAAATTCTGTTAATCCGGTAGAGGGGAGAAGTATGGCAAAGCCAAAAAAAAGGATTTTTACCCTTGTTATTTTTATGCTCTTTATCATTTACTTTCTCCTCGCCGCAAGGCCGGTACCACGCGAAACTATTCTTGTTCCCGGATGGATAAGCCCGCTAGAATCAGGCTCTTCTGTCGCTCTTGACAAAAATTTGCACATATCGGAGCAGATTTTTCCCTTCACTTTGGGCAGCCGGTTTGGTTATGTTGATTCCGCCGGAAAATTTATCATAAATAAAATTATAGACAATGATATTTACCTTGGCAAAGATATGTGGTCGGAATTTACGGCAGAACCTTCAAGCATAGAAATCAACAATATTTCCGGAGAGCCTATAATAAAAATTGATAATGTAAGAGGCTATCCTGTTTTGCTTGACAACAGGGCTTTTATTTTGGGAAGCGATCAAAGTTCATTATCTGAAATTAGCACAGACGGAAATATTTTGTGGACTTATGAATTCGGCGCTCCTCTTACTTGCATAGATGCCGCTGCAGGATTTGTATTGACAGGTTCACTCGACGGTATTATTGAAATACTTGATTCAAACGGGAAACGTATATATTATTTTGACCCTGGCGGTTCCCGTTATAATATTATTTACGGCTGCGCTATATCCAGTAACGGCTCTCGGCTTGGAATTATCTGCGGTATTGATTCTCAGCGTTTCCTTCTTCTTGAACGATTGGGAAATAACGGCGGTGAATACAGAATTGTTTATCATGAATTCCTTGAAAGCGGTTTCAGGCGTCCTGTGCGTATTTCGTTTATAGATGAAGATAGACGCATTGTATTTGAACGTGACGGGGGGATTGGCTGTTACAATATAAAATCAAGGCGCAGCATTTATATTCCCCTGGACGGAAAAATTACCGCTATTGATGATTCGGGAGATCAAGGGGTATTGTTTTTGATTACTTCCCATCCACAGCAGAACAATAAACTTATCGGCATTAAATTACCCCAAGACAAAAGGTTTTCATTTTTAAAAACAAAGGCGCAGGATACTGTTTTTTTGCGCGCTCCGTTTAAAAGTGTCGATGTTTATCTTGGAAGAACAGACTCTATGTTAATTACGGGCGGCGGAGCCACATTGATTTCATTTAATCTGGAGGACAAATAAAAATGGGCAAAATATTTCAAATTACAGCTGCCACCGTTTTTGTTTTAATGTTCGTTTTAATGTTTACGGACGCTTCAATTTCCGGCAGTCTTGATGCAATGAGCTGGCCAAGTGAAGATGCCGTTTTAATTCGTAATTTTGGTTCTAATAACAACGGCAGTCCGGTACTCGGAATGGTCTTTGGAGGAGGCGCAGAAATATTGGCGGCTGAAAAAGGAGAAATAATTTTTTCCAGCAGCAGGAATGACTCTGCATCCCGTCTCCCCTCCCCGCTTGGCGCATGGACTGCCATTGATCATGGAGATGGGTTAATCAGTATTTACAGCCGTTATAACGATACATCGTCAGACAATAAATTGACAAATCAGGAATTTCCGTTAGCATATATTGAAAAATCACAGCCTATTGCCAGCTCGGGAACTTCAGGCTGGTCGACAAAAAATGGTTTTTATTTTGTTATTTTTGACAGGAGGGAACGGCATTGGATAAACCCCGCAATGATCATTACGCCTGTACAAAGAACCCGTCCCCCGCAAATTCTTTCTGTAGAGCTAAAAAACGATCAGGGGTTGACGCAATCGCGCATTTTATCACAGGGACGTTATAAAATATTTGTAAATACAATAAGCCCGCCAGTAAATCCGGTTACAGGCGGAAATTTTCTTGTACCCCATAGAATTATCTGCCTCATAAACGGCTCCGAAACAGGCGCTCTTAATTTTGAAGCTTTTTCCGCAAAAGACGGAGTTCTTATGGTTTACCGTAATGGACTGGTTCCAGCAAAGCAAATTTATTCAAACGCTCCAGCTTATGAAGCAGCCGAAGTTTTTTTAACCCGCGGTCAGGTAAATATGGAAATTATCGTACAGGATTTAGCCGGAGAATCCCGCAATTTTATAAACCAGCTTTTCGTTAATTAATAATGAAAACATGGTCAACGCCGGTATGCGCCGGAAAAAGCAGAATTGTTCCATGTTCATACTGCGGCGGTTCATCCTTTAAACCATCTCTTGTTTGTGAAGGATTTAACTATGTCCGCTGTTCATCATGCGGGCTTGTTCAGATGAATCCACAGCCTGTTAAAGACGAAATAATTGCACGTTACGGCAGTAAATTCGGAAAAGACTACCTTTCCTATGAAATTGAAAATGAAAAAACATTTTTACAGCTTCAAAAACTAGCCCTTAAAGACGCCGGATTTTATAAGATAGAAAAGGCCATTATGTTATGCAAAACAGAACCGCCTTCCGTACTTGATATCGGCTGCGCTACCGGAACGCTTCTTGTTTTTCTGCGTGAACGCGGCTGGAATGTTAAAGGAGTAGAAATTTCTCCTGCCGCCGAATATGCCTGCAATGTCAGGCAGCTTGATGTACGAAACATTCCACTGGAAAAAATTGCATTTTCTTCCGGTAGTTTTAACGTTGTTCTTGCATCGCACCTGATTGAACATTTAAACGAGCCTTTTTCTTTTTTAGAAGAAGTTCATCGTATTTTGAAAGATAGCGGGCAAGTTTTTATTACTACTCCCAATATAAGTGGTTTACAGGCATATCTTTACGGCGGCAGGTGGCGTTCTGCAATTTTTGATCATCTTTATCTTTTCTCCGCGCGTACCTTGAAGAAAATGCTAAAAAAAGCAGGTTTTAAAGTTGAAAAAGTATCTACATGGGGAGGCATTGCCGCAGGTCTTGCGCCTGCATGGATAAAAAAGAGCGCTGATTTTCTTGCAAAACGACTTGGTTTTGGTGATGTAATGATTATACGCGCAAAAAAGTGAATTAAAACAAATCACTTCAACAAAACCCATGTTGCCCCGGTTCCGCCATTAGCCGCTTTTTCATAACCGCTTTCTCCCGCAAACGGACATTTTTCAATATATTTACGGACGGTATGCAAAAGAACAGGTTCGCCCTGTGAACGGTTTCCTTTGCCATGTATTATTCGCAGTTTTTCATAACCGTAATTTTTTGCCTCTGTAAAAAATTGATCAAGCGAAAGCCAAGCGCTGATTTCCGTAAGACCGTGAATATCCAGAATATCATCCGGTTTTGAATTTAAAAGCCTCCGCCTGTGTTCGCCGCGTGTTATTTCTGTTATATTGGCGTCTTTATCGTAAATTTTATTATTTTGAAGCCATTTATACATGGCATTTTTTGGGGAAAAGCCATTTTCCCATTTGTTTAAAATATCCCCAAAATCATCTTTTTTCATTCTTAAAGAATAAGAAACAAACAATTGGAGTTAAAATTACAAGAATAATGGCGAAAAAAATTAAAGCAATATAAAACTTACGCAATGTATTATATGCGGTTATTTTTTGAACATTTACACTCGCGGGAAGCTCAGAATATTGCGTATTTTTCTGAACAATGCTTTTATCCGTTCTTGTTGTATCTGTAATATGAGCGGATTCGTCTGATTTTGCGAAAAATTCATTTATACGAATAAATAACTGCGGAATTTCAAAAATAAAATTTTCATGCTGAAGAGTCCTGGCATCTAAAAAGAAATCTCCCTTCAGCGGAATAATTGTAAGTTTAAGCATTATTCCTACGGCTCTTTCTTCTTCTGACAGCGGCGATAATACAAAAATCGCTCCTTGAGGCGCTGTCGGCATGAAATATTCCTGCGGCGGAAACTCAGCCACTGAATGAGAATTCAGGCTGTTTACGCGCAGAACAAGCAAGACGCGTTCTCCAGTCGTCATCTGAAATGAAGCTTCAGAGGGAGATAAAGACGAAATTTGTCCGTGATTTATTTCCCAGAAAAGACGCAGGACGGGAAGCGCCTGTTTTTCATTTACCGTGTGTACATCCAAATTAAACGTATCTGTTTCTGTAATGCCATCCGGACAAATAACTGTAAATGCTCCAATTTTAAAACTACCGCTTCTTGACGGGATGAATCTATATTCTAAAACTGTTTGAATTTTTGTTTCCAATCTCTTTGAATATTTTACAACACGGTCAAGAGAAAGCGGAAACGGCGGCTCAACTACAGAAACATCATCAGGATAAGGATAATCTATAATCAGGGAAAGAGTCCATGGGTTGTCAACTAACGGTATCAATGGATTTGCTGTAATATCAACTGCCGCTATGTCATCGGCGGATAAAGTTAATACATGTATCAATAAACAAAAAACTAACAATAAATTCTTCATTAATAATCAGGTCCTGTATATTGTTCTTCCGGCATCCATTCCCTGCTTTTCCATTGCTGTTGTTCATGCTGCTTTAAATAATCAAAAATAATCTCCTTTGTCTCGCTCTTGGTCTCTTTATTGTTTTTTCTATCCGCTTCAATTTGAATAGATATCAGGCTGATTTCCAGATTACGTTTTGCGTCTATTTTCTTTGGATCTATCCTTAACGCTTCCCTGAAAGCTTCCGCTGCAGAATTAAAATCTCCTTCGTCAAAATATATAATACCTGAATTGTAATAATTGCGGTAACGAAGTTCACGATGTTCATTGACAGAAATATTGTCCAGTATTTTCTGTGAATTACCGTAACGCTGCAACGCCGCTTTATCATCGTCAAGCGAATGAAATGTTAATCCAAGACTGTACTCGGCATAAGGAGCGGCATTTTCATAATTCAGCGCTTTTTGAGACGGAACAATCGCCTCATCATATCTTCCGCGTGAAATCAAATAATTTGCTTCCAGTAAAAGCAGCCTGCTTTCCGAGCATGAGGAAAGAAAAAGAATTACAACAGCAAGTGATACAAGAGGCATCCTTTTTTCTATCGATAATCGCGGGATAAATTTATAAGCTCCGTAGGCTATTACCGCAAGAATAATAAAAAGCGTTCGTTGTGATTTAGAACTGTTTTTGCGGTCCGCAGGATTTTTTTCATGATTATGCGAATTAAGATATGATGAAAGCGCAGAAGAAGCGTTGTCACTGCTGCCGTCAATGAAAAGTCCTCCGGTTTTTTCCGCTATGTTACGCATAACAGCAGTCTCTCTTCTGCTTACAGCAGGCGAAGACTGCATTTTATCTGACAGAACCGGTCTTCCTTCATCGCTGCCCATCGCTATAACGGTAATAATAATACCTTCTTTAACGCAGCGGTTTACAGCGTTTCTGAGAACACCGTAATGAGATTCACCGTCTGATACAAGAACAATAACTTTTCTTGCTGCTGATGAAGCTAAAAACACATCTGCCGCCGTTTCAACAAGAGACTCCAGGTTAGTACCCCTTCCGGTCATTGACGATACATCAATTGATTCTATAAAATTTATTGCCGCTTCACTGTCATGAACAAGAGGAACCGCCAAATATCCTCTGCCGCGGCCAATGACGGCTGCAAAACGCGCACCTGAAACAACATACGCGCTCTCTTTAATAATTGAAAGACCGTGTTGAAGCCGCGAGACAGTTTCTCCTGCCTTCGCATCATCAATATCCATGCTTCGGGAAACATCTATTGCATAAACAATATCAAGACCGCGGCTGTATTCTGAAACTAAAAGTTTAGTTTCATGGCTCATATCTATAACTGCAATTAATGAGAAAACAATAAACAGTCCAAAGAAAATAAAAGAAGCAGTTAATTTTTTATTAAGTTCCTCAGGAAGCTTGTGTTTATTCTTAATAATCATATAATTGCCCCAAGTAAATTGCGTCTTATTATTCTGACAGACAGAAGTAAGAATATTCCCGTTAATAAAAACTGAAATGACATTGATCTTCTCCTGTGTATAATACGCTGTCTCTGTACTGTTATTTCAGTGTCGTCTAACATAGAAAAAGCGGAAGCAAATGCTTCGGTTGAAGGAGCTGTAATAAATGTACCTCCACCTGAAACGCTTAAACGGCGCAGGCTTTCCCTGTCATAATGCGAATCAAATATTCCGGTACGGCGGATTTTTGTATACGGATCGACATAATCTATCGGCACTTCTCCTGCTGAACCTACAGCGATAACCCAGAATGAAACGCCGATTTCGCGTAACAAAGAAGCTGCTGTTTCAGGGTGAATCTCGCCTGCGTTATTTTCTCCGTCAGTAATAAGTACTGCCGCCTTTCGTTTTGCGTTGGATTTATCCAGATGATATGCTGCAACAGCAAGTCCCATACCAAGAGCGGTTCCGTCTCCAAGTTCTCCGATTTTTAGCTGTTCAAGCCTTAGATTCAGCGCTTCCCTGTCTAAAGTCGGCGGAACAAGTATTGCCGCATCATTCCCTACGGCAACAAGACCTATACCGTCCGATGAGTGCTTTTTAATAAAATCCATAACTAATGATTTTGCAGTGCTGTAACGGCTTTTGCCTTCCATGTCCAATGCCGCCATGCTGGGACTGACATCCAGAATAAAAATAATGTCTGCTCCGCGGTTTAATAGAACAGTTTCTGAAATTTTGATAACAGGCCCGGCGGCGCTAAGAAAAAAAACAATAATACCTGTTATTTCAAGAACTTTTAATAATTTGACAAGTCCGCCCATTTGAGAAGTTTTAAACGGAATTCCTCCGGGCGCGCCCAAAGGAATTGAAGCGACAAACGGATTTTTTAAACATGAAAGAATAAATGCAGCAAAAGGTATTACTATAAAAACTACAACCGCCAAAAACTGATTGTCAAAATCAAAACTCATGCCGCCGCCTTAATATCCCGCAAATTTTCTTTTTGGTTATTCTCCAGCGTTGTAAGAAAACCGCGAAGATCGGCTAACAGATTGAATATATCCTGTGAGTTGACATTTGCGCCTGAAAAACGAAGTTCATCACAACTGCGGAAGAAATTATGTAAAAAATACAGATTAATACCCTGATACATTAACAAATGGGGCGACGGTTTTTTAAATTCATTCGCCGTCATTGAGCGGCAGTTAATTCCGGTTAAAACAGAAAGGAATATTCTGAATTTTTCGGAAAGTCTGTCAAGAATTATTCTTTTGTCTTCTCCTTTTAAGACAGATTTGTAAAGACGCTTTTCTGTAAATTTCATGGAGATAAAAAGTTTCCGGCGTTTCCATTTTTCAATCCAATTCTTAAAAAAGACCCGCCCTTTTAAAAAGAACCATATTGTCAATATAATAAAAATTATCAGTAAAGCGATTATTCCATAAAGCATGACAGCTGTACCGGGCATTGCAAGAGATGACGCGGGGCCTGAAAGTATTAAAGATGAGCGGCTGTCTATTACTGAATTTACAGCTACAGTAAGCCCGGTAAAACGTTCACCGTCTATTTCAATGGCAGGCAGTTCCAGTCTTCCGGTAACAAACGGAGTAAATTCTATCAGTAATCTGCTGCCGCTGGTACGCCGCTCAAGAATAATCCTGTGAAAATCAATATCTGAATGCAACGGAAAATTATCTCTGTTAAAGTAACTGTTATCTGAAGTAAGAATAATATCTTCGTTTTTTCCTGTATCTCCTGACAAAGGCAGTACAAGGATTGCTCTGTCTCCGACAAATATTTGGCGCGGAATAAGATAAGCGCCTGTATTTTGGGCATTAGCAGTACAGATTATTACGCTGTAAAAAAAAGCAAATACCGCAGTTTTTCTCATCTTCATTTCCGGGATTTGTACTGACGGCTTCGGCTGCCGAAAAACTTTATCAATGCAGAAGGCGCGTCTGCGGCGGTTGACAATTCCATAAACGCCGCTCCGCTACGCCGGCATTGGGCTTCCCAGCTTGCTGAACGTTCATTTTGCCATTGAGTCCAGTTTTCCATGAAAGATTCCAAACCTGCCGGCGCTTCTATTCTTACGCCTGTTTCAGGGTCTTCCAGCGAAATCAATCCAGGATACGGAAGATCAGGCGGATCGCAGATTCTAAGCGCAATACAGTCATGTTTACGGCAAAGGTTTGTCAATTCGTGCTCCCAGTTGATGCTGTAAAAATCTGAAATTACAACTACAAGAGAGCGTTTTTTTAAAAACCTTTGCGCTCCTTTTAATGCTGCCTTAATATTACTTCCGTAATTGTCCCTGCGGTGTGAAACTTTGTTTTGATACTGAAGCGCTGCCATTACAAGAGCCATTATATGCCTGCGACCTTTGTGCGGCGGAAAGACTCTTTCAATATCTCTGTCAAAGAAAAAAGCGCCTGCCTGCTGATCTGTATATTCTGCGGAAAAAGAAATTAATGCCGCAGAAATGAGAGCCTGCTCGTACGGGCTTAATCTTTGACGGGCAATGTATCCCCTGTGCATAGACGGCGAAACATCCAATAAAATCAAAATTGTAAGCTCACGTTCCTCCCTGTACATTTTTACAAACGGCGAGCCAAAACGCGCACTGACATTCCAGTCAATTGAACGGATATCATCTCCGGGTTCGTAGTGGCGCGCTTCATCAAATTCCATTCCCTGACCTTTAAAAATTGATCTGAAATTTCCTGAAAGCATCTCTTCCGCAAGTCCATGTGAAATAACGGGGAGCGCGGTAATACTGCGTAAAAGTTCGCTTGTTTCCATACGCTTTTCTTATGGGACAGGAATGTGGTTTAATATTCTTGCAATGACAGCATCCGCATCCATGCCTTCCGCTTCCGCTTCGTAAGAAAGTACAATCCTGTGACGCAGAACCGGAAGCGCCGCTTCTTTCACATCTTCGGGACTGACAAATGTCCTACCGCGGAACATCGCAAAAATCCGGCTGCATCTGTACAGTGCAATTGATGCGCGCGGAGAAGCGCCGAATGAAATATAACGATACACGCCTTCTGACGGCTGTCCTGCGGAAACAGGCCTTGTAGCGGTTACAACTGACACAATATATTTTGTTACTTCTTCATCAATATGAATTTCATCCGCGGTGCTACGCAAAAATGCCAGCGCTTCACCGGAAAGAACAGGCGAAAGCGGCTTTGTCATGTTTGTGGAATTTGCAGATAACGATAAACTGTTTTTTACTATTTCAAGTTCTTCTACAGGCTGAGGATAAACTACAAGTAATTTCATAAGAAAGCGATCGAGTTCCGCTTCAGGCAAAAGATACGTACCTTCATGCTCAATCGGATTTTCTGTTGCAAGAACAAAAAAAGGGTCGGGCAAGGGGAAGCTTGTTTCCCCGATTGTAACCTGTTTTTCTTCCATTGCCTCAAGCAAGGCGGACTGAACTTTCGCAGGCGCACGGTTTATTTCGTCAGCAAGAATAATATTTGCAAAAACCGGCCCTTTCCGCACAGAAAAACTGCCCTTTGCCTGTTCCAAAATCATCGTTCCCGTCAAATCCGCAGGCAGAAGATCAGGAGTAAATTGAATTCTTTTAAATTCAAGTCCGGTAATTTCCGCAAGGCTCTTTACCGCCAGGGTTTTTGCCAGACCGGGCACACCTTCCAGCAAAATATGCCCCCCTGCAATAAGTGAAGCAAGAAGCCCGTCTATCATTTCCAGCTGACCTGTAATACGCAGCGCTATTTCCTTTCTGCACCTGGCAAGCAGCGATCCGGCTCGGTCCAGATCATTTTTTTGTATCATGCATTATTTTAACCCTGCATTACAAAATAGTCGAGACTTTGTAACAGCAATTCAAAGATATACCGTACCTGAGGCGCACAGTTTCCGTACATAAGCTTTTCCCTTTTAAATTGTAAGATTGTTATAAATTTTCAAGGCGCTTATATTAATAATTTATTATTTATTGAATATAATGTATTATAAACCAGAAACTTCATACATTACCGTTTCTAAAGTGAGGGTATATGAAAAAGGCAGCCGTACTAATGGGAAGCGACAGTGATTTACCGGTTCTTGAACCGGTTTTTAAACGGTTCAAGGATTTTGGAATTCCTTATGAAGCGCGTGTAATGAGCGCTCACCGAACGCCGGCAATAGCTTGTAACTTTGCTTCCAATGCACGAAAAAACGGCTTTGGGGTGATCCTTGCCGCAGCCGGAAAAGCGGCGCATCTTGCGGGAGTGGTTGCCGCACATACTACACTGCCTGTTATCGGCATACCAATAAAATCATCCACACTTGACGGGCTTGATGCGCTTTTATCGACAGTGCAGATGCCTGCGGGAATCCCTGTCGCAACCGTAGCGATTGACGGAGCGGATAATGCGGCAATTCTTGCGGCTCAAATTCTCTCTCTTGATGATGATACGCTTGCGGAAAAACTTTTAAAAATGAAAACGGATATGACGGAACAGGTTGTACAGAAGGATAAACAGCTTCAGGAAAAATTAAAATAATGGGAATAATTAATGCAGAACAGTTACAGTGAAAGTTATAAACAGGCGGGAGTTGATGTAACTTCCGGTTACCGCTCAATTGAACTGATGAAAAAACATGTACAACGGACAAAAATCCCCGGCGTTATGGAAGAAATCGGAGGTTTCGGAGGGCTTTTTGCGCTTCCGAAAAAAGGTTTCAATGAACCGGTGCTTGTTTCAGGTACGGATGGCGTAGGCACAAAGCTAAAAGTCGCAATGCTCATGGACAAGCACGATACAATTGGAATTGACTGTGTTGCAATGTGTGTAAATGACATTATCTGCGCGGGAGCAAGACCGCTTTTCTTTCTTGATTATATTGCGCTCGGAAAAAATATTCCTGAAAAGGTTGAAAAAATAGTCGCCAGCGTTGCCGAAGGTTGTGTTCAATCAGGGTGCGCCCTTGTCGGCGGAGAAACTGCCGAACATCCTGGAATGATGGCGGAAGATGAATATGACCTTGCGGGGTTTTCCGTAGGTATAGCGGAAAAATCAAAAATACCCGATAAAAACAATGTAAAACAGGGCGATGTAATTATCGCTCTTGCCTCATCCGGCGTACATTCCAACGGTTTCTCGCTTACGCGCAAAGTATTCGGAATTGACGCAGGCGGCAAGACGCTTGAACGGTATTTTAGCGAATTCGGCAGGTCATTAGGTGAAGAACTGCTGATACCGACAAAAATCTACGTTAAGCCGCTTCTTGAACTTTTGGAAAAAGTCCCAGTCCGCTCCCTGTGCCACATAACAGGCGGCGGCTTTTATGAAAACATTCCCCGTGCTTTCGGCGAAAGTGTCGGCGCTGTTATTAAAAAAAGCGCAATTGAAATCCCGCCTGTTTTTGGCATTATTGCGTCCGAAGGAAAAATCCCCGAAAGAGATATGTTTAATACCTACAACATGGGCGTTGGAATGTGCGTAATTACCGCAAACGAGAATGCCGATGAAGCCCTGCGAATACTGAATTCATCGGGAGAAAAAGCCTCAATAATCGGCGAAATAAAGGCGGGCATAAGCGGAGTAATAATCGAATGACACGCATTGCTGTCCTTGTAAGCGGCGGAGGTACAAATCTTCAGGCATTGATTGACGCGCGTAACAGGGGAGAACTGGCTGACGGTGAACTATCGCTTGTTATTTCATCAAGAGCGAACGTTCAGGCGCTGGAACGCGCTCAAAAAGCGGGAATAAAAACAAAAACAATCGAAAGAAAAAAGTATGAAGACATTGCCGCTTTTGATCACGCTATTGCTGATGCGTTATCTGAAGAAAATATTGACTTTGTTGTTCTTGCGGGATTTCTGTCAATTCTCGGACAGGAAACCCTTCAATTATTTAAAGACCGTATTATCAATGTGCACCCCGCGCTGATACCGTCCTTTTGCGGCAATGGATTTTACGGTCTTAATGTTCACAAGGCTGTCATCAAATACGGCGTGAAAGTTACGGGGGCGACTGTCCACTTTGTAAATGATGTTGTAGACGGCGGCAAAATTATTCTGCAAAAAGCGGTGGATGTACTGCCGGATGATACGCCTGAAACATTACAGCAGCGTGTAATGCGCGAGGCGGAGTGGGTAATTCTGCCGAAGGCTGTAGCTATGTTCTGCAAGGGAGAAATTAAATGAAGGTTCTTGTTGTAGGCGGCGGAGGCCGTGAACACGCAATAATTAAATCATTAAAAAAAAATAAACGTATAACAAAATTATATGCAGCCTCGGGAAACGGCGGCATAAGCCGTGAAACGGAATGTGTGCAGATAAAAGCAACGGATATTAATGCAATGACGGAATTCGCCGTACAAAATAAGATTGACTATGTTGTAGTAGCGCCTGACGATCCGCTCGCGCTTGGCATGGTAGATGCAATGGAAGAAAAGAATATACGCTGTTTCGGACCGAACAAGGCTGCTGCCCGTATAGAAAGCAGCAAGGTTTTTTCCAAAGGATTAATGAAAAAATACGGAATCCCTACAGCCGCCTTTGAAACTTTTTCAGATTCGGAAAAAGCTTTTGATTATATAAAATTATATTCAGGTCAATTCCCGGTTGTAATAAAGGCGGACGGGCTTGCGCTCGGGAAGGGCGTAATAATTGCAGAAAACAAAGATGAAGCGTTATCTGCAATTAATACCGTAATGCTGGAAAAGAAATTCGGCGCAAGCGGTTCAAACATCGTAATAGAGGAATTTTTAACAGGGCCTGAAGTTACTGTCCTTGCCTTTACGGACGGAAAAACTGTTGCGCCAATGGTTTCCTCTATGGATCACAAACGGGCTTTTGACAACAATACCGGCCCAAATACAGGCGGTATGGGCGTTATTGCGCCAAACCCTCATTATACAAATGAAATAGCCGCCGTCTGTGAAAAAACCGTCTTTCTTCCGACTATTCGCTCAATGGAAAAAGAAGGCTGTCCTTTCAAAGGTTGCCTTTACTTCGGGCTTATGCTCACTCCGCGCGGTCCAATGGTTATTGAATACAACTGCCGTTTCGGCGACCCGGAAACTCAGGCAATTCTCCCCCTCCTGGAAACTGATTTGCTGGATATAATGGAAGCCGTTACAGACGGCAGGCTTGACGCTGTTGACATACGATGGAAATCAGCCCATGCCGCCTGCGTAGTGCTGGCAAGCGGAGGATATCCTGCCGCTTACAAAACAGGTTTCGCTGTCGAGGGTCTTGATACGGACGGAAATATAAAAGAAGGCGAAGCTGTTATTTATCATGCCGGAACTGAATATAAAGACGGCTCATTTTTTACTTCCGGCGGACGAGTACTCGGCGTTACCGCGTGCGCTCCCTCGCCGGATGCTGCTCTTGAAAAAGCCTATAAAGCCGCAGGTACAATAAGGTTT
>Ga0268262_10002133_pt1 | contig 23309 bp, 23 predicted proteins | sample TergutNc150P3_FD_190354 | JGI IMG/M metagenome (GOLD analysis project Ga0268262, IMG submission 190354) | Nasutitermes corniger P3 segment gut microbial community from laboratory colony in Florida, USA - Nc150 P3 (SPAdes) (version 2) | ecosystem: Host-associated > Arthropoda: Insects >...
TGCCTAGCAATGCGGAATGGGATATTTTGTACCACTATGTGGACAGTACAAACGGTACGGGTAGCCCTTATGAAAGCAAAACGGCAGGTAAGTTTTTAAAGGCTACGAGTGGCTGGAACAGCAGTGGCTACAGCAATGGCAACGGCACGAATATCTATGGTTTTTCCGCTCTGCCGGGTGGCATCGGCTATTCAAATGGACATTTCAGTTTTATCGGCGACTACGGCTATTGGTGGAGTACTAGTGAGATCAGTAGTGATTACGCCTACAGCAGGATCATAGATTACCATACCGAGCGTGCACGTTACTATGACGACGGTAAGAATTTCTTATTCAGCGTCCGCTGCCTGCAAAACAACGCCCCACCCAAAGAAACCGCCAAATGAAAAATAACCCAACCGCAAATCATTTTTCTATATTTATCGCAAGAGGTATTTATGTTAAGACAAGTTATGGTGCCAAGCAAAGAAAATTCCACTATCTCCATACCTGCCGAATTTTACGGAACAGAGGTAGAGATTTTAGTTTATCCATTTTACAGCCAACCAGCCAGCCAAAACCCCAATGACATAAACGACATCTTTGACAAACATCTGTATTCATTTGGCAATTTCAAGTTCAACAGAAACGAAGCAAACAATTATGAATAGAATTGCATTAGACAGCAACATTTTAATCTATAATCATAGTTTGGACTACGAAAGCAAAAGGCTCATAGCAAGGGATTTTTTCAAAGAAAATCCTGTTATATCCTCGCAGGTAATATCCGAGTATATAAATGTAATGAGGCGAAATTTCAAAATGCAAAAACAGGAATTACTGAATTTATGTTCTTTGTGGCTGGAAAAATGTTCCATTCAGCCAGTAGTTTTATCCACAATAAAACTAGCTCAAAATTTAATCAACAGATACGATTTCCAAATATTTGATGGAATTATAGTAGCCGCAGCATTGGAAGCAAACTGCAATATTCTTTACAGCGAAGATATGCAAGACGGGCAAATAATAGAAAACACGCTTAGAATTGTAAATCCGTTCGCTGGCTGAGAGTTGTGGTTGCCCTTTTTCTATATTCCATAAATGAACTTCAACATATTAATCGCAGGTGTTGGCGGGCAAGGCACACTCCTTGCGAGCAAAATTTTTGGCAACTATGCACAGTTGATTGGCAAAGATTGCAAAGTGTCCGAAGTGCATGGAATGGCTCAACGCGGTGGCAGCGTTGTGACTTATGTTAGAATTGCAGACAAAGTTTATAGCCCCTTGTTTGATAAAAAGCAAGCCGATGTTGTGCTGGCTTTTGAGGAACTTGAAGCCTTGCGTTCTGCGGGGTATGTTAAAGACGGCGGGATTATCGTTGTCAATAAGCAGAATATATATCCTATGCCGTGTGCGTTGGGCATGGCTGAATATCCTAGCAATATTTACGAGCAGTTGGCTGCGTATAAGGCTACGGTTCGCAAGATAGATGCTATTAGCATTGCTACCAAATTGAATAATATTCGCACGGTTAATATCGCTATGCTCGGTTTTTGTGCGGCGGTGTTGGGTTTTGAGAAGGGAGTTTTTGTGGAGGCGATAAAGAGAAGTGTTGGTGGGGGTACGTTGGAGGTTAATTTGAGGGCGTTTGAGGGGGGATTTGCGCAGTTTGCTTAGTAGGTAGGGCATTTTTCTATATTACGAGGAAAATGGGAGGCAACATTATGGCAACAAAAACACTATTGCAAAAAGCAGTAGAAATCGCAAGTTCTAGTTCTGGCAGAAACAGAACTAAGCAATTACAGGAATTGCTTGTTCCGAAAAATAGCGAAATGGAAATAAAAAACGTTAAATGGCGGCCTTGCAAAGGGGACTGGTGAATTTATGACTGAAGAAGATTTTGATAGTTTATGGACAAATATAGCATTAATAGAAATCGGAAAAGCAATCAATTTATGTACGAAAAGTGGTATAAAATTAACACAAAGGGAAAATGACGATAGCCTTAAGGAAAATACCTATAGTAGATACGAAACTGAAAGACGTAATTTTAGAATCAAAACAAAAATAAAAGAAAATGATTTGTTGGACAGACATAAAGTTGCCGCTCTGTTTTATATTGCTTTCGTTGATAAAGTAGGCGGATATTCTTTTGCGGCATATCGTGGCAAAATTAAAATAGATGAATTAGGAGCTATAGTGACACACGAGATAGCCTTTAAGATATCTCGTGGTATAATGGAGTCTTTCATAGCCAGCGATTCTCGAATAGATTCTGAATATAAGAAATTTGTTGGGAAAAACGGACTAATGAAAGTTAACCTAATATGCTTTAAACCGCAAGATTATACAAGCTATAAAGAAGAGGTTTTGAAGCTACTTATCTATGCTCAAAAAGAAAATAAACTATCAGTAGGCGAACTTGCAATTATATTTTCTTCAATAGAAAACAATACCCGCGTTCACTATGAATTATCCTCAAAAATGTAGCTTCTCCCATAAGCCAAGAAATTTTACTATATTCTCCCCCTAAGGAGACAACCCATGACGAATTATTACGAAAAAGAATTTGAAACACTGCCGCGTGAAATTCTTGCAAGATTGCAACTCGAAAGACTGCAAACGCTTTTGGGATATGTTTATGAAAAATGCGATTTTTACCGCAAAAAGCTGGACGAATCCGGCATTAAGCCAGCGGATATAAAGAGTTTGAGCGACTTGAAAAAACTTCCTTTTACCACAAAACAAGACCTGCGCGATAATTATCCTTATGGTATGTTCAGTGCCTCTATGAACGATATAGTCCGTGTCCACGCTTCAAGCGGCACAACGGGCAAACTTACTGTGGCGGGCTATACGCAAAACGATATAGATATATGGTCTGCTGTGATGGCACGTTCTTTTATGGCAGGCGGGTGTTCGCATAGCAGCATAATCAACGTTGCTTATGGCTACGGGTTGTTCACAGGTGGGCTTGGCGCGCATTATGGCAGTGAACTCCTAGGTGCGCTTACCATACCTGCATCAAGCGGAAACACAAAAAGGCAGTTGCAGATGTTTAAAGATTTCAAAGTTACCACCTTGTGCTGCACACCCTCGTATGCGCTTTATTTGGCAGATGAAATGGAAAAAGAGGGCTATAAAATCTCTGATTTTAGTTTAAAGCAAGGCTTTTTCGGGGCTGAACCTTGGTCTGAGGAAATGCGTACGCAGATTCAAGAGAGGCTTGGGATTAAAGCCTATAATATTTATGGGTTAAGCGAAATAATAGGACCGGGCGTTTCAATAGAATGTGAGCATCAATGCGGGGCGCATATATGGGAAGACCACTTTTTGCCGGAAATAATTGACCCAGAAACACTTGAACCCTTAAAGAACGGCGAACAGGGCGAACTTGTATTCACAACAATAAGCAAAACTGGAATGCCTTTAATCCGTTATCGCACACGCGACCTTTGCTCCTTGATTGAGGAACCTTGCAAATGCGGGCGCACCCATATTCGTATGACAAGGATCATAGGGCGAAGCGATGATATGCTTATCATTGGCGGAGTTAATGTGTTCCCATCGCAAATTGAGAGTGCGCTTTTCTCGGTAAAAGAGATAGAGCCGCATTACTTGATTATTGTGGATAGAGTGAATAACCTTGACAAGATAGAAATTCAAGTAGAAATAAAGGATGAATTATTTAGCGATGAAGTGAAGAATATTCAAAATCTAAAAAACCTGCTTGAAAAAAATGTGTCTAGCGCAATAAGCGTGAGCGTGAAAATTCATTTTGTGAGCCGAGGGACAATAGAACGTAGCCAAGGCAAGGCTGTTAGAGTAATTGATAAGAGGAGGATTTAACATGATAAAGCAAATTTCCGTGTTAATTGAAAACGAGCCAGGTCAGGCTTACAAACCAATCAAGGTGCTTGGCGAAGCGGGCATAGATGTGTGTGCGGTATCGGTTGGCGATACCGAGGATTTCGGTATTTTGAGAATGATTACGCGAGATAACGATAGTGCGATAAATATATTGAAAAAAGCTGGCTTCACAGTGAATTTGGCTGATTTAATCGGCGTTGTTGTGGAAGACCACCCTGGCGGTCTCGCAAATCTTCTCACTGTGTTTGAAGAAGAAAACATCAACATTGAGTATTTTTATTCCTTTATCCCAAGAAAAGGTGAAGAGGCGATAATGTTTTTCAAGGTAGAAGAGATTAATGCTGCTCTTGAAAAACTCAAGAAGCATAATGTTACACTTGCAGAAACAATATCTGGATGATATTCCCGCAAATAATGGGCATAATAAACTGCACCCCGGATAGTTTTTTTGATGGGGGCAGGCATAACACGAGAGAGCTGGCTTTTGAACACGCCTTGAAGTTGCTCGGTGATGGCGCGGATATTTTAGACATAGGCGGAGAAAGCACAAGACCGGGCTATGAGCAAGTTCCAGAAGAAGAAGAACTTGCAAGGGTGATTCCTGTTATAGAAATGCTTGCGAAGGAACAGAGTAGAAAAAATTTTCAAATATCCATAGACACAACAAAAGCAAATGTTGCATTGCAGGCGGTAAAAGCTGGGGCAAATATGATAAACGATATTTCTGCAATGGAGCACGACCCTGAAATGCTCAAAACCATAACAGACACAAAAGCAGATGCCGTTCTCCAACATACCCTTAAATACGCAGGCGGTACGTGTTCCATTCAAGACATTAAAGATTATCTCTTGAAACGTTCGGGCTTGCTAAAAGAAAAAGGAATAAAAAATATATACATAGATCCCGGCATCGGTTTTGGCAAAACGCAAAAAGAAAATCTTGCGTTAATATCAAACATAAACACTCTTTGCCAAACAGAATTTCCCGTGTTGCTCGGCGTTTCAAGAAAAAGTTTTATTTCAAAAATAGAGGGCTTGGAAAATAGCAACCGCCTTGTTCCAAGCGTTGTTTGCGGCATAATGGCAGTGCAAAAAGGGGTTCAAATTTTGCGTGTGCACGATGTTTTGGAAACAAAAGAGGCACTTGCAACCTTGTTTACTGTTTCAGCAGAAATTCAATAGCCTGTTCCTTGGTGGAAATAAAAGCTATATTTTTTCTGCGGCTTAGTTTGAGTATGGCATTGACCATAATTTTCTTTATACCGTCAAAGCCGATTACAGTGCCGAATTTCACGTAAGGTTTGTTGTATTCCATCCAGTCTGCCATTATGTTTTTAGTTTCTGAATCAAATTTCACATCCCTTATATTTGCTATGGTGAACAGCGAATGCTCGGCATATTTGGTTATGCTATCCTTAGCCGTTTTTGTGAATTCTAAAAATTCATCATTTGTTTTGAAGTCAGACAAATCATAATAAATTATGTTCTTGCCATCGCGCGTAAATTCCTCAATGCGTTGTTTCGTATTCATTTTACCTCCATTAGCAAAGAATTTATCGCTTCTCCAGCCTCTTCGTATTTGCCTAAAACTACGTTTTGCAAAATGCTTTCCACTGCTTCCCCTATTTTTGGTGCTTGCGTAAATTTCTGCAAATTGCCGGATACTTCATCAATGGCTCCAAAGTCTAAAGCATCAAGAGCCTCTTTCAATTTGCAAAGCCTGCTTTTCAGTACCTCAAAATCAACGTAGATTTCTTCTTTTTTCAAGCTGTTTAATGCCTTGCCAATATTGTTTAAAATCGTTTCCAAAGATGTTAAAAATTGAGGATTGTTTGAATCAATAAATTTGGAATCTTCCTGCTTGCCCGCATCTTCCAATGCCTTTGCTTGCTCAGACAAATCATAAGCCCCAAGGCTTGCGCTGGCACTCTTTAGCGCATGTACGTAAGTTGTGTATAGAGAATGGTTATTCGTTTCCAAACATTTTTTTATCTCGCCAATTTTCTGGAATCCATCTTTTTGGAACGCGGCAAGTGCTCGCACATAGTTTTCAAAAACACCGCCTGTCATGGTTATGCCTTTCTTTACATCCAAACCTTCTATCTCTATTTTCGGTGCTTCGGGATTGCTATCACTGCTGTCTTCAATTATTTTTGCATCTGTGCTTAATTTTTCTTGCTTTTCTCTTGGAATCCATTTTGCCAAAATGGCATTGAGCTTAATTGTATCTATGGGCTTTGACAAAAAGTCATTGAAACCGTTTGAGAGGAACATTTCCTTTGTGCCGAAAACTGCGTTGGCGGTTAATGCGATAATTGGCAAATTTGCGTAATACGGATTTTCGCCCCCCATTTCCCTTATGATTTTTGTGGCTTCAATGCCATCCATTTCTGGCATCATGTGATCCATAAACACTAAGTCGTATTGGTTTTTTCTCACAAACTCAATTGCTGCCGCTCCGCTATAGCATAAATCCATTTGCATATTGTAAGGCAGCATCAAGCCCTCGGCTACCTTTAAGTTTGTGCCTATGTCGTCCACAATGAGAATCCTAGCTTTGGGCGCGCTGAACTGCACCACAGATATATTTTCCTCTGAGCCATAAGAGAAACGGTCGGGCAAGCCGTTCAATATATTTGCAACGGATATGGAATGCACAGGCATAGCCAATATCTCTAAATTTATGCCCGATGGCACATTGCCAAATTCTGTTAGCACAACTATTTCGGTTTTGGATTTGAGTTCCTTTATTATTGCTTTGGCATTTACCAATATGGAATAAGAGACGAACAAAAATGTATAATCTTTGGCTTGCAACTTTTCACGCAGCTCATAGTCGTTTTCAGCTTTATGGCAAACCACGCCCAAATTATCCACAGTGTAAAGTATGGAATCGGCGTATATTTTATTTTTCTCATAAACAAGAACGCTTTTTTCTTCTGGGCTTTCAATTACTGCCAAAGGCTCTGGCGAACATATTTTTTGCGAAAGCGTAATTCTAAATGTACTCCCCTTGCCATATTCCGATTGAACGTTTATATCACCGCCCATAGCATTCACAAGTTTTTTAGTTATCACAAGACCAAGCCCCGTGCCTTCAACGCCTCTGTGGGATGCCATATCAATCTGCACAAACTCGCCAAACAATTTCTCCAAATCTTCTTGCTTTATGCCATTGCCAGTGTCTGTTACATCTATGGTTAAGAAAGCCGTGTCTTCGTTTATTTCTCCGCTAACGGAAAAGGAGACAAAGCCTTTTTTTGTGTATTTCACGGCATTGCTGAGCACATTTAGCAATATCTGCCTTATTCTGGTTTCGTCTCCAAAAAGAGAATTGGGAACATTGCAGTCTATATTCACCACAAAACTGATATTTGAATCCACAACACGCATTTTGATAATGCTCACCACATCGTGTATCAGCGAGGAAAATTGGTAGTTGCCTGGGATTATTTCCAGCTTGCCGCTCTCTATTTTTGAAAAGTCAAGTAAATCGTTTATTAAAGATAAGAGATTATTTCCTGCCTGCTTTATGGTGATAATATGTTCGCGGGCAGCGTCTGGAATTTTTTGGCGCAAGGCAAGCTCTGCCATGCCGGTTATGGCGTTCATCGGTGTTCTTATCTCGTGGCTCATCTTTGCGAGAAAATCGCTTTTGGCTTTTGAAGCGGCTTTTAGATCGTCCATTGTTTTGTGCAAAGGCTTTAGAAGCCCTGAGATAAATATATTGAATATCACAAAGGTTATAGCCATCACCACCATCATAGCTATAAATAATCCTGTCATATTGCTTTTATAATCGCTTAAGCTATCCGGCATTAAGGCTATGGAATACCACCCGAGCAAAGGAATTGTGCCCAGGGCAATTCTCCCCAGCTTGGTGTCTAATGTTTGCACTTCATTTGGGTCAAGGTATTTTACACGGTCAACAATATTAAAACCTGCTTCGCTCAACTCTTCGTCAATATGTTTTTTCGCAGTTACAAGCTCAATGTTTTTCGCTCCGGTAATTTCTCCGGCTGCATTGAAAAAATAAAGTTTCGCTCTGCTTGTGTAGTTTTTATATACCGCATTTACAAATGCCGAAAGATTCACGCCTGTTCCCAAAATGCCAATGGGCTTGCGCTTGTTGTCGAAAACCGGCGCATTTATCCATAGATTTGTTACCTTGAGGTCTGGATTGTAGTTTATATTGAAATTATACCTCTCGGTTTCGTTGAGAGTCATTAAATACCAGTAATTATTGGAGTCTGCCGTATCAACCGTATATGCGTAAGAATCATCGGAAAAGAATTTTTTGTCAATATCGTTTACCCAAAAAACCGAATTTGCGGCAAATGCCCTGCGGTACCCTGCTATTTCCTCAAAAGCCATTTTTTTGAGTACTGGGTTCTCTGGGTCAGCAAAGTAATGTTGTATCAAAGGAGAGCCAGCCATTTTAAGAACAATGGCTATTTCGCTATTTACCGATGTTTCCAATTTTATTCGCTCAACTTCCAATGTTTGAGTTAATTCATTGCCCTTGTTTGTTCTTATAATCTGTTGCATGAAAAATATAAAAATTCCGCTGCCCGCTATAAGAATGAGCAAAAACAACACAATGGAAAATATAATGAATCTGTTTTTTTTCATATCTAGCTGTTCTTCCTAAAAGAATTTGCTGTTTCGTTGAACTTGTCGGAAATTTCAAGAAAGATATCCACCAAGTCGGGGTCAAAATGCGTTCCACGGTTTTCAGAGATAATTTTAACCGCTTCTTCGTGCGAAAATGCTTTTTTATAAGGTCTGTCGGAAACCAGAGCATCGTACACATCGGCTATTGCCATAAGCCTGCCCTGAAGCGGAATATTGGTTCCCTTTAATCCGTGTGGGTAACCGTTCCCATCCCATTTCTCGTGGTGAGTAGAGGCGAAAATTTTAGCGTGTTCCAAAAATTCGTGTTCAGTTGTATTTTGTTTTATTTTTTCAATGATCTCTTCGCCGCAAAAAGGATGTTTTTTTATTTCGTCAAATTCATCATCTGTGAGTTTGCTAGGTTTTTTGAGAATCTCGTCTTTCACCCCAATTTTGCCAACATCGTGCAGCTGCGAAGACCTCAGCACCAAATCTATATTCCAATCGCGCATTTCTTCTGTGTGCAAATTGTGCTCTCGCATGGCATCAATCAATAAACTCAAATAAGTTTGCGTTCTTTCCACGTGCTTGCCGGTAATGTCATCGCGGTTTTCCACAAGCTCTGCCATTGCTTTTAAAATTGCATTTTGAAGCTCTAAAACGGTTTGGGTTTTTTCTTCCACCAAATTCTGGAGATTTTTGTTGTAATTCAAAAGTTCTTTTCTTTGCGATTCCACAAGCAAATGCGTTTCTATGCGTTTTAGCAAAAGAGGTGGCGAAAAGGGCTTCACTATGTAATCTATGGCACCTAAAGATAAACCCTCAAGCTCGCTATCGCTATCGCTTTTCGCTGTTAAAAAAATAATCGGTATATTTTGTGTTTCTTTTTTGCTCTTTATTATTCTTATAGCATCGTAGCCGTTCATCTCTGGCATTTCAACATCTAATAGAATCATATCTGGAATGGTTTTTTCCAGCATTTTAAAAAGACGCTCGGCACTATCCACGGTGGCAACATTATAGTGCCCCGCAAGCACATTTCTGCCCATAGTTAAGTTAGTGATGTTGTCATCTACAAGAAATATGATTTTGCGTTTTGCATTATCACCATCCATATTCTCCCCCTTTTTCCTCCTTGTGTTAAAATTGTCATTTATCTACTCATATTCACAAAAATCGGTAATAAACTCGTATCTAAAAATTTAGAAATCCATCCAGGCGATAAACCCATGCCGAACAAGCAAATAAAATAAACGCCAAAAACAATTTTTTCTGGCATAGTGATTGATGGCAGGGAAGAAAATTTTGGATTTAATGGTCCGTTCAGCATTTTATTTGTGGCTTGCAAAACATAAACGGCAGTTGTGGTTATGGAAAGAATAGCGAGAACTGCCACCACTTGAACTACAGGATTGCTAGTTCTCAGCGAACCTATGAAAATAGGCAGCTCCGCCGCAAAGCCGCTGAGACCAGGAAGCCCAAGCCCTGTGAAACCCGCAATAACAAAGCCAACTCCAATAACAGGAATGATTTTCATTAAACCGCCCATTTCATCCACCATTCTGGTATGCGTTCTGCCGTAAATCATTCCTATGCAGGCAAAGAACAAACCTGTTAAAAATCCGTGGGAAAGCATTTGCAAGCTAGCTCCCTTTATGGAAATTAAATTCGCCGCGCAAAGCCCAAGGAATATAAGCCCCAAATGCGATATGGAGGAATAGGCTATTATATATTTCAAATCGCGCTGCCTAATTGCGATAAACGCCGCCGCCACAACATTGAACAAAACAAGCAAAACTATGTAGGGCAACCAGAACTTTGCACCCTCCGGCATCAAATACATTGCAACCCGCAAGCAGCCGTAGCAACCCATTTTCATCATAACGCCAGCCGCAAACATAGACACCGCAGTTGGTGCCGCGCTATGACCATCGGGGCTCCAGTTGTGGAAAGGGAAAAGCGAACCCGAAATTGCAAAGCCTATGAACAAAAGCGGGAAAGCCCACATTTGAAATTCGCTGGATAATTTAACATCTGCAAGCCTGCGAATATCCCAACTGCCTATGTTGCCTTCAAAGTACATAGTTATAATGGCAATGAGCGCAAAGGCAGAGCCTAGGGCAAGGGTCAATGTCAATTTTTTTCCGCAGTAATCGCGCCGCCCTGTTCCCCAACCGGCAATCATCAAATACATTGCCAGAGCCTCTACCTCGTAGAATACCATAAACAGAAACAGATCAAAACTCAAAAACACGCCAAAAACGCCTGCGCCCAGAATTTGAATCATAGCGAAAAACTCTTTGGGTCGCTCAACATTCCAGCTCATCAAAATGCCCGTGAAAACTATTATGGAAGCCAAAACGCACATTAAAATTGAAAGAGCATCTGCCCCTATTATGAACCTTATGCCCAGAGCCGGCAGCCAAGAAGCATCTGTCAGGTATTGAAGTTGCAGGGCATTGCCAAGAGACGAGCCGGAATTCATTGAGAGGCAATATATTTTAACCGTAAAAAACACGCAAAGAGCCATATTGGCAAGCGCGGAAATGGCATGGAACATCTTTAGCGTATGATTTTGCTGCCTTGGTATAACTAGGCTAATGAAAATCGTTAGCACTGGCAAAAACCAAATTAAATTAAGAACAGCAGACATGGGTGTTAATTTAGAAAATTTACACTTTATCGGGGGACTTATTATTGACTCGTTTTTTGAGCGAATGTCAAAGGTTTAATAGCTGAAGAAGCTACCAACATCGCCGAAAATTCGCAAAAAATTGACAATTTGTGAGAAAATCATTGCCAACAGCCGATTTTTTTTATTATATTTATACCTATGGAAAAAATGTCGCTTTCCCAGCAAGCTATGGGTATATTAGCCCAAAACGCCAATAATCCTGATGCGGCAGAAATGCAGCTGAAAGAATTGTTGAAACAAAAGAACAATGAGATGCCAGTAGAGGAAATCTCCACATGGCACGCACGTAAAAGTTCTTGGTAGGGTATGGAGAAAAGTATTTTTAAGAAGCTATTCTAACTCACGAAACAGCCTTTAATATAACTTGCGCAATATTAGAAACTGTCATATCAGAGAATAATAGGATAGCAGATACAGGCTATAGAAACTACGTCAAAGATCATGGGTTATTAGAACCTGAATTGATATGTTGCGACATCACAACAACTTATAAAGCAGAGATTATAAAGCAACTTATTTATGCGCAGCAAAAAGAAAACAGAATATCTGTCGCACAACTTGCTGTTATATTCTCTTTGCTAGAAAGCTATACGATCAAACACTATAGCTATACCAAGACTTGACGGAAAACAGGTCTTCAATGATTAACAAGACCATTCCCTCAAAAATTCCGCATATAAGTTTATCATTTGCTCACAAATATAATAAAATTATACCAGCGACTTTATCTTTTGAAGGGCTTCTGCGGAATTGCCGCTCTCTAGCATTTGCTTGAGTTTCAATAGCTCGTTTTTTAGCTCTGGTTTTTCCAGAGGTTGCTTTTTGATGAGTTCTGCAATCCGCTTTGGATAGGTGCCGTTTTTCAAATGCTGCTTTGTTTCCAAAAGTTCGGGATCATCGGGCTGGAGCATCAGGGCTTTGTTCAATAATTCTTCAACTACGCTAGTGTTGCCCAAGCAAACGCAGCAGTCAAAAATTCTCAAAATTGCATCTGTGAAAAAGGGATTGTATTCAAAAGCCTCCTTAAAACGCTCCAAAGCCTCCGATATGTTCCCTTGCCCAAAAGATATTGTGCCAAGCGTGTAAAATGCACTGTAATGCTCAGGATAAACTTCCAGAATCTGCTGGATTTTTGCAATGCTTTCGTCTATTTTCCCTTGCTCTGCCAAATCTTCAGCTATCTCGTTTTGCTCACGCAATTCTATAATAGTTTGGCCATTCAAATTGCTTGGGAACACAATTCCCTGCAACTCCGCTATAATGTTTTTGGCGGTTTCGTCTTCGGGGTTTTCGAGTTGCGAACGTTTCAAAAGCAAATATTGAAAATATTCCTGCAAATCTTTGTTGCAAAGCCTAGCGTTGTATTCAGCAAAATTCATCATCTATCCAATTCTCCTGCAATTATGTTTATGCTGGAAAGCACCGCGATGGAATCTGCAATTTGACCACCCTCCACAAGCTCGTGAAAAGCTGCGAATTGCGTAAAGCAAGGTGGGCGAACCTTGATTCTCCACGGCTTTCCCTCTCCGCTTGATATAAGCGTAAAGCCAAGCTCTCCGTTTGCCGCCTCTGATGAGTTGTAAAATTCGCCAGCAGGCACTCGAATGCCCTCAGCCACGGTTTTGAAATTCCCTATCAAGGCTTCCATATCTTGATAAACTTTTTCGCGTTCCGGCACTCTGATTTTTGGGTTGTCTATGTTGATGGGACCAGGTTGCAAGCGTCTTATTGCCTGCCTGATTATTTTTATGGATTCCTCGCTTTCTGCAAGCCTAACCATTAAGCGGTCATAAACATCGCCTTTGGTTCCTGTCACCACTTCCCAGTCGTAGGTTTCGTAGTCGTAATATGGTTCGTCTTTGCGCAAGTCAAAAGCCGCGCCTGTTGCCCGCAAGCAAGGTCCGGTCCAACCCCAAGCCAAGGCTCTCTCCGGGGTCATTGCGCCTATGCCGGATGTGCGGTCTAAAAATATTCTGTTGCCATCCAAAAGTTTATGAACATCCCTTAAAGATTCTTCGCACATTTTAAGGAGCTTTTCAACATCCTCTTCAAAGCCGCTATATGTATCTCTATACAAGCCTCCTATGCGAGCATAAGAATTTGTGAGCCTTGCGCCTGTTAGCTTTTCCCAGAGCACCAAGCCTTCTTCTCTTGAATCAAAGAAATACCAAAAATTCGTTAAAGCACCCAAATCCACGCAGGCTGCGGCAACGCAAACAAAATGGTCAAAAATTCTGGAAAGCTCGCTCACAATAACGCGAATAACCTTTGCTCTTTCGGGAATTTCAATGCCAAGCATTTTTTCCACAGCCTTTGCATAGCCAACATTATTTAAAATTGCAGAACAGTAATTAAGGCGATCTGTGTATGGCAGCACCATTTGCCAGGTTCCCTGCTCTGCCATTTTTTCAAAACCCCTGTGCAAATAGCCTATTTCCCCAACAGAAGCAACAATGGTTTCGCCATCTAGCGCAGCAAGGTAGCGCAAGCACCCGTGAGTGGCATTATGGCTAGGTCCAAAGTTCAAAGCCATAAGGTTAAGGCTTTCGCCATTTTTGTCCAAGACTTTCATATATGGGTGTAATGTAGAAAAAAATTGGGGCTATTTCATAAAAATGTATATTATCAGTATGAAAATAGTCGCCTGCTTATTTTTTTGCTTGATTTTGTGTTCTTGCAGTTATGAAGAACATCACGGTTGTGCCGCAGGGAAACGAGTTGCTATGAAATCAACCGACCATTCTGATGATTATAGCGGATGTGCTGGACCGCCACCGCCACCTGATGACACAAAACCCTCTTCAGAAGAATTATGGTTTAATGCCGAAGGCGGTATAGATAGCATAACGACAGAAGGAGAAAATTGGAGAATATCAGATTATGTTGTTGCAATAAAAGATACAGTTATAATATCTTATGTGGATAGAGAGATAATAAAGATAGAAGCGCCTTGGTTTAATGTTTATAAGCCTAATAAAAAGAAAATCATATTTTCCATAAATAGAAACGAAACAGGAAAGGAGAGAGAATTTTCTATATATCTTGTAGGAAATCATTATTATTATATTGATATTAATATCAAGCAATCTGCGGAATAAATGGAAAACCCTTTTTCTACATTATAACCGCGTATGCAGAAATCTACAATTAAAACCGCCTACACCAAAAGCTTTGGACACTCCAGAGACGAGCTTGGTGACGAAAATCCTTGGGCTGGGAAAAAAAAAGAGAAAGATGAGAAGAAAGCCGCTTTGACTTGGCGTGCCGCACCGGCAAAACGCGAAGAAAAAGAACTGCCTTGGCTAAAGGCTATACATTCCTTGGCTACCGAAAAGGGCAGGGAAAAAGAGGGCTTGTTTTTGGCAGAAGGCGCGAGGGTTGTTGTTGAAATTGCTGAGCATCACAAAGATTTGGTGCAGGGAGTTTATGTTGATGAAACTTTTGACGATGAAGAACTCAGAAAAAAAATAAAAGAGCGCGGGCTTCGCATTCACGCACTGACTCCGGCTCAAATGAAACAGGCAAGCACTATTGTTAGCGGGCAGGGAATTTTTGCCGTATGCCGCCTTGCAAACGAAAAACCAAACTACGACACAGCCCACGCAATAACTCTCGTAGATGCCGTTCAAGACCCTGGCAACTTGGGTTCGCTTTTTCGCAACGCCGTTGGCTTTGGCATAGACGGAATTATTTTAGGCAGGGGCACGGTTGACCCATTTAATCCAAAAGTGGTAAGAGGTTCTTCGGGATGTTTTTTGAGAATGCCTTTTGAAACGGGAATAGATTTGCAAGAGAGATTTTCGCTTTTAAGGCAAAAGGGATTTTGCATAGTTGCAAGCTCTCCGCACGCAAAAAAAAGCATAACGGAATTAAGCCATCGCCAAGCGAAAAAAATAGCGCTCCTAATTGGCAACGAAGGTTCCGGCACAAACAGGCAAGTTAGCGAACTCGCGGACGAATGGGTGAAAATAGATATGGAAAATTCTTTGGAGTCTTTAAACGTGGCGGTGGCTCACGGTATTTTGAGCTACCAAATTGCGCAAATGCAGGGGTAATATGAATTCAGTTTTTTTGGAAGAATTTCGCAAAAGCCCTTTTTTGGGCATAGCTCGCGGGCTTCCGCCCGAACAGGTGATTAATTGCGCAGAGACTTGCGTAAGGGCAAAACTTAAATTTATAGAGGTTCCGCTCAACACGGAAAATGCCGCTCTCGCGCTTAAAAATTTGTGCAAGGAAGGCAAGAAAAGAGGATTGGTTGTGGGTGCAGGAACGGTGATAACCGAACGGAATTTGCAAATCGCTCTTGATTGCGAAGCTAAATTCATAGTTAGCCCCGGCGCAAATCCTGCCCTTGTTCAAAAATGCTCAGAAAAAAACATTCCCTGCATTCCGGGTGCCTTAACTCCAACGGAAATTATGCAGGCATTTATGCTAGGCGCAACAGCCATAAAAGTTTTTCCCGTGTCTTCTTTGGGCGGAGAAAAATACATAAAGGAGTTGCGCGGACCTTTTAAAGAAATTCCTTTGCTCGCTTGCGGCGGAGTAAAAGAAGAAAACGTAAAAGCCTATTTTGAAGCAGGCAGTGATTTTGTTTCTTTTGGAGCAAGCGTATTTACCGCCTTCGATATGGAAAACGGAAATTGGAAAATAATTGAAGATAAACTTGTTAAGCTATTGAGTTAAACTGCTCTTCTGTTTCCACAGAATAAACCTTGACATTGCCGTTGATAACGCCCATCAAGCCTGCCAAAACCTTGCCAGCTCCAACTTCAATTCCCCTTTCAACTCCAAGAGAAACTGCAGTTTCCATGCTCTGCTGCCAACGAACCGGCGAAATAAGCTGCTTTGCCAAAAGCTCTTTAAATTCCGCACCCTTGCTGACTGGCTGAGAAGTCACGTTAGCAATCACAGGAACTTTGGAATCTATGAATGTTGTTTTTTCAATTGCCTCTTTTAAACCTGTTAAAGCATATTCCATTAAAGGGCTGTGGAATGCACCGGAAACAGGAAGCGGAACCACTCTTTTTGCACCCTTTGCCTTTGCAATTTCAGAGGCTTTTGCAACGCCTTCTTTTGAGCCGCTGATAACTATTTGCCCAGGCGAATTGAAATTTGCCGCAACCACAACTCCAGCATCTTGAGCTTCTGCAAGAGCGGCATTTAAATCTGCTTCGGACAATTTAAGCACAGCCGCCATTGCACCGGGCTTTAGCTCGCCAGCTTTTGCCATAAGCTCGCCGCGAACACGCACCAAACGAAGCCCGTCTTCAAAAGAAAAACCGCCTGCCGCATAAATCGCGGAATATTCTCCAAGCGAATGCCCCGCCGCATAATCAAAAGACACATTTTTGCTCTTTAAAAGCTCCATAGCCATGCAAGAGCAAACATAAAGGGCAGGTTGTGTGTTATCTGTGCTTTTGAGCAGTTCCTCAGGACCTTCCTGCATTATTTTTGAAAGCTCAAAGCCCAGAACTTCGTCTGCTTTTTTCAGCAAAGTTTTGGCTGGTTCAAAAGTCTCGGACAAAGTTTTGCCCATTCCAACGTACTGGGAGCCTTGCCCCGGAAATAAAAGAATTGTTTTTGACATAGGAGGGAATATAGAAAAAAGCAGGTTTTGCTACAATGCCATAATCTCGCGGCGTGAAAGCCCTGTATAACGCATAATCTTGTCCATAGCCTCACCCCCAGCTTTCATAGCCTTAGCAGTTCGGCTAATGCCTCTCTTTTCCGCTTTTGCTACTCTTGCCTCTGCTTTGGCTTCAACTTTTGTCACTGCCTTCGCCACAGCTTTATCCACAGCCTTGTCAATAGCCTCGTCTATACCTGTATCTACCAACTGCTTCAATGTCATATCTACCTCCACAAACTCCTGATACTCACCGTAGAGTTCCAAGTTCATATTCAACAACCTGCGCAAAAGCATAGCTGCATCCTTTGCAGTAATATAGTTATTTCTCACAAGCCTTTTGAAAACCTTGCCTATCTCTATTACATAACCCTCCAACCTCTTAGACAATATCTTTCTCTTGGCTGAATCAATGCCTTTTTTCTCCAACTCCTTGCGGATTTTCAAAATGTAAAAAGGCAGCAGCAATGCCATATTCTCTAACTCGGCAACGGAATGACTTAGCACCTTGAACGTTGGTATCTCATACACAACGCTCTTTTTATTTGGAAATTTTATCTCAACGGAAACTATGTCTTTCGTATTGCTCGTTTCCCAGTAAATCACCACAGGAGAGGGCATCTCTATTTTCATGCAAGAACCGTCAGCAGAAACAGTCCTATTATCCAATGCAATTAAAGTGCTGTAATTGAAAATCCTAAGTATCATTTCCAAATCGTCACTTATCTGTGCTTCCAATAAGAAAGTATCTTTTTTGTCTTTGGTATGCAAGGTTATTATTATATCGGAGATAATTTTCTCCATTTTGCCGGATTTAGGGTGCTCTTTGACAAGCTCGTTGGGCTCAATAGTCACCCTTGTGTCTAATGGATAGTTCTTTTTGTAAATGCCGTTTATCAAATGCACCACTGCGGACGAGCTTGCCTCCTTTATTATGCACTTGAACATTAAATCAAATAGCTGTGCTGTTTTTCTTGCCATAATCAACGATAAAAAGGTTTGAATTGCTTAGGGCTACGGGATAGTGGAAAAAGAATATTCCCTAAGGCTTAATGATAATGTAGAAAGAAAATATTTACTATATTACCTAGTCTATGAAATTTACTGCTAAAAAGTCAATTCTTGCGCCTGCGCTTTCTGCTGCCAAGCTGGTTGTGCCAGCAAAGCCTGCAATTACAATAGCTGGATGTTTTTTGCTCCGTTTAAAAGGGAACAATCTTGAAATCACGGCAAATGATGTGACGGGTCTTGGGCTTTGTCTCAATATAGAGGTAAATGGAGAAAAAAATGGAGAGATAGCCGTTTCTGCCACCGATTTTACCGATACCGTAGCCAATGCCCCAGATGTAGAGTTAGTCATTTCCACAGATGGCTTGAACCTTACCGTTTCTTGGGGCGAAGAACGCGATTCAGACCTTGGGGGCAAAAATCCCGAAGATTTTATAAAAACACCAGACGTGGAACCAGATAGCCAAGTTTCGCTTAAAGTTCCGGCTCTGAATTTTCTGCTTTCAAAGGTCGGTTTTGCCGCAAGCAAAAACAGCGATAACCGCCCTTCCTTAACAGGCATTCTGCTAGAAGCAGAAGATTCCAAATTGGTTTCTGTTGGCACAGATAGCCATCGCCTTTCAAGAGTATATGTTCAGCCAGAAGCAGAAGAGGCATTTTCTCTCACTCGTTCTTCAATAGTTCCGCCCCGCGCAATTCAGGCTTTGCTTTCGGCAGCCGCTGCCGTTGGAGACTCTGAGGCTACGGTTTATATGGGATTCACGGAAACGCATTTGAATTTCAAAACGCCAAAAGCATCGGTCATCGCAAAACTTTTGGAAGGTCCGTATCCATCTTGGCGACCCGTTATCCCAACAAACTTGCCCATTACAATTAAATTCAACACCGCAGAAATGCTGGATGTTTTGCAGAGGGTAAATGTTTCGGCAGACAAAACAACCCACAATGCAAGGCTCTCTATTCAAGACTCAATAATAAAAATTTCTGCCGTGGGTTCTCGCCGCACAAGGGAAAAAATAGCTTGCGTTTGCGAAGGCATTACAAGCAGCGAGTTGCATATTGGTGTTAATGTTAGCTATCTTTTGGAAATCCTAAAAATTTGTGGAGCAGAAGAAACCGTTATTTTGGTGAATGGCGAACATTCCCTTTGCGAAATTTTACCATCTGGCGATAGCGGCGATTTGCTATTCCTGTTAATGCTAGTTAGACTTGCTGAATGAAAAAACTCAAAACCCCTGAAAAAATAGGACAGTACTCGGTGCAGGAGTGCATCGGGCAAGGTTCTATGGGCGAAATTTGGCTTTGCCACGACCCCTCGCTAGATAGAATGTTAGTTGTTAAGCGAATGCAGCTCGCTCTTCGCGGCTATGAAGATTTGGTTCAGCGGTTCAATAGAGAGGTTCAGGTTTTGGCGGCTATGAACCATCCGAACATAGTTCAGGTTTATGGTTATTGGATGGAAAAGGGGCAGCTCAATTTATCTATGGAATTTATAAACGGCTGGAGCTTAAAGCAAGTTTTGGATAAATCTCCGGCACTCCCTGTTTGGGCGGCTTGCTCTGTTCTATGGGGTTCTTTGAATGCTCTTGTGCACGTTCATTCAAGGCGTTTTGTGCATAGAGATTTGAAGCCCGGTAATATAATGGTTGATTTTGCGGGGCAAACTAAACTTCTAGATTTTGGAATTGCTCGCATTGAAAATCAAGAGATGACAATTCCCGGAACAGTAATAGGCACAGCCGCTTATATGAGCCCTGAACAGATTAGGGGAGAGAACGCAACCGAACTATCAGATATATTCAGCCTTGGGATAATCGCTTTTGAAATGCTTGTTGGCAAGCATCCCTTTAAAGACGAAAATGTTGAAAAAACCTCAAAAAATATTTTGAGCAGAAATATATCTTCTGTGAATTTTCCGCCAAACGTTCCAACTGAGCTTCGCCGCCTTGTTTGCAGAATGCTTGCCAAAGACAGCTCCAGAAGAATGAACTCTGCTTATGGTTGCTTGATGAAGCTGGATTCCATTATGGAGGGTTTGCCTCGAGAGCTTTTGCATCCGCTGAGTTCTTGGTTGAGGTCTGTGCGCAAAGAAATACCTTTGCCTGCACCGCCTGTTTGGAAAAAAACCGTGCCGCAGCTCGCTTGGCTTGCAGGAGCAACAGGAGCTGGGTTTATAGCAGGTTTGATTTTCTATCTTGTGATAAGATAAATATGCAAAGCTATTTGGATTTGTTGCGCGATGTTAGGGAAAACGGTACGGAAAAAAGCGACCGCACAGGCACGGGAACCCTTAGCGTTTTTGGGCGGCAGATTCGCTTTGATTTGAGCAAAGGGTTTCCGCTATTAACCACAAAAAAAGTTCATTTAAAATCCATAATAGTTGAATTACTCTGGTTTTTGAGAGGCGATACAAACACAAAATTCTTGCACGAGCATAATGTAACTATATGGGACGAATGGCAACGCGAAAATGGTGATTTGGGACCTGTGTATGGCGCTCAATGGAGAAGTTGGAGCGCGCCAAGCGGTGAAAAAATAGACCAGATTTCCGAGATTTTAAAATCACTTAAAGACAATCCCGATAGCCGCAGGCATATTGTCTGCGCGTGGAACGTGGGCGAAATATCCCAAATGGCACTCCCGCCTTGCCATTGCCTGTTTCAGTTCTATGTTGCAAACGGCAAACTAAGCTGCCAGCTTTACCAGCGTTCCGCAGATATTTTTTTGGGCGTTCCCTTTAACATAGCGAGCTACGCTTTGCTAACCCTTATGCTGTGCAAAGTGCTTGAATATAAACCTGGAGAATTTGTGCATACATTTGGAGATTTGCATCTTTACAAAAATCATTTTGAGCAGGCAGATTTGCAACTTTCAAGAGAGCCGCGTTCTATGCCTAAGATGAAATTAAATCCAGATGTGAAAAATTTGTTTGAGTTTAAGTATGAAGATTTCACGTTGGAAAATTATGACCCTTTGCCAGCGATCAAAGCAAGCGTGGCTGTGTGATGAGGTTCATCTTTCAACCATAATTTTTCCTTTGGCAATTTTTTTTCCGTCTTTAATCATATAGTGATATAATCCTGGTGCAACTAATTTTCCGCTTTCGTTTTTTCCATCCCAAGCCACCGCGCCACCACGCAACTCATTCACATTGAAAAACCTAACTCGCCTGCCCGAAGAATCAAAAATATACACTACGGATTTTTCGCTTATGTAATCTATTGTCACCGCATTGTGCAGTTTTGGGCGAAAAGGATTAGGGTAGGCTATGGGTTTAGGGGCATCGCCTTGCATATAGTTAGAAGCACTGCGAACAGAGGTTGTGGAATAAACGCTCAGTCCCAAATCGTGCGCAAAATAAACTTTGCCTTTTATTGTGTCTATGGCTATATCATAAACCATTTCGTTTAAAAGACCATTTTTAATTTTGAAATGTTTTGCAGTTAAGCTATCTGGCGAGTTGTTTATTTTTGAAAGCAAGTATGCGCCATTGCCGTGGGTTGCAATCCATAACCCATTTTGGGCATCTGTTTCCAAAGCAGAAATAATGCCACCATCAAAGCCCCTGATATAACTGGGTTCTTTCCATTCGTTCTGAGCCAAATAAAAAATTTTAGAATTTGAAATTGCCCATAAAATTCCCTTGCTGTCAAAGGCAAAATCTATGGGTGGGCCAAAAGACAATTTCCATTTATTTTTCAAAATGGGAAAAAAATCTTTTGAGTTTTTAGATGGAACAGCTTCATAAAGATCAACGCCGCCATCTAAAAATTCAAGAGTGTTTCCCCAAGCGGCATAAATTTCCCATTTTTTCTCTTTATTTTCGCGAGCTATAATGGAAAAGGCAACCGTAGAAGAAGTAGGGTTTTCTTTTGTGCAATGGTTTTCTCCGTTGTTATCCACAAAGCCAAGCCCATAATTAACTTCGCTAACATAAGAAAAAATATATCCTGAAAAATCTGGAGCAGGCACTACGCCTTGCACTATTGTCCAACCATCCTCTCTATCTTCAAATTTCGTTGGACAAGTATTTCCGGGGGGATTGTTTGAATGGAACCATTTTATCATTTGCGAGCCGCTATCAAAAACTAAAAGCCCAGGTCCCCACATTCCCACAGCAAAATTTCCATTAGGGCGCATAGCTAGTGATTTTATCGGATAATTTTTTTGGTCATCGTTATAAGGGCTTGCATTTGCCTTAAAAGATTTTTCCCACTGCCCATTTTGCATTCTGGAAAAATTATAATAATTATCTCCCCATGCAATTGCGCTTTCGCTAGATGAAAGATAAATGGCATTTACTCTTTCCAGCGGAAAATGCGGTCCAGTTGGAACATAGCTAGGTTTTGCATTTTCTTTAGGTATGTTATTTGTTTTTTCCCACGAATTCTGGTCTGCTAAATTCCCATCAATTTTTCTTTTCCAAATTACTTTGTCAAATTCTATCCATAAGCTGTCACTTGTAACAGAAATTCTTTTTATTGAATCACTTTCAAGTGAATTTGTGCCTATTTGAGAAAGCGTTATTATAGAATATTTTTTTTCATAATCAAAAAAAGCCAAAGCTCCTTTAAAAGGCAAAATGAGAATATTATTTGCTCTTTTTCCAAGCCCAGGCAATAATTCTCGTTTTTTTTCGGCAAAGGAATTGCTTATGGTTTCAAAATTTATAGAATTTTTATTTTTGCGAACCAAATTCCCATTTCGAGAAGCTGCTATTATATCCCCACCTGGCAAAGCAAAAATCTGAACAAAATCTGCCATTTCCAAGTTATTGCTTCCGGGCATATAGCTATTTTCCGTTTTGTTTGCAAGGCGTTCCTGCAATCCCCAAGCAAAAGCTGCCCAAAGAGTTTCGTTATCAGTAAGCACAGCATCGCGAACCTCATTTTGCTTGGTATAATGGGTCCAATCTTTGGCGTAGGTGAATAATACGGCTATTATCAGTAAAAATGCCCGAAACATTGAGCATATAAAATACAAAAATTATAACAATTGCCCAACCAAGTTTTTAACTAGGCGGGCAGTAAAAGAACTTAAAAAACTCTTACTTTATCTTGCCTTGGTACTTTGCAGATTTGCCAAGTTGTTCCTCAATGCGGAGCAATTGGTTGTATTTGCAAATACGGTCGGTGCGGGAGAGGGAGCCGGTTTTTATTTGGCCTGCGCCCGTGCCAACGGCAAGGTCTGCTATAAAGGAATCTTCGGTTTCGCCGCTGCGATGGCTGGCAATAGCTCCGTAGCCTGCTTTTTGAGCCATTTTGATGGCTTCCAAAGTTTCGGAAACGGTGCCGATTTGATTAACCTTTATTAGAATGGCATTTGCAGCTTTCATTTTGATGCCCTTTGCCAAACGCTCTGGGTTTGTCACAAAGAAATCATCGCCAACGAGCTGAACTTTTTTGCCAAGTTCCTTGGTAAAACCAACATAGCCTTCCCAGTCGTTCTGGTCTAAACCGTCTTCTATAGAAACGATTGGATATTTTTTTACCCAAGATGCATATTTTGCAATCATCT
>Ga0268262_10002134_pt1 | contig 23306 bp, 25 predicted proteins | sample TergutNc150P3_FD_190354 | JGI IMG/M metagenome (GOLD analysis project Ga0268262, IMG submission 190354) | Nasutitermes corniger P3 segment gut microbial community from laboratory colony in Florida, USA - Nc150 P3 (SPAdes) (version 2) | ecosystem: Host-associated > Arthropoda: Insects >...
CCGTCCCCTTTAACCACTCGGGCATCCACCCATAAGCGACCAGCCGAAGATAGGACTTGAACCTACGACCGGCTGATTACAAATCAGCTGCTCTACCAGCTGAGCTACTTCGGCAGCTTTTCGCCAAGATGCACGGGGTCGTACATAATGGAGGATTAAATTTAGAAAAAAAATTGGATTTTGTCAAGGGTAAATGTGAAAATTCTGTAAAATACTGTGAATTCTGGTTGATATTTGTATATTCTAAATATGAAATTACAATTTATAAAGATATTTATCAGTTTCATATTATTAATAATTTCTATTCCTTATGCAAACACACAAGAAGCAGCCGTAGAACAAAATAACACCAGAGTATCGGTTTATTTGCATCCGGTTACTATGTATTACGCTTTATTAGAGTTAAGTCCAATATATTTAACGGTTGAAATTCCGTTTAGCTTATATAACTCGCTGGTAATTAGACCAAGTTACTTAAACATAAGCCACGGAGAAGAGGAAGCATTTAGACTAGGCAGTGACTTTGGATTTCGCTATTATTTAACTGGAAAAGGAGAAGGTTTGTATTTGCAAGGACAAATGGGCGTATTCTATTTCAGAGATAATCTCTGCTGTTGTGCATGCGGCGTTCCTTTTGTTTATCCTGAGCCTTTCTATTTTACAATGTCTATCTCCTCAAAATCCCTATGGTTAGACGCTATGGGCTATATAGGTTATTCATTGAAATTTTCAAATGTAAGCATATTCATTGATGCTGGATTTGGACCTATGTTGTTAATTACTAAATTCGTGCGCAAGGAATTAGATGAGGGGCTTTTGTTAGATTTAAACATAGGCATTGGAATTCCATTCTGAACCGTTTTTTACGCCTTAGTCTTTTCTTGCCCTTCTAATACGTTAATATTTTTCTACATTATCATAAGCGAGGATTCTATGGCTTATGTAGCAACAGCACCAACGGAATAAATGGAAAAAGAACTTAAATTTTTGCTATACAACACGCCGCGGGAAAATGTAAAAATTGATGTGGCGGTAAAAGATGAGACGATATGGCTCACTCAAAAGGCTATGGCTATGCTTTTTGGGGTTAATCAGCCTGCTATTTCAAAACATTTGGCTAACATATTTTTAGATGGCGAATTAGACGAAAATTCAGTATATTCCATTTTGGAATATACTGCAAATGATGGAAAGCAATATCAAACAAAATTTTACAACCTAGACGCAATAATCTCTGTCGGTTATCGCATAAATTCAGCCAAAGCAACCCAATTTCGTATTTTGATAGGCATATTGCGAAACTGCAAAAAGGGTGGTGAAAAATCACCTCAAATATCTATACAAACTAGCAACGCTAACCCCAAGCATTTTGGCAACATCTTTCTTGCGAACCCCACTGCCAAGCATACCCAGCAACCTCTCTTTTGACATATCCAATTTCTGCATAGACTTCTGCGTTCCCTTTGGTCTCCCAAGTTTTTTTCCCCTCCGCTTTGATTCTCCTCAAAGCATCTTTTGTCCTTGCGGAAATTAAACTCCTTTCAAATTCTGCAACAAGCCCGAATACAACCGCCAATACTTTGCTTGGAATGTCAATACCCAATTTGTAATTTTCCTTGATAGTCCAAACTTGACATTCTTTATTTAAGCAAAGGCTTAAAATGTTCATTATCTCCAACATATTTCGCCCTAGTCTGGAAATTTCCGTTGCGATTATTACATCGCCTTTGCGTACCTTTTTGAGCAAAAGGCTCAATTTTCGTTTTTTCAGGTCTTTTTGCGAGGAAATTTGCTCGGTTACCCATTTTTCAATAGGAAAACCCTGTTTTTTGGCGAAATTCGCCACTTCAAACCTGCCGTTTTCAACATTTTGGTGGGCTGTTGATACCCTTACATAGCCGTATATCATTGGGGAAAGATAGGAAAAATGGCGTTTCTCAAAAAACCACCCTTTTTTGATACACCTTAAATGTAGAAAAAATGGCGTTTTTTGTAAGGATTTTAGGGTAAAAGTTTTTCTCAATAAAGGGTGGTTTATTGATATGCGAGGAAAGCTGAAAATCGGGTAAAAGAGTAGGCAAAAAAGTGAGGAAAAAATGAGTTCAAACAATAATCAAGAAGCGACTTGGCAATGCCCGAAGTGTGGAACGGTGATTAGACACGATAAAAATAGACAGCCTAATACTAATGGTTGTCCTGCGGGCGGTTTTCATAAATGGGCTAAATTAACTCATTAGGAGAAGCGTTACGTCTAATTTCTACTGCAAACACTGCGGTTTAAAACAGCCGAGCATTCAGGCTCTTGTAATGAATTCGTGCTACAGAAGCCCATCTAAAAGGCACGAGCTTTACGAAGGTTCGGAAAAAAGCATTTACTCTTGCAAATACTGCGGAGTAAAACAACCTAGTATTCAAGGTCTTGTAATGAATCCGTGCTACAAAAGCCCATCTAAACACCACGAGCCTACGTTGTAGCAGGGAGGATGAAATAACTTATGGAAAATATTTCAATTACCGAATTGTTTTTTCTCATTGTGGGTCTTATTGTTGTTCAGTTTGTTATACTTTCTTATTCCAGTTTCAGATATAGAAGAAGACTAAAAAATCTGGTGAATTCGTGCTACAAAAGCCCATCTAAACACCACGAGCCTACGTTAAGCAGGGATGGGGAGAAATAACTTATGGAAAATATTTTAACGGCTTGGATACCTATTGCGTTAGGTATATTAGGAAGTTTAGGAGGTGCTGCATTTGCTTATAGCAAATTTGCAGAAAAACTAAGAAATAAGAAACTTGGAATTATAGGTTTGTCTGGCTCTGGCAAAACTACGCTTGCAGAATATTTGGTGAACAATAAACTCCCTGAAAAAACCTCTCAAACGCTGTCTACAAATGATTATAAAGATATAACTTTAAAAGATTTAGGAATAAAAGTTGATATTGTAGATACTAGAGCAAACTATTCAGAATACGCTTACGAGCTAGAAAAAAAATTGTTGCTTGAAAGCGACATTATATTTTACCTTTTTGATATTAGCAAACTTTTTTCAGCAACAGAAAAAGATAAATATTTTAAAAGGATAAGAGATGAAATTAAATTTTATTGCGATGTGCTTAATTCTCGTCAAGAGGAAATAGACAAAGAAGATATTATAAACGTTGCGAAGAATTTTCTTAAAAGTAAGCCAAGCGAACCCAAGGAAAAAATATTTATCGCATTAGGAACTTTCTACGATAAATTAGAATTAACTGGAGACAACATTGTATCACAATTTTCAATTATGCAAGAGGATATCGAATATCTATTTAAGGTTGAGTGTAAATATAAAATACGATGTTTCAATTCTCTAGTGGATAAAGAGCGAATTGAAGAGACGGTCAATGAAATTTTTAAAATATTAAAAGAACTTTATGATAAAAGTATTATAGAGAGTGCAGGCGAAGCAATAGGGAATTTTTTTGAAGGAGACAAAAAATGAGCATAATAATCGTGGCACAGTCGCTCAAAAATGATGGCACCGCAGATATTCAAATTGATGGCGAATTTTCACCACCGCCAGAAAAACTACGGCTATTGAATACCTTTGATAAAAATGGAAGTTCCGTAAAATTCAAAAAATGCGGAAATTGCGGAATAGAATTCGGAATAGTTCCTGGTTTATTGCCTATTAATTCAATATACTGCTTTACGGTAAACTGTGAGGAAAAAGACAATATGAGTAGAATTTCACCTATCGGCATACAAGCGAGATTAACCGAAATTCAGAATATCATTCCGCATTTAGAAACTTTTCTGAAAAAAAGCAGTAGAACAATTTCACCAGAAAAAATGAAAAATCTCAAAGGAAAAATAAATTTTGAGAGAAATACTATAAGAGCTTTGATAAGAGCCGCTTTTACGCAAATTCCAGTAATAAGAGGTATCAAATGATTCGCAAAGATTTACCAGAAAATCCACAAGAACGCAAGGTTATAATGCTATTAAGCGCTACTGATATTATGCATTTACATTCAAACAAAATGGAATGGATAAAGTCTCCAAACATAACAGTCTTGGAATATCCCTTTGACAACGATTCGCCTATACTTAAAACCGAGCTATATAAATCTTTAGAAAAGGAAAATTTAATAAATCCAGGGGCGATTTTATCTCAAAGTCCTTATAATTTAGATGCTTATGCCGATGCTACAGCATTTGAAGATTTAATACTCTCAAATGCTAAGGAAAAATTATATGCTTTTTCTGTATTTTGCGGAAAATTAGGAGCAAAGAAAGTTAAAGGCAAGTACAAAAAAAGCGAGCGTGACACTACGAACAAAGAGATAGGCGGAAAAGTTAACGCAATAATACCCGCAACAATACCCGCAACATTAGAAGCAGATATTAAGATGTATGAAGATTTGGAAAACAAATTGGAACAAAAAATGGAATTAGATGACTTTTACCCTAACCCAAACACAAATATAGAAGCTGCAAAAGAATATTTGGACAAAAAACATATTTTTAATGATCTAGAGCTTAGATATTTACTAGAAGCACGAGAGATTGGAATAGGTAGCAGAAAGGTATCTTTTTCTTTGACTAGCGAATCTAAGCAATCTTTGAAAATTTTAGGAAGTATAAAATATGGTCCCTTTAATGCAGACGGAAATTACGAAAAGAAATGTAGTAAGTTTACAGATTTTAAAGTAGATTTGGAAGTTGAATTTGGAAATGGGTGAATATGGAGAGAACTACCATTTATCAATTCACGCATTTCTTCCTTCCTAATCATCTTCAAAAACACGAAGACGAACTTATAGAAAGTTTCCTAATGACAGAAACAAATTCAAATATGTTCTCTCTTTACATAAAAACTCTGTTTGAGGATTTTTGCAACCCCGAAGAATACGAAGTTATACAGAATAAAAATGAAGGTAGTTTATTTGAAACAACCGAAGAAAAATTCTCTGAAAATATCTCGCTTGTCATAGTAAAAATGCCAGAACCAAAAGAATGGGCGGAAGCAAAATGCTTGCTATTTGCCTTTGCCGTTGGTGATGAGCTTTTTACTTATAATAGTCTTTCGGGAGTTTGCAAAAGCAGAATTAGATATTTTGTTTATGAACTAGGCGAAGATAAAGGCGATGAAGTTTATTATGTTTGCGAGTGGGCAAAAAATGGCAACCATTTGAATTATAATTATTTGCCAAAGCCAAGTTTGGAAGATTTTGTAAATAGGGTAAAAGAAATTTTAGACGAAAATTTATCTGCGAGTGCAGGTGTAGATGCTGCCGCTGCTCTTTTTGAAGGAGGAAGTGCTTACTATGAAAAAGAAGAATATGAAGCCGCTATTGAATGTTTCACAAAACTAATAGAATTGGGAGATAAAGAAAACGGCTATTTTTGGCGTGGGAGAGCTAACCTTGAAAATGGCAATTACGATGCCGCTGTAAAAGACTTAAAGCTATCGTTAGAAGACAACAATTATTTCGCCCCTGCCGTTGTTGAAGAAATCACGAAAGCAATGAAATTGAAAGGCGAAGAAAATGCCGAGTATTATCTCTTTCGTGGAATAGCTTACTATGATAGCGGCAATTTTGATGAAGCTATTAAAGACTTCACAAAAGCAATAGAACTACGTGGAGATGCCGATGATTATCAATGGCGTGGATGCGCTTACGAAGAAAATAAAAATAATTACGAAGCTGCCATTAAAGACTTTACAAAAGCAATGGAATTGCGTGATAAAGAAAATATAGATGATTATATTTGGCGTGGGAACTCTTACTTTGGAAATCACAACTACGATGCCGCTATTGAAGATTTTACGAAAGCAATAGGATTAAAAGACAAAGAAAGCTATCACAACTATTATTGTTATCATTATCGTGGGGAAGCTCATTATGAAAACGGCAATTATGATGCAGCTATCCAAGACCTTACAAAAGCCATAGATTTAGGTATGCCAGTAAATGAATTATACAAAGCAAATTCTGCCGATTATTTTTTGCGTGGAAAAGCCTACTATGGAATAAATGACATAGATGCCACTAAAAGAGATTTAGATAAAGCATTGGAAATTTGCCCTGAACTTATAAATTTAGAAGAATTTAGAGAATTACTATCAAAAACCATAAACAATAGCAGCGACAAAGGGTGAATATGGAAAAAAATGCCGATGATTATTTTCTGCAAGGGAAAACTCATTTTGAAAATAACAATTACGAAGCCGCTATTGTATGCTTTACAAAAGCATTGCATTTGCGGGATGAAGAAAATGCCGAAGATTATCATTGGCGAGGGAGAACTTTCTGTGAAAACGAAAGATTCAAAGCTGCTATTTCAGACCTCACAAAAGCGATGGAATTGAGAGATGAAGAAGAAGCAAATGATTATTCTTTGCGGGGGATGGCTTACGTTGGAAATTGCAATTATGCTGATGCCATTGAAGATTTTACGAAAGCAATAGAATTAAGAGATGACGAAGCAGCCGAAGATTATTCTTTGCGAGGAATATCTTACTTCAATTATTACAATTACGAAGCTGCCATTGAAGACCTTACAACAGCAATAGAATTAAGAGATGAAGAAGATGCTGATGATTATTTTTGGCGAGGAGTTTCTTATTATAAAAATAACGACTTTGATGCAGCTATTGAAGATTTAAATAAAGCATTTGAAATAAACCCAGACCTTGAAGAAGCAAAAAAATTAGCAGAAGAAATGTCAATTCTTGCGTTGTAAATTTTGGGATAAATGCAGGCAATAAACCAAATGATGACACTCCATTATACGACAGCACAGCCTATTACCAGATTATAGCAAACGAATATGTTGCCCTGCGAAAAAATGCAAAAAAAGAGTAATATTATGCTCGTTAGAATTTAAGTGTTTGCTTCCAAATGTTTCTTAGCTTCGTCAAGTTGTCCGGTGAGTAGCAAATATGGGTAAACGTAAATTAATAACATCATAGGAATGGTGAAAACAAGGGAGATTATGGGTGTGGATAGATAAACTGCAACAGTTATGCTTACACATAAACCTACGAATAAATCCATTTTATGCCCAGAGGTTATCCTAAAGCTTTCTTTAATTGCCGAAATTGGTCCCATGTCGCGATCTATTACCAAGAAAGGGGCGGGAAGGAGCATGAGCGTGAGTATCACACCCGGAATTATAAAAAGGATATAACCTATGGTTAGGATTATACTTATCAATATGGTGTGTATAAAAAAGTAGAGTATCGTTATAGGATTTACTTTGATAAAAACCATAAAATCAACCTTCTCTCCACGGCATAGATTGAGAATATTTTTTAGGAAACCGAACGAAACGCTTGCCAATAAAAAAAGCAAGATAATTCCGCTTAAATATGCTCCAACCTGACCTAGCATCGATGAAACTTTATATAGGAGCGAAAATGCAGAACTAATGGCTGCGCCTACGATAAGCACAATTATGGCGACTACATATAAACCAAGGAATTTAAGAAAATGTCTTTTTGCATTTTCAATGCAAAAGTTTAAGAAACCGCCGACAGTCATTTGGTTGTCCATAAAAACCTCTTTTTAAAAATTAAAGGTAAATATAGAATTTTCTACATTCCAACTATGGATCAAAAAAGAAGTTTTGTTTTTGAATCGGGTTTTCCGGGTTTTCCGGGGCTTCGAAAGTTTCGTTTGGAGAAAGACGAAGCTATTGAGCCGCTAGAATGGCTGGTTAACGTGGAAAACCCTGAAATTCGCTTTATAGTAGTTAATCCGATGTTTTTTAGACCAGACTATGCACCCAGGCTCACAAAAGAACACATGAATTCTCTGAACATTCACAAAAAAGAAGATTTGCGCATATTGGTTATTGTAACATTAAACGAAAATTATGAAGATTCAACCGCTAATTTAGCATCGCCCATAATGTTCAACATAAATGAATACAAAGCAGTTCAGCTTATGCTAGACGATGGGCTGTATTCTCACACAGAACCCATATTCGCGGAGGGAATCTAATGCTAATACTCTCCCGCAAAATAGGCGAAAGCATACAGATAGGCGATAATGTGAAAATTTTGATTGCCGATATGGATAGCAAAGGCTTTGTTAAAATAGGCATAGAAGCACCGAAAAATATAACAGTTCACCGAGACGAAGTTTATAGAAAAATAGCCATAGAGAACAAAGCCGCATTGCGCTCTGCCACGCAACACAAAGAAGAACACAAAATTATGGATTTGCGCGATTTGGCAAAGAAGTTAAGAGAAAAGAACCCAAATGCAAAGTGAGTCGCATAGCTTTACCGCAGAAGAAACCAAAAATCTGTTTGAGAAACTTGAACAGAGAGAAATTTCAAATGCTGAGGATTTGCGCAAATGGATTTTGGACTGGAGCAAACTTTCGTCCATTTTAGCAGAAGAGAGTGCGCGGCGTTATGTTGCAATGACCTGCGACACCACAAACAAGCCAGCAGCCGAGGCTTATGAATTTTTTGTTTCAAATATAGATCCGGTGATTAGCGAAAAAAATGAAAAGTTACAGAAGAAACTCATTGAGCACAAAAATTTGAACGATTTGGAAAACGAATTTGAAAACTGGTTCAAAGCGGTACGCACGGATTTGGAATTGTTCAGGGAAGAAAATATTCCACTTGAAACACAGCTGAATTTAGAAATTCAAAAATATCAAAAAATCACAGGGGCAATGAGCGTTGAGTACAAAGGCGAAAAAAAAACCATGCAGCAGATGGTTCCATATTTGCAAGTTCCAAACAGAGAAGAACGCGAAGAGGCTTGGCACTTGCTCACCAAACGCCGCCTGCAAGATGCAGAAGCCTTGGACTCTGCCTTTGACAAACTCTTTTCGCTAAGAATTCAAATAGCAAAAAATTCCGGCTACGAAAACTATATAGATTATATTTTCAAAGACAAGCACCGCTTTGACTACACTCCAGAGGACTGCAAAAATTTTCACGAGAGCATAGAAAAAATAATTTTGCCATTGCAAAAAGAAATTTTGCGAGAGAGGGCAAAAAAAATGAAGCTCCCAAAACTGCGCCCTTGGGATTTGAGCTGCGATCCACAGGGTAGGGCAGCATTAAAGCCTTTTAAAACCGGAGCGGAATTGGTTTCAAAATGCGGAAATTTATTCAACCGTTTAAATCCGCAGTGGAATGAGTGGTATAAGATTTTGCAAAAAGAAAATTTAATAGATGCAGACAGTCGTTTGGGCAAGGCTCCGGGTGGTTATCAAATAACCTTTTATGATTCCAATGTCCCATTTATTTTTATGAATGCCGCCGGCACAAACCAAGATGTTTACACCCTTTTGCACGAAAGCGGTCACGCCTTTCACCAATTTGCAATGGCAAAGCAAGAACTTTTTGCGTTCAAAGATGTCCCCTCTGAATTTGCAGAAGTTGCAAGCATGAGCATGGAACTTTTGGGTGCCGAAGATTTATCGGATTTTTACAACGAGGAAGATTTTCACCGCAGCCGCATAGAAGCCATTCAAGACATAATCTCGCTTTTTCCCTGGGTAGCCATTATAGATGCTTTTCAACACGAACTCTACAAATTTCCAACTCACACCGCAAAAGACCGAAAAGAAATCTGGCTTTCCCTGCAAAACCGCTTTGACAGCGGAGTGGATTGGAGCGGTTTGGAAGATGCCCGCTCATATTTATGGCAAAAGCAGTTGCATCTTTTTGAGGTTCCCTTTTATTATGTGGAATACGGAATTGCGCAACTGGGTGCTTTGCAAATTTACGCAAACGCAAAAAAGAACAGAGATATTGCCGTACAAGACTTGATTAAAGCGGAGAGTTTGGGTTCTTCAAAACCTTTGCCAGAGCTTTTTAGGGCTGCTGGCATTAAGTTTGATTTTAGCCCGAGGACTATGGAGCCTCTGGCTGAGATGATATTTTCCTATATTCTGTAAATCGGGAATTCAATTCCTGATTTACAGAGGTTGTTATGCTGGAAAGAACACTTTCAAAAACTGTGCAATCCATTTCAAAGGGATTCCCTGTTATTTTGCTAACAGGTCCGAGGCAGGTTGGCAAAACCACATTGCTTAAAAGTTTAAGCAATGCAAAAAGAAAATTCGTTAGCCTAGACGATTTGGAAGAACGCAAACTCGCTCAAACAGACCCTGCGGGATTTTTGCAGAAACACAAAACGCCCCTGATAATAGATGAAGTTCAATACGCTCCAGGATTATTCCCATACATAAAGATACATATTGATTCAAATAAAAAAAACGGCGAATTTTGGCTAACGGGTTCGCAAAAATTCCATTTAATGCAAGGCTTGCAGGAATCTCTTGCTGGGCGTGTTGCTATTTTAGACTTGCTCGGCTTTTCCGCTTTTGAGCTTAACGGCAAAGCTAAAATGCACCTTCCTTTTTTGCCAACAGAAAAATGGTTTTTGCAAAATTCAAAAATTCAGAAAAAAAGTCATAATGTTCATAGCTTATATAAAGCTATATGGGAAGGCTCTTTTCCAAGGCTGCTAGCAAACAAAAACAAAAATCGTGAAGTTTTTTATAGGTCTTATATTCAAACTTACATTCAAAGAGATGTAAAGGATTTTTATCAGGTTAGCGATAATTTGGCTTTTTACAATTTTTTGAGAGCCATTGCCGCGAGAACCGGAAACATATTGAATTATGCGGACTTGGCAAGAGACATAAATAAAGATGCAAAAACCGTGCGAATTTGGCTTTCCATTTTGGAACGCTCCGGTTTGGTAAAATTGCTTGAGCCTTATTATAGGAATATAAATAAAAGGATGATAAAAAGCCCAAAGATATACTTTTTAGATACCGGGCTTGCAAGTTATTTAACCGGCTGGGATTCCTCAAAAACTCTTGAAGCTGGCGCAATGGCGGGAGCAATGCTGGAAACTTATGCTTTTATTGAAATTTTAAAAAGCTATTGGCATAACGGCAAGGAAGTTTCCATATATTTTTACAGGGATTCGGAACATAAAGAAATAGATTTTTTAATAGAGAGCAATGGCAAACTATATCCCATTGAGGTTAAAAAAACAGCTACCCCTGGACTGCTGGATATTAAAAATTTTGATTCGCTGCAAGAAACAGGCATGGAAATAGGTCATGGCACAGTGCTTTGCCTCCGCCGCGACAGCATACCAATTGGCAAAAATGTTACGGCAATGCCGTTTATTTGAAATTTCCCAGTTTCTAATCATCTATTATAAAATCCGCTCCACCAATTCCAAAAAATAATTCTCGCTCCAAATTTTTGTGTCTTGAGGATTTTTCAAGAAAGGCATAACATCGCTTTTAACGGCGTTTATGTCAACGGATTTTATTCTTTTCGCAAGAGAGAGTTTCAAACTTTTTGCAGCTTTTTTTTCTTAGTGATTTCAATATTTTTCCCCACAGACAAAAACTCTTCTCTTATAAATGGAAAGTAATTTTGCAAGTCAAAATTCTTATCAGCTCGCAACAGAGAAAAATCCATATCTTCTGAAAATCTCGGCATATCGTGAAACAGCCTTAAACAGGTTCCCCCGTAAAAAGCGGCGTGTTCAAAAAAATCGCTACGAGAAAGCCCAGCAAGTACGATTTGCTGCATTACTTCACGGAACGCATAGTTTTTTTGTTCTCTGGTTATAGCTTTGTGCTGAGACAGCATATTATCAAATACATTCATTCAACACCTCTTTCAAATAAAACAAATCTCTGCTTTTTTTGCCTGCATCTATACATTCCTGAATAATATTTATATCCCATTTTACAGCGGAGAAATCAACCCGCAAATCTTGCTCCAAAAAATTCAGCATAGATTTTTTTGAAGAAAATTTCAAATTGGCGGTGGAGAGCAATAAATCGCAAAGTGCTTTTTCTGGAGTTGCAATTAAGTAGGCATAATTATCCTGGGCAAATTCCTGCCTAAATCCTATTGAATAAATTTTACTAGGAATGCTTTGATATTCAAACAAGCCAAGCGAGGTTTTGAATTTTTTACTCCTTTTAAAAGTTATGGAACGCATAGTTTCGGTTCTCTCAGGTATAATTCCATAAAAAGACAGAGCCGTTTCCAAAGATACATAAGAGGGTCCATACAGATGATTTGCTATCAGTTCTCTTGATAATAACTGCTTGTGAATTGCGGGCGAACTAACATACAGCCCCTTTTTTATCCTTATAATTTCCTTCTTTTTTTCCATATATGCGATTTTATCCTTTGGAGAATTGTATTTGGCAAGCATAGTGTGCAAGTTAGCCGTGCGTAGGGGAACGACCCCGCAATTGTCTAAAATGGCGTGAAACATAAGCATAATATAGAAAATTTGCACAGATAATCGGAAAAATTCCGAGTTAGTGGGTAAAATTGCCTATGTAGTCTGAACCAGAATTCTCAGAATTACCAGAATAGTGAGAAAAGCCCATCTATAAAATCTATACCAAGTGTCTGTTATAAAACTTATTTTACAGTATTAACAGAATGAACCTCATTTATTGGCTTTAAAACCAGTAATGGTGACTTATTCTGGAAATTCCAAAAATTCTGTGAATTCTGGTTCAGACAATTTTCTATATTTACCTCAAATATGCTTTTCGGCAGCAAAACAATTTTTGACAGGGCTTGCGGTGCAGGCTCCAAAATCAGTTTTTCCGATTTGCTTTTAAATGCCCCAAATATGCAAAATAAGCCCTTCTTTTTTCAAGTGGCGAAAAATCACTCCGAAGCCGAGTTTTGCCAGCCTTGGGCATCTGAGGCGTGTTTAAACGCGAATTTGCCCCCCCCCCCCCCCCCCCCCCCCCATTTTACTAAAAGTTTTTACGCATTCTGCGTACAATTTTCCTATTCGAATTCTAACAAGAGGATGGAGATAAATCTATGAAAAAACAAATCGTTTTTCTGTTGCTGTTTTTTATGCTTGCCGTACCGTGCCAAGCTCAAATGAAACTTGCTGTGCTTGAACCAGGAGGCAAAGGGCTTTCCAATGATGAGCAGTGGATGCTGCCGCTGATACAAAGCTCCATAGCAGGGGATTTCAACAAGTATTCGTCTATAACAATCATAGACAGGCAAAATCTTGAAGCAATTATGTTGGAGTGGAAACATTCGCTGTCTGGCATGACTTCGGAAGAAGATGCAATCAAGATAGGCAATCTGGCAAACGCCAGCCATATCTTAACAGGCAAAATAACCAAAACGCCCAAAGCTTTTATGCTTGAACTTGCAATAACTGATGCGGAAACAGGTAAAAGGAAGGCTTCGTATTCTCCAAAAGCGGTGATTGCAAGCCAGCTGGAAGACCTTTCTGCGATAAAAGAAGCTTCCGCAGATTTGCTCAAACAACTGGGCGTGAGCCTTACGGATAGCCAGCTTGTTGAATTGAGAGGTCCAGCAACAGCTACGCAGGTGCAGGCGCAGACCGCACTTGCGCACGGTGTTGTTGCGGAGAGGCAGGGAACGAGCGTGGCGGCACTCAGCTACTTTTACCAAGCTGCCGCATTTGACCCCACTTTGGTTGAGGCTGTGAAACGCTCGTCTATTATGTCTGCGAATATTTCCGGTATCAACATAGGGGATAACATCCGCAACGATATTGTGTGGCGGAAGAAGTGGGTGGAGCAGTTGAAGGAAACGGAGGAGACTTTTTACAGGATAATCAACTCTGCACCACCGCCATATACCCTGTATTATTCTACAGTCATTAAGACTGAGAACATCAACTATCAGGAGGAAACAGCCGACCTGAATATATCCATGAACTTACTTGCGAGTGCGGAATGGTTCATCGCGTTGCAACGGTCGCTCAAAGCAGCTCAAGCGGTAATGAATGGATTGAACGCAACGAATAGGAAAGAAGACTGGGGGTTGGACAGGTGGCCAGGACGGGGAGTGTCCGACACAAATCCCTTTACCTCTGAAAAGCAGTATGATATTCCTGTTGAGTTTGAGTTGGTGGATCAGCAGGGCAAGGTGATAGGCAAGAATACAATGAGATTAAAGTCAAATTTCATAATCGACAAAAATTTCTTTGTTATATTTAACACAACCTACTACGGCATTTTGACCTTCAATTCAGTCAATGCCAACGACATTAGCGACAACCTGACTATCCGCATAGCTTCCGTGAACGGCAAGCCGCCAGAAACAGCAAAGTTTCCAATCGTAGCTATATCAACCAAAACGTTTCCAGAATATCGAGTTCAAAACAAGCGGACAGCTTTCACTGATTCCCGCGATGGCAAAAAATATAAAGCCGTTGAAATAGGTGCCCAAACCTGGATGGCAGAGAACCTTAACTATAACGCGGAAGGCAGCACGTGCTATAACAATGATCCTTCCTACTGTCAAAAATACGGTAGGCTTTACAACTGGAATACGGCAATATCGGCTTGTCCCAAAGGCTGGCATTTGCCAAGTGATGCAGAGTGGGAAATATTGAGGTTATCAGTTGGCGGTGAAGAAACAGCAGGTAAATACTTGAAGGCTACGAGTGGCTGGATCGACAATGGCAACGGCGCGGACAAGTTCGGCTTTTCGGCTCTGCCGGGCGGCTACCGCGAAGGCGGCGGCGGCGCCCCATGGAGCGGTTTCCTCTATGTCGGCGGCAGAGGCTATTGGTGGACTGCCACGGAGTACAGTGCTTCCCAAGCCTACTACGGGAGCATGGAAGACATCCGCGCCGGTGTGGGCATAGGCGACGAATTTAAGAAGATCCGATACTCCGTGCGTTGCGTCCAGGACTAGGGCGTAGCCCACCGCTAGCGAAGCAGGCGGTGTAAGAAAGAATTTGCACCGAGGGTGGTGCGGATGTCAGGCGGTTTGTTTTTCTATTTGCAAACTGCTGGGGTTAAACAACAAAGTATATACAATATGTAATCCTGTTAATCCTTTACTCGTGTGCATCGAGGTTCTGACAAAAGGAATTTTACTCACCCTGCCAACTTCACTTCGTGGGCAGGGTTTTAACAATACCTGTTTTCTTGGCAAAACTTTTACAGGCACGAAAATTTTTTCTACATTCCCTCCATTAGGGAATATTCTTCACCTACATTCCAGTCGCCCTAATGCAATTAAGTATAACAGACACTTGGTAAAAGTTTTACAAATGGGCGTTTTTTATTGTTCTGGTAAAACCTAAAAATTAGCTCTTATCTTATGCAATAGGATATTTGTGTATAGACTCCAAAAATTCTATTGGGGTTATAGCTTTCACGACTGAATTAACAAAATCTTTTTTATTTCTTGTTATAACAAAATCCATATCTTCTCTTTCTGCACTAGAAACAAGAACTGCATCTTCAAAATCCGACACAGAGGATAATAAAGCATTTTGAATATCTTGTTTAGTTGTATCGCAAAAAATTACAAATTTTGAAATTTGAATAATCGCTTTTTTTGCTTCTTCCAAACTACCTGTATGCCGTTTAACCAAATAAAAAATATCTTTAGCAGAGCTTGCACTGAAATAGCATATTACATCTGCATCTGCAACATATTTAAGCAAGGCAACAGCATCCTTATAAGACGGTTCTCGTTTTTCTATAACATCCATCATTATGTTTGTATCTAATAAAATTTTCATTGCCTTGATAACCTTTCTCGCTTTACGTCATCTAGGGTTAAGGTATTTCCTTCACAAATACCCAATAGATTTTCTATAGCTTCATTTTTTTCATTAACAGAATTTCGTTTTATCTCGTGCTCAATAGGCAAAAATGTTACGAATACTTCGCATCTCTCAAAATTTGGAACAGACTCTTTTATTTGAACCGTTCCTTTTTCATAAATACCTTGTACTGTTAGCATAAAATCCTCTTTTAGAATAATATAGAAAAATCATTTCCCTGCCTCCAACCAATTATTCCCCACCCCAGCATTGGCAACAATCGGAACATCCAAAGACAAAGCATTCTCCATTTCGCTCTTAATCATTTGCGAAAATTCAATTGCTTTTTCTGCGGGACATTCAAAAATGAGTTCATCGTGAACTTGTAAAAGCATTCTCAGCGGCAAGTTTTCGGTTTTTATTTTGATGCTCAAACGAAGCATAGCTTCCATAATCAAATCTGCCGCGCTGCCTTGAATTGGCGTGTTCATGGCTACGCGCTCCGCTGCCGCTCGCTCCTGATGGTCGCTCGCGTTTAGTTCGGGCAAATAACGCCGCCTTTTTGCCATTGTTTCCACAAAGCCGTTTTCTCTTGCAGATTTCACAACCTCTTCAAAATACTCTTTCACCTTGCTGTAAAAACTGAAATATCCATTTATGAATTCAACCGCTTTGGAACGAGCTATGTGCAAATCTTTTGCGAGCCTGAATGCGCTCATTCCATAAATTATCCCAAAATTCACAACCTTTGCGGCAGCCCTCATTTCGTGATTGACATCGCTTGTCCCAAAAATTTTTGCAGCCGTTATGCTATGGACATCCTCTCCTTTTAAGAATGCGTTTTTTAACTCCGGGTCTCCGCTCAAATGAGCTAACATTCTCAGTTCTATTTGCGAATAATCAACGGAAATTATTTTCCAGTTTTTTTGGCTTGGAACAAATGCCGCTCTTATTTTTTTGCCCTCTTCGCTCCTCACCGGAATATTCTGCAAATTTGGGTTCACACTTGAAAGCCTGCCTGTGGCTGTGCCCCAGGGCAAGAATGTGGTGTGTATGCGGTTTGTTGTGGGCGATACCAATTTTGGCAGGGCTTCTGTGTAGCCGCCTTGCAGTTTTTGAAGTTCGCGCCAACTCATAATGCAACCCAAAATTGCGTTGGATTCTGTGCTTTCGGCGAGCATTTCCAAAGTTTCGGCATCTGTGCTTGGACCGCTCGCATTTTTTTTGAGCACAGGGAGCTTTAGTTTCTCATACAAAATATTAGCAAGTTGTTTGTGCGAGGCTAAATTAAAATTTTCACCAGCTATTTCAAAAATTTGTTCTTCAAGCTCTGCGATTTTTTTCTGAAATTCCGCATTGAGAGCGGCAAGTGCCTCATTGTCTATTGAAATTCCAAGATTTTCCATTTCGTAAAGGCATTTTATCAGAGGCATTCCCTTGGTTTCAAAAAGCTCAGACAAATTTCTTTTTTTGAGTTCTTCCTTGTTCTGTTTCCACTTTGAAAAAAGCAAAGCGGCATTTTCTGGTTCGCTCTTGTTATACGCGCCCGGATTCAAAAGCCACTGGGCAAAAAGAACATCTATTATTTTGCCATTTGACCATTCTTTCAATTCATTCAAAAAATGAAAAAATTTCTTTGCATTGTAAAAAACAAGTTCCACATCTTGTTTCGCTAAAATCTCATTTAGCCATTCTTCAAAGAGCGTTTTGTCTTTGGATAGTTCGTAATATTTATTTTCGTTTTTGCTAATGGTAATCCTTTCGTTTTCAAGTGAAAAAGCCAAAATTTTTGCGGAGCTTAAATCTGCATCCATTTTTTGCAAGGCTTCCGTGCTATCAACAATATTTCTTTCTGATTTTGGTTGCAAATCGAAAAATATGGATGGATATTCGCTAACGCTTGGCAACAATGGAATGAGGCTTGGTATTTCGTAATCTATGAACAGTTTATATAACGCATCTTTGTCTAAGCCTTTGTAGCGCAAATCTTCGGGTTTGTAGCCAAAATCGTGTTCGCTTTTTAAGGTCACCAATTCTTTGCTCAAAAAAGCTTTTTCCTTGCCTGCGATTAAAAGTTCCTGTTTTGCCTTTGGCAGTTCTGAAAGACTATTGTATATGTTTTCCAAATTCCCATATTTCGTTAAAAGCTCTACCGCGCTTTTTGGACCTATTTTTGCAACCCCAGGTATATTGTCGGAAGAGTCTCCAACAAGGGCGAGATAATCCACAATTTGCTCTGGGCTAACTCCAAACTTATCTTTAACCTGCTGAATGCCAATATCAATTCCCTTTGCTCCGCTTTCAATTTGATAAATGTGAATTTGGGAATTTACAATTTGCGCCATATCCTTGTCTTTGGTCACCAGATATACAAAGTAATTTTTTTTCGCCGCAAGTTTTGCCACCGATGCCATTACATCGTCTGCTTCAAAACCTTCGCAACCGAGAATTGGTATTCCGCATTTTTCAAGGGATTCGTTGAGATATGGCATTTGCTCTACCATCTCTGGAGGCATGGGGGCACGTGTTGCTTTGTATTCGGAATAAAGCTCGTTTCTGAAAGTTTTTCTGGACACATCGCGCACAATCGCAAAATAATCCGGTTTGTGGCTTTTAACTATGCGAAGTATTGCTCCCCAGTATCCGTGCAAAACCGATACAAGCTGCCCCTTGCTGTTTCTGAGTGGGTTTCTGGTATAAGCATAAAACATACGAAAAGCAAGTGCAGATGAATCTATAAGAAACAAACGAAACATTATCTAAAAACCTCCCGATAGGAGGATTAATCTAGAAATTAAAATTTGCCAACCGTTAAACCCGCATACAATCCGGGCCAAAATCTAACCTTGTGGTCACCGAATGTCCAGTGCCAATGATACTCGCCGCGAGGTTCCAAATAAAAGTCTTCGCCATTGTGCCTAGACAAAGCATTGAGCGTTATACCGCTGGAAAGGGCTATGCCAGTTAAAAGTTTGTAGGCGGCTCCGAATCTTATTTTTTGCAGTTGGTTGTCTTTTTCTCTGAGCGGATTTTCATCGTAAACATTTATGTAGGCATAGTCAATGCTAAAATGGTTGCCTCGCATTCCAAAGCGGGTTCCCAACCCCCAGCCCCAGCTTTGGGGCCAAATATTAGTTGGTTCCAAAGCATAGTCAAGAACAGTGTAGAAATAAGGCGTTCCCATGTGCAGAGCAATACCTGTTCTGCTTGTTTCGTCCACATAAAAAGTTCCGTCTATAATGCCATTGCCCACTATATTGATTAAACCTATGGGGGTATTTTCGCTTTTTGCAGAGACATTTATTATACCAATTTGCCGTCCAACATTACCGCCTACATTTATAACACCGCCTTGTATTTTGCCAGCATCCTTAGCTACATTTATAACACCGCCTTGCCCAAAGCTAACTTTGCGAGCAATATTAATTACAGAACCTTGCACTCCATATAAACTATCAGCATAAAGGTTTATCACCCCTGCCTGAACGCCCTTGCCAGTTTTCGCAATGTTACAGATACCAGCCTGAACGCCATAGAAATCCATCGCCATGTTAATAGTTGAAGATGCTTGCAAGCCATAAATGCTTTTTGCCGCAACATTCATAATCACCGAAATCTGAGCACCTGCCATATCTTCCATTGCCAAGTTTCCAAGCAATGAAATCTGAGTTCCAGCTAAAGCACTCTGAGCACTCGTAAAGAAAAAACCTAATTGCACTTCGTTTGCTGGTTCCTTGCTAAATGCAAATGCGTTGAAATTGAATTTAAATGGCTTTGCCCTTGCCGAATCCAAACCAGTCATCCCGGTGGAATCCGCATTGCCGCGGGCAACAGCCTTTTCCCTCTCTATGTTTTGCATATCACTTATAGAAAGCACATTCTTTTTGCCCTCTGATATTTGAACCTCCTTTGCCATCCAAATTTTGGAAGGAGCTTCCATTTGAATGGAATATTTTCCAACAGGCATTCCAAGCTCTATTTGCCGCCCGCGAATTTTGTTTAGCTCTGCAAACAAATTGCCCTGTTCGTCTCGTATAAAAAGCCGCCCTTCCAAATTTGAATCCAGCGTTAGCACGGCACTCGTTTCGCGCAAATCAGTCATCACAATATCCCCTGTCCCCGCCAAATTCATATCGCGGTTGGGGTGCTGACTGCCTGCGCTTGTGTTTTGCGTGTTCCTAAGCGTTTCATCAAATGCGTATTGGTAAGCCTCGCTCAGAGTCACCTTGCCGTTGCCCGTCATATCTGCCGCGCCGCGCAAACCGCCAACGAGGGAGTGGGTGAAAAAGCTTCCTTTTATGCGGTCGCTTTCTTGGCTGGCTTCGTTTTCGTTTGAGCTGGTTAAAAATGCGTATCCCTTCATTTCGCTGCTCGCATCTTGCAAAAAGGCTGGTCTTGAAACTCCGCCTTTTGTTCTGGTTATGGCTCCAGAACCGCAGGCATCTAATATGGCTACTTTTACATCTGCGTTTATCTCGTTTACATTTTTGCGAAACTCCGCCCAGCTATACACATCGCTGCCCAAACGCAAGCCTTTTTCGTCTGCATGACCGCTGTAATACACAATAACTTCCTTGCGAACCCCTGACTCTTTGCCTTGCAAACGTTTTTCAAGCTCGGCAAAGCCGTTTTGCAGAGCTTTGGAATTTGGATCAAAAACCCGCAAAACATTGCTTTTATCCACGCCGCCCATTTGAGACATAACGCTCGCAAAGGAATTGGCATCGCTTTCTGCATAGCGAAGTTTAACCCTGTCTGAGCCACCGTTATTTGCGCCGGCAACCAGCAAATAGCGTTCAACTTTTTGAGGTGCGGCATACAATAACGCCGCAAAAAAGAGCAAAAATGCAAAAGTAGTATTTTTCATATCTATTAAACACCTAAGGTAGGAAAAAGTGTTACTTCTTTTTGAGAGTTATTTGCGCGACTTGCAAATTTTTGGGCAATTTGCCTTTCAAAAGATTTTCTGCCACAAAACTCAACTCAAATTCATTTTCAGCGGTGAATAAGTAAAAAGTTTCATATTTAGGGGCATTGTCAAGCTCATATCCCTTTTCCAGCGAAACAATTTTTCCAGCTTCCAACTCCGCCGCTTTGCCGTTTTTGCCCGAAAGATGTATGGTTAAAGTGCCGCCGCCATCTATGCTCAAAATAGCCCCATAGCATTTTTTTTCTGCAATATAGCGCATTTGCAGCAAATCTCCGGCTTTTGCTTCGCTGTTATTTCCCAATTTTTCCGCAGAATCTCCGGTTTTACGCCAAATTTCCAAATCTGTTTTAATTCCTTTTACCCTTGTGCCATCTTCGTTCATCACAATATTTCTGTTGCTAGACACAGCGAGAAATGTGGTGACGCATATCAATAATGCTGCGCAAGCAGATAAGGGAATTTGCCATCTAAAGCGAGGTGGCTGTTCTATTTCTGCATCCATTTCTATATATGGATATCGTGCGAGCAATTCTTCATTGCTGTGTTTCAGTTCTTGAAGTTGCTGGCAAAATTGGACATTTTCCTTTTCCTTGGCTTTTAGGGTTGCCATTTCTCCTTTTGGGAGTTCCCCAAGCAAGTATCTCTCTGCTTTCCAGTTTGGCACAGTCATAGAGCCTCCAATTCAATTAAGGTGTTTTTCAATGAGCGAAGCCTTTTGCGAACCCCGCCCACAGACATATTGACTTCTGCGGCAACCTCTTCCAAAGTCATTCCGTCTATATAGTGCAAAACCGCGATGGTTCTGCTATTTTCCGGATGCCTTTTGAATAGGCGGTTTAAAAGGTCCCTGTTCCCTGCGTTAGCTTCCACGTCTTCTACACAAGCAATTTGCGTGAGCTTTTCATTCGCTTTCACGGCATATCCGCGCCGTTTGCTGTCCCTTATATAGTTCAGGCACATATTGGTTGCCATTCGCCAAAGCAAGCTAGATGGAAACTCGGTGTTCAAGGAATTTCGCTTTTCCCAAACCTTGATAAAAACCTCCTGCGCAATATCTGCAGCAGCATCTTCATCTGCAAGCAACTTATTGCAACGCCTAAGCACCATAGGTGCATACCGCGCATAAAGCTGTTTTGCATTTAGGTTCTGGTTCATCTTTTACTTAAACACCATAATGAGGGGAATGTGTTACTCAATTCGGTGATTTTCAACTAAATTGGGCATAGGAGAAATTTATTTTTGTCTAGTCCTTGAGGCACCGAACGGAATAAAAGTTGCTCTTATAGTAGCTGAGTGACAACCACAGGATATCGGAGTCGTAGCCCATGCTAATGAAGTCGGCGTAGCTGCTGCTTTTGGCCTCCGTGGCACTCCACCAACTGCCTGTGTTGCCGACATCGTCGAAACGGTCATCGGAACTGCCGCCAGGCAGGGCAGAAAAGCCATAGGCATCATTACCACCGCCATTATTGTCCCAGCCGCTCTTTGATTTCAAAAATTTGCCTGCACAACCCCAGCAATCATTTTCATTCTCAATATAATCATCCAATTGTTTCCATTCCGCATAGCTTGGTATGTGCCAACCGCTAGGGCATATACCTCTATGCTTTGTGTTTATTTGCGAAGCGCAGGAACTGCTGACGCAGCTCGCAGGCAGGTTCATTGCTGTTAACCAGTTATACAACCTGCCATAAATCGCACAGTTGGCAGGGTCGTCATCATAGCACATGCTGCCATCAACAGCATAATTCAAATTTCGTTGGAACCAAGTTTGGGTACCTATTACAACGGTTTTGTAAGTCTCACCCTGATAAGTTACAGGAGTACCATAAACAACTCCAGATTGAACTGAATTACTGGAACTGCTCGGAACGAGACTAGAAGAACTTGTGATTCTGGAAGACGAGGAAGGAATAGATGAACTACTGATAGGGTTATCATTGTCTTTGATGCAACGCACGGAAGTTAGAAAACTTTTTGTTAATCGTCCAGAAATATCTGCCCATTGCAATGATGCGGCATAGGCGTAGGTAACATAGTATTCACTATACTCCGTAGCAGTCCACCAGTCGCTTTCAAAGTTGATATTGGTGAATTGGCTGCCGTGACCGTAACCTCCTAGCAGAGCAGCAAAGCCGTAATCATCCGTGCCATTGTCACTTGTAGATTGTAGCTGTTGGCTTGTACCTGCGAATAGCATCAAAGTTTTCCATTCAGGTTCGCTTGGCAAATGCCAACCGGTGGGACATATACCCTTATGCTTTTCGTCGCTTTCACCCCACCCTTCTTTGTTGTATTTTGAATCAATAGCCATAGCCGTTGCCCAATCGTATAATCTACCGTATTTTTCGCAGTTGGCGGGGTTGTTATTATAGCATTTGCTACCTTCAATGTCATAATTCAAGTTTCGCTGGAACCAAGTTTGAGTACCTATTACAACTGTTTTGTAAGTTTCACCCTGATAAGTTACAGGAGTGCCATAAACAACTTTAGATAAAACCGAACTGCTGGAACGGCTGGAACTACTCGAAACGTCATAAGGGCAGTTATTGCTCGGTTGTCCAGAGCAAGTACTGGCTGTAAAAGGACCAGTTAGGCACTTATTGTCTGTTGTAATACAATACTCGTAACTTGTATCGTCGCTGTTATTGCCTTCCAAATAGCAGGAAAAGGTGAATGTTATGGCAAGCATCAAAGCTGCCGTGAATGCGATTTTTGAGTTTTGTATTCTCATTTTATGGTTTCTCCGTTTTGTTGTGTGAAATGGGAAATTCTGGTTCAGAGACATAGGGGGGGGGGGGGGG
>Ga0268262_10002135_pt1 | contig 23301 bp, 16 predicted proteins | sample TergutNc150P3_FD_190354 | JGI IMG/M metagenome (GOLD analysis project Ga0268262, IMG submission 190354) | Nasutitermes corniger P3 segment gut microbial community from laboratory colony in Florida, USA - Nc150 P3 (SPAdes) (version 2) | ecosystem: Host-associated > Arthropoda: Insects >...
GGGCAGGGCGGTGGGTTGGGACGATTGCGGCGGGAAGCCGCCGGCGGGGCAGGTCTTGGTGAAGGACACTATCGCCGACATATTCTTCCAGCAGTCTTTGACGCGGGCGGAGGAGTTCGACGTGGTCGCCACGATGAACCTCAACGGCGACTACATCAGCGACGCGCTGGCGGCCCAGGTGGGCGGGATAGGGATCGCGCCGGGGGCCAATATCAACTACCTGACCGGACACGCGATATTCGAGGCTACTCACGGGACGGCGCCCAAGTACGCCGGGCAGGACAAGGTCAACCCCTCGTCGGTGATACTCTCCGGCGAGATGATGCTGCGGTACATGTGCTGGAACGAGGCGGCGGATTTGGTCATAAAGGGGGTGGAGGGGGCGATATCTAAGAAGAAAGTCACCTACGACTTCGCGAGGCTTATGGACGGCGCGGAGTGCGTCTCCTGTTCGCAGTTCGGGAGAGAGATCGTCGGTAACATGGATTAGGATGGTAGGATTTTTAAAAGAGATTATAGGATTAAAAAAATTTTTGAGTTAGGTATTGATAAGCATCTGTATCTATATTGATATCTATGATAGACGAAGTATTCTATAATATGAGAAGGGTGCTTTATGTTTTTGATCATGGGCGGGGTGGCGGCGCTTATAGTTCTTGTTCTTATCGTGATGAAGATGAGTTTGGATCCGAAAGCGTCCGACGACGCCGACGATACGGGCAAGTCGAAGGTTATTCACGCGAGCGGCGTGTACTCGGTCCTTCGCAAAAGCCCGCGTAAGGATTTGGCGGAGTTGCGCCCCACGGAGGAGGAGATTAAGAGATATTTGGCGGGTATAAATGAAGATGTAAACGGCGCGCCGCTCAAGGCGTCGGACCGTAGCGCGCTTCTCAGGCATTGGAAAGCGCAGATGGAGATGAATTTGCGGGGCATTGAGGCGGGGGACAAAAGCGGGGTGGCGTTTTATTACTACGATTATTTGAAAGAGTGTCCGGTTTGCGGGGAGTTCGTCGTCAAGGGGAATTTTGTTACCCGCGAGGAGATTTACAACTATCCGCAGTTGGTTCCGCCGTTTCATTTGGGGTGCGCCTGCCTGTTGGCCGCCCACCACGGTTCGGAGAAGGCGATGCGGGATACGGCGATAGCGGGCATGACGCCGTTTTTTGAGGGGGATGCGCCGCCGCCCCTCCCGGAGTGGACGGCTGTCTTATCACTATCCGCAGCAGCGGGGGTAAAAAAGTGAAAATTTGCAAGTCGGGGCCGCGTTTCGCGCCTGTTTGGATTGTGCCGGTCGTTTTGCTGTGCTTGTTTGCGGCTAAGGAGGCGTTTGCCGTCGGCCAGTCGGCCGTGGTCACGCTTGGTTTCCCCGTCGGCGCGCGCCCCACGGCTATGGGCGAGGCGTTCACCGGGTTGGCCAACGACGCCAACGCGATATTTTACAACCCTGCCGGCCTCGGCCAGTCGCCGCTAACGATCTCGTGGAAGACTTATCTTATGGACAGCGCGTTCACGGCGGTGGCCGCCCGAACGGCCGCGGCTTTCGGGTCACGCGACTACGTGTGGGCGGGATCGCGTACGGGGCTTATGCGCTTCAACGGGAAGATATGGGAAAAGGGCGAGACGTACGTCGTAGAGGAGGGCGAGTCGTTGCGCTCCGTCGCGCTCAGGTACTTTGACGCCGACCGCAAAGAGATAACGGACGACGCGCTGTGGGAAATCAGACGTGAGAACAAACTGGGGATGAAGCGTTATGAGAAATTGGTAACGTTGCTTGAGCCTTACGCGGCCTCGTTTAAGAGCGAGGTTGTGGAAACGGCATCCGTGCAATCTGAACCCGTGGCTGTTCCAAAAATTGAGTTGGCGGAACCTGTCGCCGATTCTTTGACCGAACTTGCGTCCGATTCAACAACCGAAATCTTGCCTGATGTCGCCGCCGAGGAGCTTCCGAAAATTGCCGCCGCTGTACCGGAAATGCGCAAAGTACCGTTTACTGAGTTTAACGCGCCGGATTACGCCAAAATGCTGATATTGCTGCCGCCGGATGAGAGCGTTAGCAGCAATATCGCCGACAATTTGCTTCCAAAATCAATGAACGAGCAGGCGAGAAAAGATTTGGCCGACAAGATAACGGAGGTATTGGGGAGCGAGGATCGCAGTATCGCCGACGTTACCGAGTTGCTTATACCGTTTACCGTAGCTGTGCGCGACACGGTGACGGTTATGGCGCTTGACGCTTCCGAGCGTCTGTGGGTCGGCACGGTGTCGGGATTGTGGCGTCGTAACAACGGCAAATGGCGCCGCTATACCGCGGTGTCCGACGACGAGGACGGCGTCCTGCCATCCGATCGGGTTACGGCGGTGGCGGTTTCCAAAATCGGCGGCGTGGCCGTAGGCACCGATAACGGCGTGGCGGTTATGAAGGATTCGGATTGGCGTGTGTTGAGGGGCGAGGACGGGTTGCCCGACGCCTACGTAACCTCGTTGGCCTTTGTCGGCGAGAAGCTCTATATCGGCACGAATAAGGGGTTGGCCGTAAAATCTATCGACAACGGCGTGACGCTCTTTGATACGTCGTCGGGGCTGCTCTCTCTTGGGGTGACGGCGCTCTTCGCCGACTCGAAGGGGCGTTTGTGGATAGGCGGCGACAACGGGATAACGATATACACACCGAGCGCCAGGACGTGGACGCGCTACAAGTTTCCGGGTTCTACGGTTTACTCTTTCGCCGAGCAGAGCGGCGGCGTAGTTTGGATAGGCACGAACAAGGGCGTAATCACGCATAAGTCCGGCAAAACGGCGACAGGTAAGGACGGCAAGCCGGTAAATGTTCCTGAGTGGAAGACCTACCACTCGAAGAACGCTCTTAAAAACGATAACATAAAAGCCATAGCGGCTTGCGGCAAGGATATGTGGGTGGCGACGGACGGGGCTATGCACCAATACGCGCACGCCGAGAAGCAGGTGATGCTCTTCTACGAGCAGATACTGCCGGCGTTCGGGATGACCGATTTGTGGCACGGCTTTCCGGCTGTTGTAATTCCAACCGAGGAGTGGGGAACGTTGGCGTTCTCGGTGAACTATATAAACATGGGCGACAACGAGCAGTGGGACGAATTGGAGGTTTATCTCGGCAAGGCGAGGGCGTGGGAGGGCGTTTTCGGCCTCTCTTACGGTTTCCCGGTGAGGGAGGATCTGTCGCTGGGCTTAAACGCGAAATACGTTTACAGCGTGTTGGATTCCAGGTCGGGCGGCACCGGTCAGACTTTCGCGATAGATGCCGGCATACTGAAGAGAAATTTTTTGGTTGACAAATTAGACATTGGATTTATGCTCCAAAACATGGGGCCGAGCATCTACTACATGACGCCGGAGGAGGCCGACCCGATACCGTTTTCCCTTAGGCTCGGGTTGGCGTATTGTCCGGTACGGACCCCTTTCCATGAGTTGACGCTTGTCTTTGACGCCTATAGGGAGGTGGTGAAAAATTACTACGACAAGAGCCCTGACCCGTTTTGGGTGGCGCTTTGGACCGGTATGCTGCACAACGAGGATACGAAATTTAAGGAGGAGATACAGGAGATAAACGTCAGTCTCGGTATGGAGTACCTCTACGCCGATTTCATGGCGTTGCGCCTCGGGTTCTTGGGCGATTACCTTGGGGAGCGTTTTGAGTTGTCCATGGGATTGGGCGTCAGGTACGCGAACATGAACTTCGATTTCTCCTACATATACTCGCCGGAGGGGTTCATGAGAGGGTTGTTCGGCGCGGGCGGGGCGAGCGGCGTGCGCGACGGGCAGTGGAGGCTCTCGTTCTTGTTTGGGTTGTAGGCGGGTGTTTAATGATAAAAAAAATTTATTACTTACTGATACTGCTGATAATCTCCGCGCCCGCGCTCGCCGCGGCGCAGACGTCGCCGTCAACGTTGAAACCGCGCGGCTTGCTGCTTAGAAGCGCGTCGCAAAAAGATATTGTTGAAACGGCGCGGAATCACCAATGGTCGATTGATTTCGCCAAAAGCGGTGTTGATACCCTCTTAGTTATCGCCATACGGGTGGAATTTGAGCCCGACACGTCCACGCTCACTACCGGAAACGGCCGCTTCGGCCTTAAGGGCGACACAAAGGAACTCAAGTATTACAATGCGGGAAATGTTTACAAGTACGACGGTTTGCCGCACGACTCGCTGTACTTTGATCATCAGCTTGCCGCTCTGAGGAATTACTACGCAAAGGCCTCGCGCGGCGGGCTTGCGCTCGACTATTCGCTCTATCCGGCCGGCGGAGGCGAGGTCGGTTATAAGGTCGCCAATCCTATGACCCACTATTCGCCCGGGTGGAAACGGAAAGAGGAGACGACCGATGAATACTGGGATAGAAAGACGCGCGGGTTGATTGCGTTTGTCAGGGACGCCGTGAAGGCGGCAAATGACGGCGGCGGTTCGCCTTTCAAGGGTTTGTATAGGGACGGCAAGGGGATACTGCGCGAGGCGGCGACCGACCGAAGGGCGGTGATCCTTATACTTCACGCCGGAGTCTCCTACATGACGGACGGCGGTTCTGGCGGTACTGCCGATTCGCCGTCGGATATGATAGACGCCTTTATCAATCGCGACTACTTTAAATACTATAAGAACACGCTCGCGTCCGACAGCGCTGGAGTCGTAGTTACCGGCGCCGATGGAAAAGCGTTGACTATAGACGAGGTGATGATGTGCGCGGAGACCGCAAATCAGGATGAACTGAACTGGGGAATACAGGGCATACTCGTCAACCAGTTGGCGAGGCAGCTTGGTATACCGGATTTATTTTCCACTGCGAGCGGAGTGTCGGCGATAGGCGCGTTTTGCATAATGGATTTCGCGGGGTACTCGGCGGGGCAGGGGTTTATACCGCCCTATCCGAGCGCTTGGGTGCGGGCCTTTATGGGATGGGATAAGCCGTATACGGTCGGCGCCGGCGCCGCGTTCGGCGTTAAAGCGTTAACATCGGTCATTGACAAAGACGACGCGCGGCGGGCGCTTGGGAACGATACGGCGATACTGCTTATACCGCTCAATAACAACGAGTACTACCTTGTTGAAAACAGACAGAGAAATTTATCGGGCGATAAGTCGGTCTTTAAGTATGATAACGGATCGATAATAAGCTCCTACCCGTTCAACGTGAATATAAGCGCGAACGTAAAGCGTTACTCTGACGGCGCGTCGCGGGTGATACTCGAAACGAAAAACAACGACGTCAGCCTGCCCGCATCCGGCGTCTTGGTTTGGCACGTTGACGAGAGGGTGATAAGGCAGAAGCTGGCGCACAACATTGTCAACGCCGATTCATCATACCGCGGAGTGAGGCTCGTTGAGGCGGACGGGGTCAACGATCTGGGAGTAACTTTCAAGGACGCCTTCTATCAAGCCGCCTTTGACTACGGCGGGGCGGAGGACGTCTTTCCGCATAAGAGCGTACGCAGCGACAAATCAAGAGCGAACGCGGACGTAAGGAGCTTCGGACCCTATTCCCGCCCGTCAACCAGGGCGAACGACGGGGGGCATACTTATCTAAGCGTTGATTTCAGATACGTGAGCGGTGCGCCTAAGACGGAGCGGTCGGTAAGTTTTCAGAACGATACTATCATAAATTATTCCGACAGCCTCTTCTTGGTAGATGTAAAGTACGACTATTTGACGCCCGGCTGGCCGCGCCGCGCCGCGCCGGAAGCCTCAAAATCTGACTCGTTGGCTACCGGATCATTTTTTGACCCGCTGATAACGGGAATATCATTGTCGTCGTCCGGTAACGATAAGGATACGGTCTTGGCGCTTCTGAGCGAATCGGGGCGATTGTATCTGTACTCCGTAAATGGGGCAAAACGGGAATCGTACGGAAATAAAACCGCGACGATACATTTGACTGATTATCACGGAAAACCGGTCGGTTCCGACGCGGTAACATATTTTGACAGTATTTCGGGTGTGTTCACATTTCCCGCGGCGATAGGCGGAAAGATATACGTTCCGGCGTCGGTATCAACGTCGCCAAAAGCGCCGGCGTCGCGGCTGTCAAAAGCATTGCAAACCGACAATGCCGTATACGTTTATAGTTCTGTTGATGTGACGGATAAAACAATAATTCCGCTCCCGTCCGCGCCGTCAAGCTATGTTTGCGGGATTGACGACGCCGCATGGGCGATTGGGTTGGTAGACGGGAGAATAATCGTAGGTGCCGACATTTCCGTTATTGACACGATTCAACTGAACTCCAATTCACCGGTATGCGCCATTGCCGCGTTGAAGGATAGCCGCGGCGGGTTTGCCGCTGTGCAAGACAGCGGCGTTGTGTCCGTAGTCAAGCCGAACCGTGATACGCTCGCGTCGACAAGAATCACTAAAGGCATTCCGCCGTTCACCATCGTTACCGGCGATTTGGATAACGACGGCAAAAGCGAAATCGTCATTTCCGACAGCCGTCAGGGCGTATGGGTTTACACGAGGGAACTCAAATTGGCGCAAGGGTGGAAAGACGACCCCAACGATTGGGCGAACGCGTACTATATTGATCCGCAAAAACGTTCCGACGTAAATCGTAACCGCTACCCGAAAAATTATTCCGCCCCGGCGCTGGTCGACCTGAACCGCAACGGCAATTTGGACATAATAGTAAGCGGTATAAACGGCATCTACGCGCTGAACCGCAAGGGGGCACTTTTGAGCAGGTGGCCGGCCTATTTAGACAACCGGTATTGGTACCAGCGCGGCAGCGTTACAACCTCGCCTATTGCCGTATCGTCAAACAGAAACGAGCCTATGGTGCTATTCTCGTCGCCTACCGGCGAGAGAGCGACATTCTCCGTAGCAAAAATCATTAAAGCCGACAAGCGGAGAGGCGTAGTGATATTCAGGCGCGACGACGGGAAATTAGACACGCTCTGGGATTTGTCGGCGGCATCCATTGATACCATCCTGACCATAGGCGATTCGCTGGTCTACCCGTACACATTGCCCGGCGGCTTTGTTGACGCCCTGACGAGCAACGCCTCGCGCCCAGTGGAGAAGATCGGCTCGTGGCCTATCCCGCAGTCCCGCTGGCCGTTGTCGACCGGCGCGTCCGTAACAACCTCGCCGCTCGTCTACCGCGCCTCAAAAAACGCCAACCCTGCGCTATTCGCCGTTTCAAGCGACGGTTCGGTTTACAGATGGGAATTGTCAAAAGCTTTGCAGGTAGACTCCCTATATTGGCCGCAAAACGGCTTCGACGCCGCGCGCAGTTTCGCCTACGGCGGGCCGTCCGCGTCAAATATCGTTAAAGAGTACAGTGAGCCTATAACGTTTTGGAACTACCCGAATCCGACTTTAAAAGATGAGACGTACACGACGTTCAAATACCAATTCAACGATAAAGCTAAGAACGTGCGGCTGGATATTCATACCATAACGGGATACAAGATGGACACGTTTAAGAATCTAAGCGGGGATTTTCCGGGATGGAATGAATTTAGGGTAAACCTGAGAAAGTACGGCCCCGGCATTTACAGATGCCGGATGGAAGCGGAGGTCAATGGGAAAAAGTATTCTAAGTTCTGGAAGATGGCGGTAGTCAAATAATCGTCAATAAAACGAACGGGCAATCAACGATGAAAAAAATATCAATCAAAATATTGCTTCTGCTGATACTTTGTACCGCCATGATCAATATAGCGTATACACCCGCGTACGCCTCGACCAGAAAGCGCAACGCCTACGGACAAAAACACTATACCACCGAGTCCGCGCACTTTCGCTTCCACTACCACCGCGGGCTCGACCGCATCGTCCCCCGTGTGGCCGATAGGCTTGAGATGTTGCGCCGAATCTACGCGGAAACCTACAACATCTCTTTGCCCGGCAAGACCGACGTAGTCCTCTATGAGAGCGATATACCTGACGCGTTCGCGTATTCCAATTTCAATTTCTTGTATGTAGGCGTCCACGACTACGAGTTTAACTTGCGCGGCAGTTCGGACTGGTTTGACGATGTGCTGACGCACGAGTACGCTCACGTTGTTTCGATATGGACTGGACTCAAATTTCCGCCGGTCATATCGGAAATCCAGTTTGGCTACTTCACGCACCCAAACTCCGCGTCGCGCTTTGAGGGGTTTCACGTCTTGCCGTCCGAGAATATGCCGATATGGTTTTTGGAGGGGATAGCGCAGTACGAGAGTAGCCGCCGAGGGGCTGACAGGTGGGATTCGCACCGCGACATGATACTGCGTACGCTGACGCTTAGCGGTAAAACGCTCTCATGGCCGCACATGCAGGTATTTGCCGGCAAGGGCGACGACTTTGAGAAGAGTTACAACCACGGTTTTTCTCTTATCTCCTATATTGCCGATACCTACGGTTACGAGAAGATCGTCTCCATACTGCGCGAAAACGCGAAAGTCGGCAGGCTCTCTTTCGACGGTTCGGTCAAGGCGGTCTTGGGGATATCGGCTAAACAACTCTACAACGATTGGCAGGAACAGCTCTCACGCAGGTACAACGAGCAGATCAAGGCCGTGGGGAAGCAGGTATATGGACGTAAGATAAACAAAGACGGCTTCGATAACGGTTATCCGAAATTCTCGCCCGACGGGAAGAAGATTTACTTTTTGTCAAGCGGCGAGAACGACTACGCATTCCTCGACCTATATTCGTACAACCTCTCCGATACGGTTGAGGAGAATAAAAAGATACGCTATGAGATGCCTGTGAGCAGCGACTACGATATCCACAACGAATCTGGGAGGATAACTTTCGTATCGCCTCGGTCGCGGAAATCGTTTCAGGAGCCGAGGCTTGGCGGTCAGAGAACGTTTGACTTGTATGTTGACGAGTTGCCGCCGGAGAAGCCGAAGTTTTTCGGAAAGAATATGGAGAAGCGGGTAACTACCGGAAAGAGCGTTTTTACCGCGTCGTTCTCGCCTAAAGGAGATAAGCTGGCATGCGCCGTGCGAAAGTTTGACCGCTTTTTCCTCGTGATAACGGATACATCCGGCTCCGATATGAACCTTGTATACCCGCGCGTCAACGGTTTCGCGAGCGAGTTCTTTAGGGGTACGGAGCTGCCTAAGAGCGCGGATACCGCCGGTTTCAGCACGATTTTCTCGCTTGCCTGGTCGCCAAACGGTAAAGATATTGCCGTTGACTACATAGACGGCGACAGGAGAAAGATAGGCATCTACGACACGCTTCAGAAGAGTTTTTCCGTATTCGGCGATAGCTTGAAGTACGATAGGCGCAATCCGTCGTTTAACAAGGACGGCTCTGCGCTCTACTTTTCCTCCGACGAAACGGGAATATTCAACGTGTACCGGTATACGTTCAAGTCGGGAAAGATGGAGCGGCTGACCAATGTTTCCGGCGGCGCGTTTCATCCGGCGATCTCCGGGGACGGCAAACGGCTTGTTTACACCGGTTACGATAGAGATGGATACGGTATATATCTAATTGATACGCTGAAAACGTTGCAAACGTCTACGGTGGCCGATACCGACGCGATAACCGCGCGGGTAGGGAAGACGCCTCAGCACTACTCCACGCCGCTCTCAAACCGTCTGAAATACTCGCGCTTGCCCAAGCAAATGCTCATAGTCCCGACGCTTATGGCTGAGCAGCTTGTAACCGCCGACGATGATGAATTCAAGGGTATCACGAATGTCAAAGGCGGCGTGGTGGCGAATTTTTTGGATCCTCTCGCATGGAGCGATGTGGGGAACGAGTTCGGCGCGTTCTTGTTGGTTGAACTGAAGAGAATTTTTGAGTTTGTGGATTTCGACAAGGGCCTCATCAGCCCGCGCGCCAGTTACGACGCCGGTGTTTTCGGCACGTCGAAAGTCTTGCCGGTAACGTTGGAAGGCGAGGCGACGGTACGCGGGATCGCGGGAGAAGATTGGTTCTACGAAGAGTCGGAAGACACGACGATGGTGCTGCCCTATAGGATTCGATTGGCAAACGTCTTATTCGGCGCCGCGCACCCTATTGTCGACGGTATATACGGACGGCTCTTTGTGGGCCTTGACCGCTACGACGTGGCGCTTGACTTGACCGACGCGTACAACGAGAGCGTCTTTAACTACAACCTGAGTAAAGGGTATAGGGCCGGCGCGATGGCGTGGTTTAGCGCGCGCGGCAGGAACTCTCGCTCCACTATATCGCCTACCGGCATAGCCGGAAAGTTCCAGTACAGCCTTTGGCGCCAATACTCGCTCAAAGAAGAGAATAGTTTCGCGGTGGAGTCAAATATGCTTAAAGAGCAATACGACAACTACCTATTCCAGATGATTGACGGACGCCTGATGCTTGGCATGAATTCTCCCATATATTCCAAGCACGATCTGCATTTCTCACTCTCCGGCTCGTTCTTGAAAACCTTGGACGGCGGCGATATCCCCTCCTTTTATCTACCGGCGGCGCAGGTTCCCGGGTACGCGTATTTCTTCAAGGATGTTAAGTACAAGGATGAGAAAGCGAAAGCCGATTTCGGTGATACCACTAAGATAAGGTACGACACGGTGCTTGTTACCGGAAAAGCGGTATTGACGGGGCAGTTTTCATACAGGTTCCCGCTGTGGCCCGGACACATAGATAAAAAACTTGGCTTTCTGTACTTCGACATGCTATACGGCGCGCTGAACTTCTCCGCCGGAGCCGGCTTTAACGATCCAAGCGAGATATGGAACCGCTATAGGAGAGATTGGCTCTTCTCATACGGCGCGGAGATGCGGCTTGAAGCGTTGTCGTTCAACAACTACCCGCTATGCGTAAACTTTAGATGGGACTACGGAATGGATAAAACGGAAGCGGAAACGTTTGTCGACAACAGAAAAGTAACGCTTGGCGGCCACAGATTCGCGCTAAATATCGGCTTTGATTTTGACGGGTGGGGGATGATACCGGTGGTCGATTATTTCAGCCCGTCAAGAATGCGAAGCACGCCGACGCTGCGGTTGGGAGGGCGTGGCGCCGTGCGGGGCGATTAGTTATCGGCGACTGCAATCAACACCGCCGCACCCGTCGTCGCCGCCCGTCCCCACCGTCTATGTATCCGCATAGAATCTCCATATTGAATAAAAATGTTCTTTGGTTAACCGGTAATCAACACTAGTCAATATTGGTGTTAGTCTTGGATACAACGTACCGAAAATCCACCGCTTCTATAGTATCTACCTTCGATAATGTCATCACCGTTGTAGGTCATGCCACTATTGTATGTGACGATATGATCTCTTTCTGTGGCTGTCCACCAATAACTGTTATCACCAATTTTGCGAAAATCACCAATATCGTATGCGCGGAAGCCGCCAGGCAAAGCCGAAAACCCGTAATCGTCCGTACCATTACCATTGCGATTCCAACCATTCCTCGCTTTAACTTTTTTCCCGGCTATAGAAGAATCGCCGACTACGGTTACTAAACGCTTCCATTCTTGACGAGAAGGCAAGTGCCAACCGGAAGGGCATACTATCTTCGCAATATTCCAAGCATATAATCTACCATATTTGTTGCAATTGGAATTATCGTTATCATAACACCATGAACTATCCGTCTGATAGTTCAGATTCTCTGCCATCCACCTATGTTCTCCAATCACCACCGTCTTATATTTCTTCCCATCCCTGCTGTCTATTAAAGTGCCCGAACCGTCTACGCTAGATTGTTGATACATCGGTGTTGGAGTTGGTGTAGTAGCGGGTGGCTGATAAGTTGGCGTGGGTGACTGATATGTTGGCATCGGTATCGGTGTCGGCGTTGGTGTTGGTGTTGATGTCTGATAAATTGGTGGTTGAGCAATAACCGTATTTTGTGGTTGCGGTGGCGCGGTATGTGCGGTATAAGCAGTGGATTGTTTTTTCTTAGTAATTTTCGGATTCACAAACTTTCTATACATCTCCGCACTCGCCGTCGTCGTCTTGTCCAATAGTTCCACTATATTTTCAGAACGGACAAGTTCCGACGAGGCGACTAAATTCCCGTCATTGGTTTCGTAAATATCAACTGACACTGTGAGCATTGTTCCTAATTTGCTTACAGTCCCGCGCACGATGTAGTCCGCGCCGATTGCGGCACCGACTTTAATGACGCAGTTTTCGTCGGAGCATTCTTCTAGGACGGCGCTTCCTTGGGACATAACTGTTTCGGTGGTCATGATGTTGTATTTTCCATGCGGCAGATTTTCAACGGCTTCCTTGCGGAGCACCGTCGTTACCTGCCTGACCTCCGCCCTATTCAACTGCGCGGACGCGTCGGACTCCGCGTCTACCTCCGTTTCCACGACCGCCACGTTTTTAATTTTAGGTCCGGCGGAAGTCTTCGCGTTAGACGCGCAATTAAAAACCGTAGCAACGACCGCAATCAACACCGCCGCACCCGTCGTCGCCGCCCGTCCCCACCGTCTATGTACCCGCATAGATCCACCCATTGAATAAAAAGGTTCGTTGGTTAACCGGTAGTCAATACCGGTCAATGGATACCCGTCTACTTAAATATATATTACGACCAAACCAATCAGCAACAAAAAGATTCTGCGCCGTCCAAAATTAGGCTTCCGAAATATTGACAAATTTTATCGCCATGATTTATATTTATAACATGGACGCGCCCCTAATAGAGCGTCTATATAATATTACGAGGAGAGTATAGATTGACGCCCGACTACCCATTCGGCAGATTGGAATTGCTGGTAGGCCCCGGTTGCCTGCGCGCGTTGAGCGGGGCCAGCGTCGCGTTGTTCGGCGTGGGCGGGGTGGGCAGTTGGTGCGCCGAGGGGCTGGTACGGTCTGGGATTGGGAAGTTGATGATAGTCGACTCGGACGTGGTCAATCCGTCCAACATCAACCGGCAGCTTCCGGCCACGTCAACCACCGTCGGGAGGCCGAAGGTGGAGGTCTTGGGCGAGCGGTTGCGGGAGATAAACCCTAACGCGGAGATTACGGCGTTGCAGAGGGTTTATAGCTGGGAGGTTCGGGACGAGTTTGATTTGGGCGGGTACGATTATGTCATAGACGCCATAGACAGTTTGTCAAGCAAAGTAGAGTTGATAATCAACGCACACGCCGCCGGGGCTACGCTCTTCTCGGCGCTGGGCGCGGCTTGCAAGGTGGACGCCGCGCGGGTGCGGGTCAGCTCTATATGGAAATCGGACAGGTGCAAGCTCGGGAGGTTCGTCCGCAAAAAACTCAGGAAGCGCGGGTTTGAGGGAGACTTTCTTTGCGTCTGGAGCGATGAATGGACGTTTATTAATGACGATCTTATTAGCGCCGAAAAAGATTCTATCAATACCGATTATGACGGCGATGATGTTGACGGCGTTGACACGGCAATCAACTCGCCGACTAACAGGACTGTAAACGGTTCATTGGTATGCGTTACAGGCGTATTCGGGTTTGTATTGTCGGGGCTTGTGGTTAATGATATAATCAATAAAACTAAGTCAATCAATACAAAGTAATAGGTATCAATACAATAATTTACAAAAAGGTATCGACAGATTATGGCCGCTATCAAAATCAAAAATCTAACGTTGGGGACCGCCCCGCGTGTTGTGGGCATAATAGACCAACCGATGCCCATAGCGCGTCTTCAAAAATTTGCCGCGGGCGGCGTTGATATATTTGAGATCCGCGCCGACTTGTTCAGCAAGCCTATTGACAGCGTTATAGCCTACATCAATACGATCAAGGGCACAATACGGTCGCCGTTAATAGGGACGATACGGGAGACGGACTACAACCGCGCGAATCGTGTTGATTGGCTGGTGTCGTTGTCAAAACATGTTGATATAATAGACATTGAGCTTGGTATGCCGGAGTGGCGCGATGTTGTTAACGGTGTCGCGGACTCGTCAACGATAATAATGGTTTCCGAGCACGATTTCAACGCGACGCCTGACATATCCGGACTTAAGGATATAGTTAAACGGTCGCTAAAGCAGGGCGCGAAGATTGTAAAGATCGCCGCGATGGCGAAGACCGCGTCGGACGTTACGCGGTTGATGAGGTTTACCGAGGATTGCGAGACGCCCGTCGTTACCATGGCCATGGGCGACGTAGGCAAGATAAGCCGCGTCGTCGCGCCGCTCTTCGGATCGCTCTTTGTCTACGGCTACCTGCGAAAGCCCATAGTCCCCGGGCAGTTGTCGGCGCTTGCTGTCGCTAAGGCGTTGAAGTTATATTATTGATAATTAGAAAGGGCGCAATTTCCGATGTACGACATGAAAAAAATCCGCAACCACATCTACGGCCCTATCCGCTCCCGCCGCTTGGGGAATTCATTGGGGGTCGACATGGTGCCCCACAAGACCTGCTCGCTCGACTGCGTCTACTGCGAGTGCGGGGCCACGACCGTTCATACGATTGAGAGGCGGGAGTATATTGATACAGACGCCGTTATAAGCGAGATTGACGAATACTTGTCAAACTCACCGCCGCCGGATTACGTGACCTTCGGCGGCAGCGGCGAGCCTACGCTGCACAGCGGGTTGGGGCGGATCATTAGGCATCTCAAAGAACATTTCCCGTCGCAAAAGTTGGCGCTGCTCACGAACAGCACGTTGCTTGGAGATCGCGGTCTGCGGGAGGAGATACTGCCGTGCGACCTCATCCTCCCGTCGCTTGACGCCGTTACGGACGAGGTGTTCCGCGAGATAAACGTTCCGGTAGCCGGACTTGACTGCGCGGGAATTATCGACGCGCTTACGGCGCTCTCCTCGGAATATCGCGGGCAGATGTGGCTCGAGGTGTTCATCGCGCCCGGCATAAACGACGGCGACGGGGAGATCGCCCTGTTCAAAGAGGCCATAACGCGGATAAACCCTACGCGCGTTCAGTTGAACAGTTTGGACAGGAAAGGAACGCGCGAGACGCTGACCCCGGCGCCTATCGAGTTGCTTGAGGATATCGCCCGGCGGCTTTCGCCGCTTCCGGTTGAGATTGTCGCTAAGGGCGCGGGTGGAATAAAAAATGTTTGAAATGTCCCGCCCCCTAATAATCCCCCATCATAACCTCATCATACAATTCTTTCAACCGCTTTCTCAAAAACATCACAGCGTATCTTTTCCTTGAAAGCACTGTCCCGACCGGCGCACCGGTCTTCTCCGCGATTTCCTTTACTGACAATCCGTCCATCTCCGTTTGCACAAAGACCGTCCGTTGTTCCTCCGGCAGTTCGCTTATCGCGTCGCTTATTTCTTGGAGGATCAGCGAGCGCAGGTACGCCGTTTCCGGCGTAGCCGCCTCGCCGTTTATTATGTCGGCTATTTCGTCGACTATGTACTCGTCTTCCTCGTCGTCGTAGTATCCAGGTAGCGGTTCGTCTTTTTTCTTTTTGTAGTGGTCTATGATCTTATTTCTGGCGGCGCGGTAGAGCCACGCCGCCGCGTTTTCTATCGGGTTGATCATATCGCTCGCTTTGGCGAATTGGTAGAAGACATCCTGGAGGATGTCTTCCGCGTCTTCGAAGCGGTTGACCCGCCGATTGATGAAATTCAGCAGTGTCCGGCTGTATCCGGCGAACGTTTCCGCTATGGAACTCATTTACATCGACACCCTTTCCTTACCTGTTTCTTTCCGACCACGCGAAGAGCATCGTTCCGACGATAAGCCCGACGAGCGTGAGCGCCGCGATGGCGGCGAAGTTGACCGCCGGATTGAACATCACGATCTTGTCGTACTCCGGCGTTCCGGCGTAGACGACCGCCCGCGCCAAGTCGAGGCAGTAGGTCATGGGCATTAGGCGGTTCAGCACTAAGAGTACGCCGTTTGTGTCGTTGATCGGGATGATGGCGCCCGAAAGGAACATCTGCGGCATTGTGATGAGCATTACCGCGAGGTTCGCGGCTTTTTTGCTCTTTATCAGCCCGATAACGATTATCGCCAACGCCCCGCCGGAGAGGCACATAAGCGGCGAGAGCGCGAGGATTAAAAGCAGTTTGCTGATAGGCAAAGTGATGCCCATCGCGAACCCAACAATAAGCGTCCCCGCCATGCTCACGATCGCGGCGAACGCCGAACCGAGTATCTTGCCTATGACTAACGAATACCGCGAAACCGGCGACACCAGCATTTCCTGGTTAAAGTCAATCTCGTGGTCGTCCACCATTGAGGCCATGCCCATAGTGGTGATCCAAAATAGCATGTTGACCAACATGCCTATGAGCATAAACTGCCCGAAGTTAAAGCCCAGCCCGCCCGCCATGTTCTGCATCAGGTTGCCGCCTATCATGCCCATCATGACGATGGGCATTGCGAGGCTCATAATGGCCGTGGCGGGGGACTTGAAGTAAACCGTAATTTCCCGCGCCATAACGGTGACGACCGTGTTCACCTCCACAAATAGGCGGGATCTGCTCCTTGTTAAAGCTACGCTGCTCATGCCGCTCTCTCCTTGTTTAGAAATTCAATGTAAGCGTCCTCCAATGACGGTTCATGGATTCGTAGCACCGTCAAGTCTGTTTTCAGACGCGATATTATACCCTGGGCCGTCCCCTGAAAGGGAACGGCGATCCGCCCGTTTACCGTAAACGGCACTCCGAGTCCGGATAATTCGGCGGTCAGCGCCGTCCTGTCTTCCGCGTCCAATATCAACTCGTGGCGCAGCAGTCTTCGTTTTAACTCTTCGGGCGATGAACACGCCGCGATCTTGCCTCTGTTTATCAGGCAGACAGTGTCTACGTTCTCCGCCTCATCAATGTAGTGAGTCGTGAGGAAGACCGTGGTGCCGTAGCGTTCGCGGGCGCTGTTGATGTACTCCCACAGACCGCGGCGGCTTACCGCGTCCAGTCCTTGGCTCGGTTCGTCCAAGAAGAGCACCTCCGGCGTGTGGATCAAACTGCGGATGATCTCCAGCTTGCGCTGCATGCCGCCGGAGAGTTTCTTTATGGGCTTGAACAGCGCCTCCTGTATGCCCACGATCTCCGCCAACTCCATCACCTTGTCGCGGTACGCCGCCGGCATGGATTTGAATGACGGGCGGTAGCCGCACATCCCGTAGAGGCAAGCGTGAAAGCGTATGTTCTCCTCCGCCGTCAGCTGCGGGTCGAGGCTCGGCTGCTGGAAGATGATGCCGATCTTCTCCCGCACCTTCCGCGCCTCCTTGTCAATGTCGAATCCGGCGATTTTCACCTCGCCGGAAGTCTTGGACAGCGTCGTGGTCAGGATCGAGATGGTCGTTGTCTTCCCAGCGCCGTTCGCGCCGAGGAAGGCGAAGAACTCTCCCTGTCTGACGGAAAAGTTGACGCCGTCGACGGCGGCCCTGTCCGCCCTCTTGTAACGTTTGGTGAGATCTTTCACCGATATGACTTGGTTGTTCATGGCGTTCATCCTTCTGAAGTTTCAGGTTTTAATGTGTAACCGTAAACGACGATTACCGACAAATACACCGCTAATACCGCAAACATGCACTGTAACATAATACCCTCCTGTTTTGATTTTTGATTGAATATGCGGGGCGTAGCCCCGCATATATCTATGAAGCCGAAGGCTTCGTCTTAAAAAGATTTAGATTTTAAGGCTTTTTAAGGCTCCGGCTTTCCGGCTGTCTCCGTCCGCCCCCTGTCTCCCATATTCGGCCGTCCCATATCAGGCCGCCCCCTGTCCCTCATAAAGTCCCAAAAGCGCGGATCGCCCCTGCTGATGACGGCCGCCCGCTCCGCGTCCGACATCCCCGCCCACCTCTCCCGCAGCATATTGCCGCCGTGGTGCATCTCCCGGTGCGCGTAATGCGCCGGATTACGGTGATCAATGCCGCCGAACAAGAGCCTCGCGAGAAGCAAAAGCCCTGCCGCCTGCAAGTAACCCACCTGCGGAAGCCCGAAAATCTGCGGCATAAGCGCGTTCCAAAGCAGCATAACCCCCACCGCGAACACCGCGCACATAACCAGCACAATCCCGATCCCCGCAAACCTGAACTTAATAACGTCTTTCATAGCCCGCCCCCGCGAAAAAGTTGATTTTTATGACCGAAAACGCGTTTCATAGTAGGGCAGACGAATGAATCGGGGGAATATTTTATTTTTTTTGAAAAAAATCGCTTTTTTTGATGAAAACGCGGTTTTTCGGGTGAAAACACGGTTTTTAGGGTCGGGTTGTGTCTTCTTTATTATAATGTAATGGGTTCTTTCAAGTTCACCACGGTGTCATTGACAGTATTTACACCTAACTTTACACCCAACTTTACTCCCAACGTTGCGTCTAATCTTACTGAAAAATCTTTCTAGCAGTCGGAATCTGTCCAAAGCGACCTGCAACGGTGTCCTCAGACAACCGGGACGTACAAACTTTATTTTATCGCGATTACTACCCCGAACTTCATAAAATTATACACGCAATCAACCTTATCAAAACCCGCGTTTTTTAATAATTCCAAAGTCTCGCTAAGAGTATTTTCTTTATCCAGCTTTCTCCGTTCCACCCATGACGCTGTTTCCGCCTCGGTTATCCCGCTATTATTTATATAATCGTACCACCAAGCATCATACATATTATTTATTTCTTGAGATTTTACGATAAATTGGTCGAGATTTATAAAGCACCCATTCTTGTTTAACTTCGAATATATATTCCTATACAATCTATCTTTGTCGCTATTATCCAAATGATGTATGGACAGCGCGGAACATACTAAGTCGCAATTTTCCACCGGAATATCCTCAGCGTAATCACACTCCGCAAAAGTAAAGTTATTCAGTCCGACAAACCGTTTCTTAGCCGCCTCCAGCATATCCGTCGAAACATCTATCAGCGTATAGTTCGATTCAGGATATATATCATAAACCATCTTCGTCAACAATCCCGTTCCGGCTCCTAAATCCACAATATCCGCGAATCCGTTCTCAAAACATCTAAGCAACGAAACCGACCGTCCGTAAAAATCATCAAAACACGGAATGAAGCATCTACGGCGGCTATCATACTCTTCGGCGATACTGTTGAATTGCTCTTTTATTTTGTTTGTGTCCATGCGTTTCTCCGCAAAGTATCTTTTGTAATGTTCCTACCTAAACCCCGCCACCCCGTCAATCCGGCGGCGGCAGGTCTTTTCCGTCGTAGGGGGCTAGGACAACGTTTAGGTCATTTACTATGTCTCCGTCTATCTTCCCCGCGCCGGACATCTCATAGAGTATCTTCATGGTGTCGGCGTGATTCCGTCCGGGGTGGTAGGGTCTCTCCTCGCTTATGGCTTGATATAGGTCTAAGCAGGCCAATAGTCTGGAATTGAAGTCTAACTCATCGGCTTTCTTGCCGAACGGGTAGCCGCTGCCGTCTAATTTCTCATGGTGGTTGCAGGCCCATTGGCATATTGTTTCAAATCCCTCGATATCTTTAAGAAGTTCCCACGTCAGGCGGACGTGTTCCTTTATTATGTCGAATTCTTCGCCGGTAAGTTTGCCTGGTTTTTCCAGAATATCGGATGGAATCGCCAACTTGCCGAGATCGTGCAAGGACGCCGCTAAATACAGTTCCGCCAATGTTTGCGGATCGTATTTGTAGTGTTTACCCATAAACCACGCTTTATTGGCTATTTGGGTCGAGTGTTTTTGGGTGAAGACCGATTTGTAGTCGATGATCTTGGCGGCAAATCCTGCCAGCCCTAATATAGTGTCCGTTTCTATATCGACTGTCCAAGGCGACAAGGCTTCCGCCGCGGTTTGTTTTATGACGCGGTCGTTTAGGGATATGACCGTGGGCCAATCGAGGATCTCCAACATTACCTCCGCCGCTTTCCGGCCGTAGCGTTTTCCGGATTCTTTGACGATTATCTCTCGGATAGCGGGCAGTTCTTCGGGCTCCAGCCGTTGCAGGTGGTGGACGGCGTCGATTGAGTCGGCTATGGTGATGAGTTCCGCCTCAAGCGGGCCCTCGCCCTCGCGTATGCCGAACGGCCCGTTGCCGTCGGCGCGTTCGTGGTGGTAGAGGATGAAGTCCTTTACGTTCGTTTTGAAATGGAGGGCGTCAACATTGCGCTGGCCGAATTCGCAGTGCTTTTTCATGGCCGGATCGCGGTGACCGCCTATCTGCTCTGAAAGGATGTACTCGGTGAGCGCGTTGTCGTGGAGCATGGCGCAAACCGCTATGGCGGTGATCTCCTCCTTGCTTTTTTGCAGGGCTTTTCCCATCTTGGCGCAGAGGACGGCTATCCGCTTGCCGTGATTGGTGCTTGCCCCCAAGAGTCCGCCCTCCACAATATCCAAAGCCGTGGCTATGGATTTTATGAGGGAATCCATTCGTATTGTCGCCATAAAAATTCTCCTTTTTGCTATCTCACTCCCAAAATGAAAGAGACTTTATTACTCTTCCCGTCCAATCCGACGACAGTTCCTTTAACGAGATAACTGCCCTCCGTAACGCGCCGCCCTTTTTTGTCGGTAAAGTCCCATTTGCCGACGACGCGCCGGCCTGATTCGCCCGTAGGATTATCGCCTATACCGATCTTCTTGACAAAATTGCCGAACGAGTCATATATGTTGAGCGCGCCGCTCTTTATCCCGCCGCCCTGCCAAAAGAAATTCACGCGGCCGGAGCGTAGCGAGATGGGATTAGGCCCGGCGGAGAAATCATTTATTGCCACCGTGGATAACGGCTTTAGTATGCTAACGCTCTCTGTTTTAGCGGTGGATGGAATCTCTCCGTTGCCGCTTGCTATGGATGTCGGATCGTTCAAATAGTTCAACCCGAATCCGTATGGGAATTGTGCGCCGTTGGCGCCGGGCCAGGTAACGGGCAGTTTGCCGGTGACGGCTTCGCCGAAGAGGATGTCCGCCACTCCGCCGCCCTCCGTGCCGGGCAGCCAAGCGACCAAGAACGCGTCGCTCACTTGCAAGAGTTGCGTTACTATGCGCGGACGGCCGGCGACGAATACCGTTACGATCTTCTTTCCTTGACCGCGGTAAGCGTTAAGGTTGGCCATATCCGCGTCGGGGGGATTGAATACAAGGGATGCAAGGTCGCCGTTCCACTCGGCGTATGGGCGTTCACCGGTGACGTAGACGATTACCTCCGATTCCGCGGCGGACGCCGACAGATTCGCTCCGGGCGCGGCTTCCTTCATACCATTATATATGGAGGCCCCGACGCCGGAGAACGCGGCGTTTGTGGTGTCGCCCTGCCAGTTGATAGTCCAGCCGCCGCACTGCAAGCCGATGTTGTCGCGGTGGCTGCCGAACACGTAAATCTTGGAGCCGTTTTTTGAGAGCGGGAGGGCCGAGTTGTCGTTTTTGAGCAGCACTTGGCTTTTGCGCACGGCTTCGCGGGCGATTGCGCGGTGATCGGCGGAGTTTTTGTTGGCGGCGTTGCCGACGTAACCCGACGGGCCGGCGACGTTGTCCATGCGTCCGGCGCGGAATTTAGCGCGGAGGATGCGGCGCACCGCGTCGTCGACGCGGGCTTGGGAGACAGAGCCGTTGTTCACAAGCGCAGTCAGGTAGGTTATGAAGTTTGTGTGGCTGCCGGGTTCCATCGCGAGGTCGATACCCGCGTTGACCGCCTTGCGGACAGCCTCCTGAGTCAGCGTGGGGCCTTGGTTTGCGCCGGGGCCGTAGCCGTCCGGCGAGGTGAATCCGGGTTGGTTGGAGTTGGCTATGCCCTGCCAATCGCTTATAATGTAGCCGTCGAAGCCGAGTTCCGTCTTCAGCCATCCGGTCAGGCGGGTGGAGTCTATATGTTGATGCACCCCGCGCACTTGGCTGAAACTCGCCATGACGCTCAACACGCCCTGTTCCACCACGGCCTCGTAGCCGGGCAGGTGGATGGCGCGCAACTGATCGTCCGCGATGTTTGTGTTGCCGCGGTCCTTGCCGTCGGTTGTGCCGCCGTCGCCCACGTAGTGCTTGGCGGTCGCCGTTACGCGCCACGGGGCGTTATAGCGCTCGCCCTGCAAACCGCGCACCATCGCCGCGCCCATTTGCGCCGCGAGTTCGGCGGTCTCCCCGTAACTCTCGTAGGAGCGCCCCCAGCGTACATCGCGTACTACAGATATGGCAGGCGAGAAGTTGAGGTCTATGCCGGCCGTCCAGAGCTCTTTGGCGGTCGCCTCGCCTATGCGCCGTACAAGCGCGGAGTCGCGGGTTGCGCCGAGGCCTATGTTGTGGGGGAACACCGTGTAGCCTTTCACCCCCGCGTTGCCGTGAACGGCGTCTTTACCGTATGACGTTGGGATTCTTGCGCGTCCGGCGGGCCAAGTGTTCATGGTGGTCGTCACCGTATTAAGGAACGTGGACGAATAACCGCTTCCGCCGTTCAGAACGCTGCCGTAGAGATAGGTTGTACCGTTGTTCGGCGCGCTGACCGTGCCGTATGTGCCCGAACCGAGTTCCGGCTGGGTCATTTGGGCGATCTTCTCCGCGAGACTCATCAGCTTCATAACGCTGTCGATGCGGTTCTCCAGCGGGTCACGCTCGAGAACGACGGTTCCGGCGTCTCCCGACAGACCGCCGTAACTTAGGCTTTTCGTCAAATACCCGGCTTTTTTAACGACCAGCAGCGTTTCCCCGCTACCGGCAACCTCTATGGCCGAGGGTTTGAACTGCCCGAAGTTCCCCTGCGCGTCGGTCAGCGCGCGGGCGGAGGCGAGCAAGTTGCCGCCTACCTTGACCATTACGACGGCGTTTTGCAGGGCGGCCCCCTGCGCGTCGGTAACCTTTCCTGTCAACTGCGCCTGCGCCGCCGCCGCGATCGGCGCGAGGCAGAGAAGCGCTATCGCTATGGGCGTCCTAAAGAGTTTCATGCCAAACCTCCTTTTTTTCAGGAATCGTTGCGGGGACGTTTTGAATATTGCCGGTCTATATATCTAAATATAATAGCCGATGCCTGAAAAGTCCAAATCAAACTCTTTAAAATCAAAGCGTCCGGATTTGATTTTACACGCGGCGCAATATTATATTTTGTCTATAGTTATGAAAACAAGAGCCGATATCAGGGTCGCCCCCTCCATACTTTCAGCGGACTTCCGCTTCTTGGAACGCGAGGTCAAGGCCGCTTGCGACGCCGGGGCGGATCTTATACACTGCGACGTCATGGACGGCCGGTTCGTGCCGAATATCACCTTCGGGCCCATGGTTGTGGCCGCGGTGAAGAAATGCGCCACCGTGCCGCTTGACGTGCACCTGATGATCGCCGACCCGATCAAGTACGCGGACGCCTTCTGCGACGCCGGAGCCGACATACTCTCATTCCACGCCGAGGCGGTGGGCGGTTTGGACGGCGTACGGGCTGTTGTAGCCAAGATAAAGACGCGCGGCGTACGGGCTGGGGTGGCGGTCAACCCGGACAAGCCCATAAGTTTATTTACGGATATG
>Ga0268262_10002136_pt1 | contig 23286 bp, 16 predicted proteins | sample TergutNc150P3_FD_190354 | JGI IMG/M metagenome (GOLD analysis project Ga0268262, IMG submission 190354) | Nasutitermes corniger P3 segment gut microbial community from laboratory colony in Florida, USA - Nc150 P3 (SPAdes) (version 2) | ecosystem: Host-associated > Arthropoda: Insects >...
TTGCTCCCCCTTACCGCTCGACTTGCATGCTTAAGACGCGCCGCCAGCGTTCGTTCTGAGCCAGGATCAAACTCTCCATGATATTGTTCATTCAGCCCGAAGGCTGACTGATTAATACTTTAGGCCCATTTTATACGCTTAAATAAAAGCATTCCTGCTTCCTTTATACTGCCCGCCTGTCTAAACGGGCAGTTCGGCTGCTCTCCTTCCCTATTTTGCCAAAGAACTTAGGACTTTAGTCCGCAGACTTCTAGTCCCCTCACGCCTTATAGGACAAAAATTCCCCGGCTCTTTTTTGAGCAACCGGGAGGCGCGTTTTACGAGATTACTACTAAACAAATAAAAATGTCAAGAGGTATTATGGATTTTTAACCAAATTTTTATTTTTTTTCAAAATTTTTTTAATGCAGGTTCTTAAACTATTACCCCCTTATGTGATACATTAAAATCATGGCAACAACCGTTTCTTCTTTAAAAAATGAAAAATTTCTTAAAATGACCACAGGTTCTGTTGAAAAACTCGTATTCCGACTGGCTCTTCCCAGCATCGCCATTATGATAATATCCTCTCTTTACAATATGGCGGATACTTACTTCGTAAGTTCTCTGGGAACAAGCCAGGTCGCCGCCGTGGGCATAGCTTTTCCCCTGATGGCGATTATTCAGGCCATGGGGTTCTTTTTCGGCCAGGGATCGGGAAACTATATGGCACGGGCGCTTGGCGCCCAGGATAATGAGAACGCTTCCCGCATGGCCGCAACTGGCTTTGTAAGCGGTTTTATCTTTATGGCCTTTCTTGCGGTAATAGGACTCGTCGGGCTTGGCCCTCTTGTCAACGGCCTGGGGGCAACGGAAACCATAAAGCCCCATGCAAGGGATTACATCATGTATATTCTAATCGCCTCACCATGGATGGTGGCGGCCACGGTGCTTAACCAGCAGCTCCGGTTCCAGGGCAGCGCGGCCATTGCAATGGTGGGAATGCTCTCAGGCGCGATTCTGAATATTTTCCTGGACCCGCTTTGTATTTTTGTTTTTCACATGGGCGTTAAAGGCGCGGCTATAGCGACCATGTTCAGCCAGATAGTCAGCTTTTTTCTGCTGCTCTGCTACGGCTGTACGCGCAAAGGCAATATCCCTATAAGGTTTTCGCATTTTTCACCCTCGTTAAAGCGGTATGCGGAAATGTTCCGGGGAGGAATCCCGGCCCTTCTGCGCCAGGGGCTTAGCAGCGCCGCCACCATCGTCATTAACCACTTTGCCGGAGCCTACGGGGACGCGGCAATCGCGGCTATTTCCATTGTCAACCGGCTTTGCATGTTTGCCTTTTCGGTGATTCTCGGTTTCGGCCAGGGCTTCCAGCCGGTTTGCGGCTTTAATTACGGGGCAAAAATTTACAGCAGGGTTAAAAGGGCCTTCCTGTTTTGCGCCCGTTTTTGTTTTACCGGCCTTTTGATAATCGCCATCGTCATGGCGGTATTTGCCCCGCACATAATCGCCCTTTTCCGCAAGGACGACCTCGAAGTAATAGCAATAGGCGCACGCGGACTCAGGCTTAATTGCATCAGTCTTCCTTTTATGGCCATCGTGGTTATGTGCAATATGATGACCCAAACCATGGGAAAGGCTTTGGAGGCAAGTATCATTGCTGTTGCCCGACAGGGGCTTTTTCTTATACCCAGTATATTTATCTTGAGCCCCTTATTGGGCCTTTTGGGTATTCAGCTTGCTACCTCGGTCGCGGATATGATCGGTCTGTGTATCGTCATTCCCATAGGAGCCAGGGTGCTGAAACAATTATCGGTTCCCGACGAGGCGAGCTAAGTTATCGCTTTTTTCTGCTCTCAAGTTCCGCTTCTCTCTTTTCAATGGATTGGCGGGCCGCGGCTATTTCGGTAAGAATGGACTTTACCGTATCGTCTTCCGCGGAGAGGCTCTGTTCTCCTTTTTCGGAGAAAGTCTGGTATGCTTCGGTTCCAAGCCGCCCAATGAGTTTTTGGGCCTGGCCTTCAAGCTGCCTGATTTCCAGCATCATTACACCGCGTTCCCCAAGATCCTGGGCTTTAGCGCCGGCTTTTATGGCAAATTCCTTGGAAACTGCCACTCCTTGATCCAATAATTCCTTCATTCGTTCAACAAAAGTCATCTCCATTTTCCTCCATGACTAAAATTATATACAAAACTAAAATTATATACAAAGCACTATTTTCTTTTTAACCCCAGAATGGTCAGATCGTCACTTTGCTCGTCCTCCATTACGTTTAAATAATACATATACGCCGGATTGCCAAGGCTTCCTTCGGTAAACGAACAATATTCCCTGTATTGTAGGAAATATTTCTTTAGAAAGGCGTCAACGATCCTGTCTACCAATATATGTTTTTCTCCGGCAGCGTTAGGATTATAGTAGCACCTGAACATCTTTTCTACCGAGATCAAAGCCATTATTACATCTTCAACGCTACCCTTGGAGGAGCTAAAGTCAAATTTCAGGTCCTTATCGTCACCTTCTCCGTTATGCCATTTATGAAGGGTATAAATACGCTGGTTCATAACAGAATTTATAATATCCTGAACACGGCTAAACCCCAGCTCTTCTACCGCCTGGCCTGCGACATGGTTCTCATGGATAGAATCGTCCGGCCCGTTTGCGCATACTATTTCCTCAAATTCCGCGTTCCTGAACTTTCTTTTGGATTCTTCGATACCGTCGGTACATAAAAGGAGTATGTCCCCGTGGTCCAGTTTTATTGTCTGTACTGAGTAGCCTCCCTTGGATTCTACTTCCGGATTAGGCAGTACTCCGACGGCTGGCGTTTCCGGCAGGAAAAGATTTTTGACTCTTTTTTCGGAAGCGTCATATATATGAATAATGTTATCGCCGGCGTTGCAAAACCTGGCGCTTCCGGTAAATGAATCGTACAAACAGAAGGTAAAAGCGGCAAACCTGCCCTTGAAAGAGAGGTTTTCAATGAACTCGTTTATTTCGTATACTACTTCTTCTATGTGCATACCCTTATCAGTAGCTTTCCATTGTTTACAGTAATTCAGGAACATTGTAGCTACCTGGATCATAATAAATGCCGCTGGTATTCCCTTGCCCGCTACATCGCATTTTATTATGGCATAAAAGCGGCCGTCCAGATCGTGGTAATCAAAGTAATCCCCTGAAACGCCCTTTGCTCCCTCATAGTAGCCGAAGATGTTCAGGTAAACGGTTTCTTCAAACCCGGAACTGAGTTTATTTCCGTCTTTGTCAATTTCAAGAGGCAGAAACTTTTTTTGAATTTCTTTTCCTATGGAAAGATCCGAAGCCGCCAATGCCGCATCAACGAGGCCGTGCGTCATTTCATTAATGGTTTCTCCAAGACTGGCGAGTTCGTCATGGGTTTTTATTTTTATATCAACACCGCTGAGCCTGGTTTTGTCCCCGGTATCACGGATTATTTCCACATACTTTACCAATTGCCTTACAGGCCGGATTATTAATGCCGAAAGTATAAATGCGCCTACAGCGCCAATGGTTTGCGCCGCCAGGGCAGCCAATAAATTAATTCTCATCAGAAATTTCTGCTGGGCATTTATTTCATTCAGGATTGGGTTTATGGAAACTTCAAGGCGTACAACGCCCCAAAAGAACTCGTCTTCAGATTCATAACCGTACATAATGGGCTTATAGAAAAGGTATCTGTGGTTTGGCGATACTATAAAATTTTCCAATGAGTATTCCGGTTCAGACTTAATGTCCGCAGTTATCCTGGAAAGGGCTTCAGACATTCTGCTTTCAAGTATCTGAATGGTGGTTTGAATTTCTTCAAGCCTGAGGAAAATATCACTGTTATTTCCCGCTTCGGGATTCTCTGCCAGAATTGACGCTTCCTGTCTGAGGCTGATTATATTTTTCGGGGTTTCACCTATTTTTTCCCGGGCCTGTGAATTTAGCTCCGGAACAAGAGAATTCAAACGGGGACTAATAATATCGACAATACGGGAAAAACCAGGGTGAAAAGCCCCGCCGTCTATTTTTTGCTTAATATTCGGATCATTTGTAGCCCAAATCTGATCTCCAAAAATGAGAGTATCAGGATTATACCCCGTTATTGTTACGGACAAGGCTTCCGGGACGGAAACCATTTGTGCCGGAAGAAGGCTCATACCCTCTATGTTCCCCTGATAAAGAAAAACCTTCGCGTTGGCTGCCAGACCATCCAAAAGCACAGTGGATCGATCCAATAAACCTTTAATAAGAGTCTGCCTTTGGCTTCTTGTCATTATAATGTAAAGGGGCGCCGAAGCTATCATATCCACAGCCAGAACAAGAGCTATTGTAAAGGAAACAAGCTTTAACCTGAGCCCGCTCACCCGCTTATTAATACGGGATATTCGTTTTTTCTTTTCCAAAGGCATAAGATCTCCTGTAACAAGAGCGGCAGCGTCTAGCCGTATTGATGCGCTTTCTTTAACTATTGTAATTATTCCACGGGCAGCGGCAAACAGTCCCAGTCCGCAAAGTATTATTACCGATCCAAGTATAAGATTACCAATCTCTACACTGAAAATAGGGTGAATCATTACCGGATAATCCTATAAATTAGTTTAATATACATTAGTATCGGTGAACTTCGGGTATCTCTATACTCTACACTATAATTGATAAATTAGGGCAAAAAGTATATATATTATCTTTATTGGAACTGACAGGGAGATGAAGTGGCTTTTTTTGAAAAACTGAGGTTTTTTTTATTTCCAAACCGTAGGGGATTGGTTAAGCTTTCACGCAGGGAATATCTCCCCATGCTCAGATCCTATTCCTATGCCAAGATTCAGCCCCAGCTTAAATCAGTACTCTCCGTAAGCGTCTTTGTCATACTTGCCCAGTATTTTATACTTGGCGTTCCTCTGGAGAACTCCGTTTCAATTGCCATTTGCGTTGCTGCGGCAATTCTGGGACTGTCATTCTTCCTTGAAGGGCTTTTTCTGGGAATTATGCCCCTGGGCGAGCAGTGCGGAATGCATTTGCCCGCAAAAACGGGGATAGCCGGAATTGCGGTTTTCGCCATTATTGTAGGAATAACGGCGACCCTGGCGGAACCGGCGGTTGCCGTACTTCAGCAGCAGGGGAGCGTTATACCTGCATGGAACGCCCCTCTTTTGTACTTGCTCCTGAACCGTGGCACCAAATGGCTTGTGGCGGCCATTGCCGCCGGCGTGGGGCTTTCGGTGGTGCTGGGGGTATACCGCTTTATGTTTGGCTGGGGTTTTAAGCCGCCTGTGTTCATTATTATTCCAATTCTTCTTTTTGTAAGCTGGATATTTGATGAAAACCCCATTTTAAGGCCGGTGGTAAATCTTGCATGGGATGCCGGAGGCGCTGCCACCGGGGCGGTTACAGTACCTATCATCCTGGCTTTGGGCCTGGGTGTGGTAAAAATCGGGGGAAAAAGCTCTGGCAGCTCAGGCCTGGGGCTGGTAACCCTCGCCTCGGCGCTGCCTGTGGCAACTGTCCTCTTCCTTGCGGCAGCGATCGGCCCAAAAGTCCCCATGCCCTCAGAGGCGGTTTCGTTTTTTTCCGCAGAACCGGAACAGCGCGCCAAAGCCGTCTATGTAGCAGGTTCAACCGAAGAACTCGTTAAAATGGCAAACAATGCCGTTGCCTCAGGGGATCTTTCTCCGTATGAATTTATAAATTACTTTCCCGAAGATAAAATTAACGCCTCAGGCAACATGGAAATAACGGCCGCAATCAGCCTGCAATCTCTTCCGGAACACCTGAAATCAGCGTTTATTGCCGTTGTTCCCCTTGCCCTTGTGCTTATAATTTCTTTGACAGTAATCGCGAGGGAGCGTATTCACAATTCCGACGTTGCCATTCTGGGCCTGTTGTTCACAGTGATCGGAATGTTCGCCCTCAACATTGGGATGGGTGGTGGAATAACGGCGATCAGCTCTCAGGCGGGACGTTCTTTGGGACGGGCCTACAGGCAAACTCTTTTAACCGGAGAAACTTTAGTAGTTAAAGGCGTTGATGATAATTCCTTTGTAACTGTTCCGGGCGAAAATGGTTCTGAAATTTATATATGGATTCCTGGCGAAAAAGTACCGGTCCTTGAAAAATTTGTTCCTTCACGGCTTTCGGGCCAATATTATACCCATGTTCCATCCGAAAACTCCATGACTATCAGTTTCAACATTTTAATCGGTTATATTGCTATCATGGCGTTTGTATTCTTTCTGGGCTTTTTTGCCATTTTCGCGGAACCCGCTCTGGCAGTTACCGCCGTTACCGTTGAAGAAATGACGATTGGTACCTTTAAGCGCAATAAACTTATCATGCTGGCCGCAATCGGCGTTGGCGGCGGCATGGTCATCGGCTTTGCCAGAATTCTGTTCAGCAATATGCTGCCGGCCGGAGGCATCCACCTCTCATGGATACTGGCCCCTTGTTACGGTTTGGCCCTGCTGTTGACGATCATCGCGCCGGAAGATTTCTCTTCAATTGCCTGGGACGTAGCCGGAATTGCCACCGGCCCCATCACCGTGCCCATAATTATCACGGCCGGCCTGGGCCTGGGGCGCGATTCCCTGCGCGCTGACGGCGCTTTCGGCATAGTGGCAACTGCCAGCGTTTTCCCCATAATCGCGATTCTCGTGTCGGGAATAGTTGATATGGCAAAATCAAAACGAGCGATCAGGAGCGGTTATGGGGAATGACTTTTCCAGCGTCATTTGTATCGCGGATAACCATATAACCGGTGTTTTGGACCAATGCCTGAAAGACCTTGCGCTTCCTGAGGTTTTTATCCAGCGGGCCAAGCAAATGTGCCTGGCCGACCAGCATGGGCTTTTTGGCCTGCGTCCCGTAGCCAGACTTGAGGAGGCCAGAGCCCTGATATACCGCATAAGTGTCCCCTCGGAATTTGAAAAGGGAATTATGGAGCGCATTGCGGAGGCGACGGACCTTAAAATGGGCGGACGCGGCTGCATATTTGCCCAGCATATTACATACCTTCGGGGAAGTTCCCTTTCTTTTGACAGGGAAAAACTTGAAAAGCTCTGCGGGAAAACGGACAAACTCCCGCATGAGGAACACGCTTTAATATGCTGTATAGTCCCCAGGGGCCAGGCGGCTGCCCTTGCCGAGGCGGTTCTTGAACTGGGCGAATGTGTGCCTGTTGTTTTTTTTGGCGAAGGCATGGGCTTAAGGGATAAGCTGGGGCTTCTGAGAATAACAATCCCAAAAGAAAAGGAAATTATCTGGTTTATTGTCCCCTATTCCGACGCGGATTTAGTGGAAAAAACCCTCATCCCCAGGGCGCGCCTTGACATCCCCGGCAGGGGCTTTTTGTACAAATTTTTGGTTTACGCGCCGGTGGTGAACTTGCGTATAAGACTTGGCAAGCGATCCCACGCCGCGACGATGGAACAGGTCATAGCCGCCCTGGACGAGGTTCGCGGTTCCAGCGATTGGCGGCGTCTTGGATCCCACAAGCATGTCAGCGGTCAGGAAAAACCAAGCGGGAAAAAAGGGCTTTTCTTCATCGGCGATGAAGAAGAGAGTGAAATCTTCCGTTTAATGGCAATGGAAAACGGCGCAAGGGGGGCAACCTTTAATGCGCTTGAAATGCGCTCTTACGGCGACCATAGCCACGAAGAAGCCATGAAGTCGCATTCCCGCTCCCTTTGCGACATAATCGTCACTTCCGAGGTTGAGAAAAAGATAATGGAAAATATCGGCCAGACAGGGCTCTTTGACGAGGGAAAGTCCTGTGTACTAAAGACTTTTAATATTGAAATGCCTATGGCCATACGCAGATAAGCCATTTTTTAATCAGGGCAGCAGCATATTGACTGCAAAAGCCAACCAGAGGGGCGCCCTGCCCTGGCGGAAACGCTTGTAGAATCCGCCATCACAGCCGCCCAGCACTTAAATTATCATGCATATCATTTAGCATGAAATCATAGGGGTATTTAAGTGCTGGGCCCTTATTAACTTCATTGCGTTACTCCTGTTCGCTCGTCTGTTTGGCGGGGAATTCCAAATGTTTCCACCAGGGCAGGGCGCCCCTCTGGCTGGCTTCTACCGGCATAGAGCAACAGCATGTACCTGTTACATTGCATATAGTTGCAATAAGGCTGTAAAGGGGATAGCGCGGGGCTGCCAAAAAATTATGGGGTTCTCCGGCGAAGCAGACCAGGGAAGAAATGCTCGTCATTAAAGTGGGATAGTAGCTTGACCACTGTCTTATTTTACCAATTCTATACATTTTCCATCATATCAGTGGCCAAGGGGCTGCGTCAGACCGAAGGTCTGCGTCCGGGTTCCCCCATCTGTTTTGGCAGACCTGCGCTATCCCCTTTACAGGTTTATTTCTCATTTATGTGTAGATAAAAAAGTAAATACTGTTACCCTTAATTGACTAGGCCCCAAAAGATTCGTATTATTAAGGTAATGGCACTATTAACCAGCCAAAAAATCAGCACTTACTATGAGCTGTTTAAGACAATTGATGTAATCTTCAGTAAGGAAATAATCCAGGTTACAGGACTCGTCGCAAATCAGGTATACCTTAAGTGTATCGGAGATTCATGGCCCTGCGTTGTCTATTCAACTTCGTTTAACGGCGCAAAAGTCGTTGTCAACATAAAAACTGGAATATTACAGAAGCTGGAAAAGGCCAATGGCATGGCCAGTTTAAGATTTTGCTTTAGAAGTGCGGAAACCGGAAACACGGTAACCTTTTTTGTTAATACCAAAGTATCAGGCTCTACTCCCTATGGAGCTTCCGGTGATGTAGTCCTTTTAAACCTTCAGTTTACCCAGAGACCGCCTGATGACCTTATAGAAATTATGGGGCGAATTCTGGACGCTAATGTAAATTCTAAAAAACGCAGGGAAGAACGGATCACAATAACCCCCGATTCCATAAGAAAGCTGAATATCTCAAAAGAAAGTTCTGTTTTAATTCAGGGAGTACCCAGGCATTGCATTCTGCGCGATATGTCATTTTCCGGAGTGAAAATAATAATGATGGGAGTGGCAAAATTCCTGGCAGACAAGGAAGCGGTACTGCGCCTGGAATTTGACGACCCAAAAGAGGTTTTCCTTATAAAGGGAAAATTTATCCGCAGCGAAGTGGTAGAAGGCCGGAAGGAGCTTGTGTCGCTGGTTATTCTTTTTGATGAAAGTGTCGTTCCGATGGGCTACAAAATCCGGATAAACGATTTTATTTCGGCGGTCAGACCGGAAACGCGGGGCGAAAGGGCGGCAGAATCTTCCAACCCAAAAACAACACCAATGAAGGCAGCGGAACCAAAACCGGCGCCAGGCCCTCAAAAGGCCCCTCCCAAAAAGGATGACTGGCCGTCACCCGATGAGGTTGCTTCCGCCCCCAAACCCGCCGCCCCCACGCCGGCCGCCGCGACAAAAGCCTCGGGGACGAATGTATCTCCCGCAGCAAAGCCTGCGGATGATGACTTTAACCTTAGTCTTTAGTCTTAGCGCAAAAGCGAAAACTGCGCTATAATCGGCAAGATGGAAAAAACAACGGTAATTTTTCTCCCCGCTCCCTCTTCCCTAAACAATGATATGCGTAAATTTTCTCTGGACCTGAAAGCCGAGGCCGGGATTCTGCTTCCGGTGGAGCTTTCTCCGGGAGAAAAAAGCCTTGATCCGGACACGCTGTCCTGGGAAATGATCATTTCAGGTATGTTGAGGGTAATTTCTTCCCCCGAAACAATAACTCTTCAGGGAACCTCAAGCGTTCCGAACGAATGGATTGATTATTACCGGCGTTTTGTTTTAGCCGTAAAGCCTGAAATTTACCATGAGTTTACCGGCGCATCCATTATTAAAGCCAAAAACGAAGAATTTGACATGGCCCTGGAGATCAATACCGTTTTGGAAGGCCTCTTTCCGGGATCCCCGGGCGTGCTTTTAAATAAGGCCCTGATACTGGAAGACAGGGCGGCGGCTCTTGAAAAAAGAGGCCGACAGGCTGACAGGGAAAACGCCGAGGCCCTGCAAGCTTATGAAACGGCCCTTTCCCTGAACCCGGTCCTGCCGGATACTTTATTTAACGCGGGCTTTTTCTTTCTGCACCGTAAGAGGTTTGCAAGGGCGAGGGATTGTTTTTCTCTTTACATCGCTTCCGGAGAAAAATCGGAAATTCCCAAAGACAAAGAAAAGCAGGCGGAAAAAATCATCAAGGACTTAAGCGGCTTTGACGACAACGGTTTTCAGGAAGCTTACGATTGCATAAACAGGGGAAAAGACGAAGAAGCTTTGATAATAATTCGCGCTCTCATTGAAAAGCATCCCAGGGTTTGGAACGGCTGGTTTCTCCTGGGCTGGACATTGCGAAAGCTAAAGCGTTACGGCGACGGCCTTGAATCCCTTAAAAAAGCAGAGGAGCTGGGCGGAACAAACAGCGACGTTAAAAACGAAATGGCAATTTGCCTTATGGAACTGGGAGATCTAAAGAGCGCCAGAAAAGAGCTGGAGCAAGCCCTGCGCGAAGAACCTGAAAACATCAAGTTAATATCCAACCTGGGAGTGCTGGCATTGAAGGCAGGCAAGCGCGGGGAGGCGGACGCTTTTTTCAGAACGGTCCTGGAACTGGAGCCTGAGGACGCGCTGGCGAGGCGTTATCTGGAAGAAGACTGAGCTTTGCAAATTCCTTAAAATTTTGTATAATTCTGTATACGCACAATAGAAGAAGCTGGATTTCCAGGAGTAATTTAAACCAGAATGTACTTTGACGATTCCGATGACCCAATAGACATTTGCCTCGACAATGTATTCAAAGCAGTATTTACCCGTAATACTCATGCTTCACAAGGAGCGTTGTCAAAACTCATTACCGCTCTTATAGGCCGAGAAGTTTCTATTATCGCTATAAGTGCCAATGAGCCGCCCATAGACAACCTTCGGGATCGGCAAATTCGTTTTGACATTAACTGCAAAGCTGAAAACGGTGAGTTGGTCAATGTTGAGATGAGCCTTAATCCGGATCCCTTTGAGCCGGTCAGGCTTGAGTTTCATGCCGGAAAACTATTTACCGGACAGGACATTAGGGGCACAGACAAATCCTATGATGATCTGCAACAAGCCTATCAGATAGCTATTTTAGCAAAGGATCGCTTCTTTCAGGATGACATAATATTACATACTTTTGAGTACTACGATCGTGAGCATGGAGTATCCCTTAACGGAAGGAGCCGGATAATTACGCTTGAGCTTTCTAAATTGGATAAAGTGATAGAAAAGCCAATACAGGATATGAGCGCCCCGGAACATTGGGGGATATTTTTCCGCTATCTGACAGATAAGGCAAAGCGTGGGAAAATAAACGAGATAATAAAATATGAGGAGGGAATAGCCATGGCGAGTGAAGTATTGATTAGCATCAGCAAAGACGAAGTGGAACGAGCGCGGCTGATGAGCGAATACAAATATCAGCTTGATCTCCAGAGTAAGATAACCTATGCGAAACGACAAGGAAAACTAGAGGGAAAACTAGAGGGAAAACTAGAGGGAAAGATGGAAGGGAGACAGGAAATACTCGATCTGCTAAAAGGCGGCAAATCTGCGGAAGAGATAATTAGGGATTATAGCAGCAAGTAATTAAAGTCTGTCTCAAAAAATACACCTGATTTTTCTGTGCATTAACACATGTGAACAAATAGCTTTTTGTTCAGTTTGATTATCGATCTTCATGCAGGAATTGGAAAAACTGTAGAAATGTGGATATACTATCATTATCCAGGGGGTGCTTATGCTGTACAGAGAATATGGCAGGACGGGGAAAAAGGTTTCTTTGCTTGGTTTTGGTGGAATGCGCTTTGCCAATGTGGACGATCATGAGGGGTGCGTCCGCATGATGGTTGCCGCGGCCGAGGGCGGGGTCAATTATTTTGACACGGCGCCCGGCTACTTTGAAACCAGAAGTGAGGCCGCTTTTGGCAAGGGCTTTGCCGAGCTTAGGCGGAGGAAGCTCCCCTATTACTGCGCCACAAAAACTTTCGCCGCCACTGAAGACGCGATTCGAAAAGAGATTGAAGCGCAGCTTAAGCGAATGGATATTCCGGCGGTGGACTTCTACCATATCTGGTGTATCACCACCCTTGATAATTGGCAGGAAAGGAAAAAAAACGGCGTTTTGGAAGCTTTCAGGAAACTTAAAGACGAGGGCCTTATCCGCCATATTTGCGTCTCAAGCCATCTTATCAGGGATGAAATTAAAGAGCTGCTTTTGGAAGGGGTTTTTGAAGGCGTCCTATTCGGTTACTCCGCGTACAATTTTAAGACACGGCAGCCTGCCTTTGACGCCATAAGGGAAAAGAAACTCGGCGCTGTCGTGATGAACCCACTTGGCGGCGGGGTCATTCCCCAGAACCCCGCGCGCTTTGACTTTCTAAAACGGGACGGAGAAGAAACTGTCGCGGCGGCTCTGCGTTTCCTCTGGGATCATCCTGAAATAAGCGTTACCCTTGTGGGCTTTGAAACGCTTCAGCAAGTGCAGCAGGCCCTTGCCGCGATGGAAGGCTACAAGCCCCGCACAGAAGCGGAACTGGCGGCGCTAAAAGAAAAAGTCCATGCTTCGCTTGAAGGAATCTGCACCGGCTGCGCTTATTGTGATGGGTGTCCACAGAACATTCCCATTCCCAGATTTATGGACGCCTACAACCAAAAGATCCTGGGCCCGTCTGATAAAAAAGACCCGATTGGAGATCGGCTGTATTGGCACTGGAATCTTAAGCGCTCAGTTGCGGGTAAATGTACCGCCTGCGGGCAATGCGAGAAAACCTGCACCCAGCACATCAACATTATTGAGCGGCTTAAGGAAATAGCGGGATGATCATCTTTTAGTCCGGCAAAACCAAAGCCAGCACTTCATCAAAACGTTCAACCGGGTGGAATTCAATTCCTTTCTTGACATGATCAGGAATTTCATCCAGGTCGCGCATATTTTGCTTTGGAATTATTATGTGCTTGGCCTTGTTCCGCTGGGCCGCGATGGTTTTCTCTTTAAGGCCGCCAATGGGAAGCACCTGCCCGGTAAGGCTTAACTCTCCGGTCATCACCATGCGATCGGCAATAATTTTGTTTCGTACCAGGGAAAGCAGCGCTGTCGCCATGGTGATCCCGGCGGATGGCCCGTCTTTCGGAGTAGCGCCTTCGGGGATATGAAGGTGGATATGGTTTTTTTCAAACCAGGAAGAATCGATCCCATAGCGTTCGGTTCCAAGTTTCTGGGCCAAGGTCATTGCGATGGCGGCGCTCTCCTTCATTGTATCGCCCATCTTGCCGGTGAGGGTCAGGCCCTCTTTGCCCGGCACCGAGGTTGCTTCGATAACCAGGGTGTCCCCGCCCATGCTCGTCCAGGCCAAACCCACGGACATTCCCGGCCGGTCTGCCTTTTTTATTTCCCCCTCGGGGAAAATGGGTTTGCCAAGGTGTTCTTCAATAATTTTTTTGTCTATTGCAAACTTTAGCGGAGCGGGCTTCGGCGGCTCTTTTTTTTCATCGGCGTTATCTTTGCCGCCGCTTTGGTTTCCGGCTAATTCTTCGGCGTCAACAATCTGCTTCGCGATCTTCCGGTGGATCTTGTCCAGATTCTTTTCAAAATTTCTTACTCCCGCTTCTCTTGCGTAACCGTTGGCAATGTAAAGCAGGGATTCCTGATTATACTTAACCTGGTTTTTTTTGAGCCCGTTTTTTTCAAGGCTCTTAGGGACAAGGTAACGTTTGGCTATTTCAAGTTTTTCAGTGTCGATGTAACCTGGGAGCTGGATGATCTCCATCCTGTCAATAAGAGGGCCGGGAATGGTATCCAGGGTATTGGCGGTAACAATAAAAAACACATGGGAAACATCAAAGGGAAGGTCCAGATAATGATCGCGGAAACTGTAATTTTGTTCCGGGTCAAGGACTTCAAGGAGAGCGCTTGCGGGATCACCCTGATAACTCTGGCCCATCTTGTCGATTTCATCGATCATAAAAACAGGGTCTTTCGCCTTTACAATTTTCAGGCCCTGGATGATCTTCCCAGGAAGAGCGCCTATGTAGGTTCTACGGTGGCCTTTTATTTCCGCTTCATCCCGCATACCGCCGACGGAAAAGCGGAAAAACCCCTTACCAAGCGATCGGGCAATGGAGCGGCCGACAGAAGTCTTGCCTACCCCCGGGGGGCCCACAAGGCAGACAATGGAACCTTTCGTATCGCGCCTGAGTTTTCTCACCGCCAGGTGTTCCACGATCCTGCTCTTTACATCCTTTAGTCCGTAATGATCGGCTTCCAGGATTTCCTGGGCTTTTTTAAGCTCCAAATTCTCAGGCGCCGGCTCTCCCCACGGCAGACTCGCGATCACGTCAAGATAATTCCGGCTAACGATGAATTCCGCCGAATTGGGATCCATGAGGCTGAATTTTTCAAGCTCCTGCTCCACGGTCTCCTTTATTTCTCCTTCAAACTTGAAGGAATCCAGCTTCTCCTTAAACCGCATATACTCAGAGCTTTTGGCGTCGGTGGTCATCCCCAGCTCGCTTTTAATTGCCTTGAGCTCCTCTTTCAGGAAATAATCCCGCTGGGATTTTTCAATTTTCTCGTTTATCTCTCTTTGAATTTTCTTCTGGATTTTCAGCAGCTCCTGTTCTTTTTTGATGAAAACCAGAACCTGTTCCATCCTCTTCCGAACATTCAAAATCTCAAGAATTTTTTGCTGCTCCGCTTTATCAATGTTAAGTATGCTGGCTATAAAATCCGCTATCTTCCCCGGGTGATCAATGTTGATCATGTTAAGGCGCATCTCCTCGGAAAAGAGGGGATTGTTTTCGGAAATCTGCTTCATATCGCTGACCAGCGCCCTGGTCAATGCCTTTACTTCGTCGGTGTTGTCTTCCTCATCTTCCAGGTATTCCACCGCCGCGATAATCGGGTCTGCCGGATGAAGGGTTTTTTTAACCTGAAAACGCTTCAATGTAGAGATGAATATATTCACCCCCCCGTCCGGAAGGTTTATTTTTTTTACGATTTTCGCGGCGGTTCCCACTTTGTAAAGGTCGCTAATGGATGGGGTCTCAGTCTCGTTTTGAAGCATCACCAGCCCTATAAGGGCGTCGCCTGAAACGGCGTGATCGACAACCTTAACGTCTGTGGGATTTCCAATCATGATGGGGGTGAAAATTCCCGGAAATATGGGCCTTCCCAAAAGCGCCACCAGGGGCAACTTATTGGGAAGAATCTGATCTATGGGTATTACGCTATTCTCAGCCATTGTACTAATATTACAAAAATACGGTATAAAAGCAAGGACACAAGCTTGGCAACAGCATTTACTTTGGGTTAAGTTTAAGGCTCGTCAGCGAAGTTCTTCATTCCCGCCTTTCAAAAACATCATCCGGCGAGTTTCCTTCGATTGTAGTTCTACTCGTACCACCTTTCAATATAAATGTATCTACGAATCTGACGTAGATCCCACCGCCTGACTGTACCGTCGTGTTACCGCTAATTATCCCGCTTTCAAGAACGAAACCCTTTTCCTTACTGTTGACATACACTCCGCCGCCCCAGTCCGCATTGTTGCCGCGTATTTGCGCAGAACCGCGCATGGTAACTTGTGTAGCTTCTTCTAAAACGACTCCTCCACCAGTTCTTGCGTTATTGTCGCTGATAAGTCCGCCCTTGAGTTCGCCTGTAGCGGCAGTGGCAAAACATATTGCTCCGCCGCCTTGCCGCGCCGTGTTACCGCTAATGATCCCGCCTTCAAGAACGAAATTGCTTTCTTTATCGTTGACATACACTCCGCCGCCCCAGTTTGCGCTGTTACCGCGTATCTCTACGGAACCACGCATGGTAGCTTGCGCGCCTTTTGTTACTGCGACTCCACCACCGTATTCGGCGGTATTGCCGCTTATAAGTCCGCCGTTCAATTCAGCGTTTCCAAACCACAGATAGATAGCGCCGGTTCTAACCGCCCTGTTTCCGGTGATTGTCCCGCCGGAATAAACCAAATTGCTGTTCCCCAAATATACGCCGCTTCCATATGTAGCCGAGTTATCACTGATCAGAACATTCTCACGGATTACGAGTTTATTGAAATTGGTCGTACTGCCGTAATTATTTACCGCGCCTCCGTTTTGTTCCGCTTTGTTTCCGCGTAATATAGAATTACCTCCGATAGTGACGTTTCCATTTTGGCAATAGATACCGCCGCCGTATTGAGCGCTGTTATCGGCAATAATTGTGTTTCCGCCTATGTCCAATTCACCACCGCCAATGATACGGATGCCGCCTCCATTACCATTGGCTGAGTTATTATCAATGCTTCCTCCGGTAATGACATACTTTCCACTTTTCCCTGAAATTACATTCCCGAACACCCCTCCACCTTGTCCTGCCCGATTACCGTGAATTATGGCGTTTTCTCTCATAGTAAAACTACTGTTCTCTAAATAAAGGCCTCCTCCGCGACCTGTATCAAGGTTATTTACTTTATTTTCAAGTATTTTGGCGCTGCCTTTTATGCTGATAACTGAATTTATAGCAACTATACCCCCTCCGTTCGCTTCCGCGGTATTATTACGAATAACAGCGCCGTTGTCCATATCGAACGTGTTGTTTCCTTCCATATAGATTCCACCGCCTGATATTGCGGAAATGTTGTTTTCGATAACCCCGCCGCTCATGGCTAAACTACCGTCTTTTGTAAAATGTACCCCGCCTCCGGACTTTCGTGCGGTATTGCCGGATATCTGCACAAAACCGCGAATTGTTAATTTCGCGCCGTTCCCTAACAGGATACCGCCGCCGTATTCCGCTGTATTATTGATAATAAGCCCGCCTGACAGTTCATGGATTCCTCCCGCATAATAAATACCGCCTGATTTTTCCGCTTTATTTTCTGTAATTGTCCCGCTTTCTATGAACAATTTACCTTCATTTATGTATACGCCGCTTCCGTACACGGCGCTGTTATTACGAATCATGCTGTTACCGTACATACTGACAACACTGTTGTCCACAGCCCTAACTCCTCCGCCGCCTTCTGACGCGGTGTTATTTTGAATCAATGCCGCATCCAATAGTACCAGACGCGCATTTTCAGTGGTAAACGCCCCGCCTCCGACAGGAGCGGTATTGTTTTTAATTGCCGAGTTACCGCTCATGGTAAAGGTTGCGGCATCAGTTAAATAAAGGCCTCCGCCTGAACGTTCCGCTATGTTATTCTCTGTGGAACCCCCGGACATTGTGCAGACGGATGTTTTTCCGCTTATAGCTATCCCTCCGCCATATCTTACTTTGTTTCCGGCGATAATAACATTTTCACTTATGGTACATGAACTGTCGTTAATGATTATACCACCACCATAGCTCAGCGCTTCGTTGGCCCGTATTATCGCGTTTCCGGACAGTTTTACCACCGCGCCATCTTGCGTGTAAATCCCGCCTCCAGAGCGATTGGATACGTTGTTTTCAATAACACCACCTGACATCGTTAAGGCCGCGCCTCTTTCCCCGACAACGGCAATGCCGCCGCCCCAGGCAGCGTTATTGCCTCTTAGTACAGCGCCTTCCCTCATGATGAGATCGCCGCTTCTGTTAATGTAAATGCCGCCGCCATTATCTTCTACAGCGGTGTTATTACGAATCATTGCGCCCGATTCCAGGGTTACGGTATTGTTCATCATATAAAAACCGCCTCCGCTGGATACAGCTTTGTTGTTTTGTATGACAGCCCCCTTGCCAATGCTGAAAGAAGAGCCATCGGCATAGATACCGCCGCCGTGACGGCCCGCAGAGCCGTCTTCTATAATCCCGCTTTCAAAAATAAAGCTTGTCCCTTCTCCATCGATGTAAAGTCCAGCGCCGCGGACAGCTTTGTTGCCGCGCAAAACGGCTTTGTCTTTCATGGTGAAAGTTCCGCTGAGTACGAATACCCCGCCGCCGCCAGGATAATCGGATGCCGATGAACTGTTGCCGCTCACAAGAGCGCCGTTGGACATGGTGAATATTCCGCCACTGAGAAAGACACCGCCGCCTGAACCGGCGGTTGAATTGCCCCGAATTTCCCCGCCTGACATCAAAAATTCAGCCTGAACTCCCGACAAAGTACCCATAGCTATTCCGCCGCCTGAATTGCCCGCGCGATTGTTTTGTATCAGGCCGCCTGACATTCCAAAGCGGCTTGCGGCCAGATAAATGCCTCCCCCTGTCTGTCCAAAATTACCGCTGATTTCACCACCCAATAAATCAAAAAATGAATTGTTTAAACAGATCGCTCCTCCGTACAGGGCGCCATTGTTTTGTATCCGGCCTGAATTAATGCGCAAGGAAGCGTTACCCGCTACGAACAATCCGCCGCCTGAGCCGTTGGATGCGTCATTATCAAATACTTCTCCGCCGTTTATCACAAGCGCGGCTTCATTTCCCTGTAAATAAATCCCGCCGCCTGAACCGCGTTCCGCGGTATTACCTTTTATTACAGAACCTTCACCGGCAATAACGGCGGCGCTCTCGGCATATATACCCCCGCCGTTAACGGCTTTGCCGCCTGTCAGAGTTAGGTTTTTCAAAGTTACTTTATTGCCGCCGTCTACGTAGAGCACGCGGGATGCGCCTCCGGCGTCAATGACGCTTGTCCCGCCTGATCCTTGTAAAACAATGGCAGGATACGCCCTTTCGCCCCTGATTGTTACCATGCCGAATTGGCCTGTTTCGGCACCGTAATTGGTAACAGCGCCTCTAATGGTGATGACCGCAGTGTCGAATGGCTCTTTCGCAAAAGCATCTTTTATCAGGCTAAGCGCCCGGTTTATTGACGCAAGCGGCTGGCCGGCGTTTCCGGGATTGCGATCGTCTCCGGCTGTCGCAGCTCCTGCACCGGCCACAAACCACTCGGTTTGTGAAGGAACGGCAAAAAGACCAGATGCGAAAATCAATGTCCAGAACGAAAGAAACAACGCGCTTAAAAAACGGTTTCCTGATTTTATCCAACGTTTCATAATATAAAATAATCATATTCGGAGCAGTAGGCAAGGAAACGCGTTGTCTTATAAATTAGCAGTAAAAATGAATTGTACGATAGGAAAAATTGAAAAAAACCTGGCTTTTGAGGATTACTACGAGAGACTCTTTGGCGGCCGATGGACTCTTCTCCGCGAAAACCTCCTTTTGCCTGCCGCATCCGTTTCCTACAGCGAAGGCCTTATAAAGCCCTATATGCTGGATCGCGCCTCGGTTCTGGCCGCCATGTCGCTCACACTTCCGGCCTCGGGTACCATCCTGGACGCCTGCGCCGCGCCCGGCGGAAAAAGCCTGGTGTTGGCTTCCCGACTGTCAGGCGAAACCCGCCTCCTTTGCAACGAGCTTTCGGCGGAAAGGCGGCGCAGGCTTAGAAACACTCTGAATGAACACCTGGACGGAGATAAACTGCGCCAGGTAAGCATATCCGGTTTTGACGCCGCCGCGCTGGGCGGCATAAAAAGCGAATGGAACCGCTTCGAAGCGATCCTGCTTGACGCTCCCTGCTCAAGCGAGCGCCACATTATTCAAAGCCCAAGGGCGCTTGCTGAATGGACACAGGCAAGGCCGCGTTTTCTTTCGCGCCGCCAGTGGTCGTTGCTTTCCGCCGCCTTTCTGCTCCTAAAACCCGGAGGCTCTCTGGTCTACTCTACCTGCGCCCTTTCTCCTATAGAAAACGACGGCCCCGTTTCCAGGCTTCTGGAAAAATACGCCTGCGCCATTGAACTTGACGACCCTGATTTCGCCGAGGGAGAAAAAACAAAATACGGCAGGCTCATCTTGCCGGATGTTTCAACCGGAATGGGGCCGATGTACGTGGCAAGGTTCAGGAAGACTTGATTAAACAGCCTTTCTTTAGTATTCATAGAATTAAGTATTTAGCGTAAGGAGTATACTATGAAGAATATAATTGTGAACGGAATCAGCCTGCCGAACATTCCCTGGGAAGATCGTCCGGCTTCAAGCAATCCAAAAAAAGAACTGATGTGGCGGTATTCGCGCAACCCGATTATACCGCGGAATCTGACTTTGTATTCAAACAGTATCTTCAACAGCGCGGTTGTTCCGTTTAAAGACAGATTTGCCGGTGTTTTCCGCTGCGATGATACGGCGCGTCAAATGGAGATTCACGCGGGCAGGAGCAAAGACGGAATCAACTGGGAAATAGAGGATCATCCGATTAAATTTATAAAAACCGATCCTGAGTTGCCGGACTCCGACTATAAATACGATCCTAGGGTGATTTTTATCGAGGATCGTTATTACGTTATTTGGTGCAATGGTTTTCATGGCGCAAGCCTCGGCTTGGGCTACACCTTTGATTTTGAAAAATTCTATCAAATGGAAAACCCGCTCATGCCCTATAACAGAAACGGCGCTCTTTTCCCCAGAAAAATCGGCAAGAACTACGCCATGTATAGCCGGCCCAGCGATTCGGGGCATACACCGTTTGGCGATATTTTCTATTCTGAAAGCCCGGATCTGGTGTATTGGGGAAAACACCGCCATGTCATGTCGCCTGTAGGCGGCTGGCAGAGTACCAAAGTCGGCGCGGGCCCATGCCCAATCGAAACCACCGAAGGCTGGCTTTTGTTCTACCACGGGGTTTTGACAAGCTGTAACGGCTTTGTGTACTCATTCGGCGCCGCCCTGCTCGATCTTGAAAAGCCCTGGAAGGTAATTGCCCGTGGTCGGCCATACATCATCAATCCGCGGGAGATATACGAATTAGCCGGAGATGTGCCGAATGTAACATTCCCCTGCGCCGCGCTGGTGGATAAGGATTCAGGCAGGATCGCGATTTATTACGGCGCTGCGGATACGGTAACGGGATTGGTCTTTGGCAAAATCGACGAAGTCGTTGAATGGGTAAAAACGAACAAATTGTAAGCCCAAATTGGCGGTAGCCGTATCGCGGCTTTTACCCGACAAATTCGCCGTCTTTCCAGTTTCCTTCTTCAACCCTGCCGTCAGGGTAGGTCATTTTGCCTATGCCGTGTTGCAGGCTTTTAACAAAATCGCCTTCGTATACATCGCCGTTAGCCAATGACGTCAGTTTCCCTTTGCCGTGGGGTTTTCCATCAACCCAATCGCCTTCGTAAGATGTGCCGTCCGGAGACGTCAGTTTCCCTTTGCCGTTAAATTTGCCGTTAACAGAATCACCTTCGTATACTACGCCGTTTGCCATAACAAATTTCCCCTTGCCGTGGGGTATACCATTAACCCAATCTCCTTCGTAAGATGCGCCGTCCGGGGAAGTCTGTTTCCCTTTGCCGGTTCTTTGGCCTTCAACAAAATCGCCTTCATATACAGTGCCATCCGGTGCAGTCACTTTCCCTTTGCCGGTTCTCTGGCCTTCAACAAAATCGCCTTCGTACACATCGCCGTTAGCAAATGTAAATTTCCCTTTGCCGGTTTGGTTACCCTCTACAAAATCGCCTTCGTATACATCTCCGTTTGCACACGTAAATTTCCCTTTGCCGTAGGGTATGCCATTAACCAAATCTCCTTCGTAAGATGCGCCGTCCGGGGAAGTCAGTTTCCCTTTGCCGGTTTGGTTACCCTCTACAAAATCACCTTCGTATACATCGCCATTAGCAAATGTAAATTTCCCTTTGCCGGTTAGTTTACCCGCTACAAAATCGCCTATGTATACATCGCCGCTTGCCATAGTAAGTTTCCCCTTGCCGTGGGGTTTTCCATCAACCCAATCGCCTTCGTAAGATCCACCGCCCGGTAAAGTGCTTTTCCCTTTGCCGTGGGGTATGCCATTAACCAGTTCGCCTTTATAAACTGCTCCATTCGGAAACGTCAATTTTCCTTTTTTATTGGACGACAAGAATTTATCAAATATCTTCGAAATAAAATTTTCCTTTTTTTCAGGGAAAGATTTAGAAAATACTTTGCCGTCCGGTCTTCTGACAAAATCGTCTTTGAAAGAACCGCCATTGTCGAAATCATCTGCCATATTATACTCCTCTGTTTCCAAATAATTAAAAATTTCGGGGAAAACCAAAATTCCCACGCCTTTTGAACCGTAGGTATAGGAAAGCTTGTTGCACTCAAGTTACGCGCTGGCCATCCCTCTTCTTTTGTATATGATATAATCAAAGCCTTGATATTACAATGATAATAACGCTAACTAAAGCAGGGTTTGAAAGTTCAAAAAATTATTGTTGCATTGACAAAGCAATAATGATCTTATAATATTATTCAGGAACTATTAAATGACCAATGACATTAATTCACGTAAAGCTATTCTTTTAGTTGATGATGACGAGACACATCTTGTACACACTGAGGCGTCATTAAAAGATGAATATGATGTTTTTATGGTAAAGTCAGGAAAAGAGGCACTGGAATTTCTGGGTAAAGACCAAAACATTCCGGATTTAATACTCCTTGATGTTCTAATGCCTGAGATGGATGGATGGACAGTATTCGACAAAATTAATGGTATTGCGGATTTAAAATTCACTCCAATAATGTTTTATTCATCATTGGAGGAGGATGTTGCGAGAGAAAAGGCTTATGAGCTTGGAGCATTTGATTTCATTACCAAGCCCTGTAAAAAATCAGTTTTACTGGACAAAATAAAAGACACATTACAGAAAGCTGAATTGAAAAAACAGCAGTATGGCATATAAAAGCGAACAAATTGCAAGCCTTGGCTGTCATTCACCCATTGCGTTAAGCTTGTTTTCCGCCCAGGCCTGAACCGGAAAAAAAATAAAAAAACTTACGATAATTGAGTACAACACCGTAAGCAAACTTAGCGCAAAAAGAGGCCCAAGCATATTCTTATCTTCCAGGTTCTTAAGCATACCAACCACTCCCATCAAAAATCCGAATCCGCCTGTTCCAAGGACAAATTTAATCGTATTTTTTATTGCTGTAGAAAGGCTCACAAGTTCGGTTCTGGTATAAGCGTAGTTCTTTTTGAAACTCGACTTGATATACTTTCCTATGATACTTCCGCTTTTTGTTGCGAAGAGGAAAAAAAATAAAAGAACAAGCGTCAAGATGGTCGACGGCACATCAAACATAAGAAGACCATACATACCCGACAGTATGCTCACAGTCACAGAAATAAAAACCGCAAATAAAAACCCGATTATTATCAACATTTAATTACCCCCTAGGTAAAATACAATAGTGTCGGCTATATTTTTGATATAGCCGTCCAACATCTCGGAGCTGTCCGACATCATAGCGGAGCGGCTCTGGTAGTACCCTTCAGCGGCCGATTTAATTGGCCGCAAGT